>ERZ1292623.5124-Hain-H51-01um-R1-5124-length-10529-cov-6_pt1 | contig 10529 bp, 17 predicted proteins | sample MGYA00564398_ERZ1292623 | MGnify/ENA primary metagenome ERZ1292623 (study PRJEB36523, sample SAMEA6512633) | groundwater metagenome | collected 2019-01-07 | study: AquaDiva: Metagenomics assemblies of 32 groundwater samples
ATGCGCACGATGCAGCACGCCGCTGACAAGGAGTGGAACTTTGATATACGTCTCGCCGGGCTCTTCCATGACGTATCCAAGCCAGAGACCCGCCGTTGGTCGGATGAGAAGAAGGAATGGACCTTCCACGGTCATGAGGTCGTTGGTTCACGTGTAACGAAAAAGGCACTAGAGGACTTACACTTTTCACGAGAAACAATTGATAAGGTGGTGAAGCTGGTGCGTTGGCACATGTTCTTCTCTGACCCAGAGCAGATAACCTTGTCGGCTGTCCGGCGAATGATTAAGAACGTCGGCGAGGAAAATATCTGGGACTTGCTCAATTTGCGCATCTGCGACCGCATAGGCACCGGGCGGCCCAAGGAGCAGCCATTTAGATTCCGCAAGTACAAGGCGATGGTGGATCAGGCGCTCCGTGACCCTATATCCGTGGGAATGCTCAAAACCGATGGAGCACACATTATGAAAATGTTCCACGTGAACCCAGGGCCGAAGATTGGCTGGACGCTTAACGCGCTTCTTGAGGAAATACTTGATGATTCCGCTTTAAACATTGAAAAATATTTGGATAAACGTACAGCTGAATTGCTTCAGCTTCCAGAAGCCAGTCTCCAGGCTCTAGGAGAAGCAGGGAAGAAGAGAAGGGAAGCGGCAGAGGATGAGGAAATAAAGCATATAATGGAGAAGCATCACGTTTGTTAGGTTGTGTGTGAAAGGTGTTCCACGTGGAACAACCTATAGAAACACTGAAGCCACCCGTGGGTGGCTGTAGGCGATAAAAGGAGCAGGGGGCGTAAATGGTGCCTCCAGCCGAGAAAGGGGGGTGGCTTGTGTTTTGCTTCTGGCGCTTCTCCACTTAGGACACCGTGCCGTAGGGCTTGTGTCGCGGATCGCCGCGGAGCGGAGGCAGGTACCTCGCAGGTAGCGCTCTGATGCCGACGAAAGAACTATGTAAAGAACAACCCATCACGGCAACCTTACGACTTTACTCGCCAGCTCACCGCTCTGATACTGATATTATCCCGCTAAAGGACATTGTAAAGGACACCCTGTGGATAAACTCTGCGCTAAGTAAGAAGTGTCCTTTACGCATTCTTCCCAGCCATATCCCAAAGCATCATAAAGAATTGTTTGTAGTTCTCGGCCACCGTCTTCGACTTGATGACGTAGACGAGCGAGGGTTTTACGAAGCTGTAAATAGCAACAGAATCTTCTCTAATGACAGTATTGAGCAACCCCTTCGGGAAATCCTTAATTGTTCGGTATATAAAGCCCGGATGCGCTTCTTTGGCCTTCTTCATCGCGCTCAATTCCTCCTCCGGCCCAATATAGTTAGTGATTAACTTCTTATTTTTAACGATTTCTACAAATTCATCGTAGCGATCTTCCATTGCATGATAGAAATGGTCTGTCGCCCCTCCGATAACGTATTGCGTGGCGCTTTGGGGAAGGGTAGTGGCGAACGCTATCTCAAATTCCTGTAGTTGTTGGTCCCCTTGATAGACCTCAAAGTCTTGTTCATGCCCCACGAGGGAAAAAGTGTTCAGTTCGCGCACTATTTCTTCTGCGTCCCCGACCTTTCTTCTTGCAATTTTTTCTATCTGGTTCTGACCGACGGCCTTATACTTGCTTTGTTTGCCGTGTTTTACCACCTCCACCAAACCAAGCTCAATAAGCCGTTTTATGCCCGTATAAACGTACTGTCTATGGATACTCGTACCAAAGGCAATCTTCGATCCACCGACCTCCATGCCTCGTCCGAGAAGATACATGTAAATTAACGCCTCATTTTTACTCAGACCGAATTCCTTGAGCATTTCAAAGCCTCGTTGGTGTTCTGTTTTTTGCAATTTTTTATCTGTCATAGAATATATTACAGTCTATATAAATACGCATATTTTGCAAGCCTTTTTGTCATAATATACTGTCATGATAAATGTTGACATATTACAATTAAACTGTTAACCTGTCAAATAGATCCGATGAACCTTCAACCTTGGGGAGACAGACATGAGCAAAGTGCCATCAGTCAGAATTTCTACCGCCTCGGGCTGCAACCATCGCTGTTCCTTCTGCCAAACAGGAGGCGACTATGGGAGCACTGCCGCATCCGTTATCCCCATAAAGGATGAACGGCACGGCATGCTCATCGTGACGGCCATGAACTTTTGGGATGCCGGAGTCAGACACTTCAGCATTACCGGCGGCGAGCCACTCACGAATCCTCGTGTGACGTTCGAGCTCTCTGCAGCCCTGCGGATGAAGCTCGAAACATGGAAGCAAGAGTCTGGTAGCGATGACTGCTATCTTAGACTCAACACGAATGGCGTTTTTGTGAAGAAGTATATTGATCAGGTCGCGAAATACTACGACCTCGTGAAAATATCGCTCCATTCACTGAACCCAAAGGTGTACGCCTCCATCACGGGGAGCAGATCACCCGAGACCGATCTCAAGGCAACTCTTGAGGGCATTACACTCTTAAACGAGCGCAATGTTAAGGTCCGGTTGCAAGCCGTCGCAACCCCTGAGAATGTTGACGAACTTTGGCAACTCATTGAGCTCTGCCAAAAGTTTGGGAACATTACCGACTTTAAGGTCTTTGACATCTCGGAATACTCCGAGCTCTGGCGAGACCATGGTGATGGGAGCGAGTTCTGGCAACAGAACTACGTTTCCTTGGATAAACTCGAAAGAGAAGTCCAAGAGAGAGGTGGAAAACTTCTCTACATCGCCCAGTCGGTCGGTGGATACGGCAATCCTATGCCGATCTACCAGCTCAGAGGTCTCCGTATTCGTCTCCGGCACAGCAGCCGTGGCGCGTACTATAGCGACGCGTGCAAAAGCTGTGAGGCCTGGAAGACGTGCGGCGACGGTCATTGCAATGCCGAGGTCGGTCCCAACGGGGTCATCAAGGTCTGCCGACCTTCGGAAGGCATTACCTTCCGCCCCGGTGAGGAAAAGAAAGTGATTACATTCTTTCACCAGAATGTTCACTTCGACACGCGCAGTGATCTGCATGAGCACTGGAAAAACTGAGCGGGGATCCGGGGCAAACCATAACCCTCGGGCGAGACCGCATTCAAAGAGCGACGGAAACCATCCGCCGCTCTTTTCTTTTTTCATCTCTATTCAGGCAATATCCTTATCCATGACCGGTCGGCAAAGATAAGGAGATTTGAACATCGGTGATTGACTTATTGGGCAATCGGTAATAAAGTAAGGAAGTAAGGAACCAACCTATGCAAACAATAGAAAAAATACAAAAGATAACAAGCAAGGGGCAGATTACGCTCCCGGTAGCATGGCGTCGCCACACGGGCGCTGACACAATCACAGTTACTACTATAGGCAATCAAATCCGTATTGCTCCTGCACGACTTCAAAAAGTTTCTGAAACGACAGTCTTTGATGCTGTGCGAGATAATAAAGGGAAAGGAATAAAAATCGATAGACTCATAAAGATTTTGGAGAAACTAGTCAAAGAAGATGAACGACATCGAAAAATTGCTGCGTAAGGTCCACCCGCACGATAAGATTGTTTTAGTTGAGACCTTGCGTCTCCTCCGACAAGGCGAGACATTTGGATTGCGTATAGAAAAAGTGTCTGGAAGTGATTTTTATAAAACGCGAAAGGGGAATTTTAGATTCGTCTTTCATTACGAAGATAATGCAATCATCATAGATAGGGTAAGACTCCGTGACGAGAAAACATATCGAGGTCTCTAGCTGACGGTGATGGAAACAGGAAAGTGGTTCCTCCTACGCCCGCTGGCTTCGAAAGGGCGCGGCGGAGTTGTAGAGATGTCAGGACTTCTTTTATGGGGCATTACATTATCCACCCTATCTATTTACAAAAGATTTACATTATTATACCATTGTAAACATGACCGAAAATGAGACCAAAATACTGGCTTTTCTAACAAAACGCGAAAGCGCCACTGCTCCGCAACTTGCAGAACATCTGCATCTCTCGCGGCAACGGGCATTTGTGCTTCTTACTAAGCTCGTGCACGAAGGGAAAGCCATTCGCATAGGTGAGCGTCGAGGAAGGCGGTATGCCGTGCCGAATATCCCTTTTGAGATCCGTGATCGAATTGAATTGAGTTTGGAGAATAAAAAATTAAAGGAGCATGAAGTGCTCATGGACATTCGTGATCGATTCGTTCCTCTGAAACTCGCGCCGGAAAATGTGAAAAGCATTTTTGACTACGCATTTTCTGAGATGCTCAACAATGCCATCGAGCATTCTAAGTCGCCACGCATCACGGTAGAAGCATTGGTATCGGGGCACACAGCATCTGGGTCACCAACACAATTCTCATTTACCGTTCGCGACTACGGTATCGGTGCGTTCCGTAATCTGATGCAGAAACGCTCCCTTACGTCAGAGCTTGAAGCGATGCAGGATCTTCTGAAGGGCAAAGTCACCACAGCGCCTGAAGCGCATTCGGGGCAGGGGATCTTTTTCACCTCTAAAGTGGCAGATCGCTTCTCACTGCGTAGTTACGGCTGGGAAATGAGAGTAGATAACACAGTTCCTGACATTTTCTTTCTCGCTGACGAAGTGCCGGTAGAGGGCACCGAAGTTCGGTTTGATATTGACTACCACTCTGCGCGCCATCTCATTGATGTATTCCGGGCGTTTGAATCGGAAGACGGCTCACAGGACTTCGATAGGACAGAGGTCCATATCCGTCTCTTCACTCATGGAACGATACACGTATCACGGTCCCAGGCGAGACGCGTACTTGTCGGGCTGGATAAATTTAAACGCGTCACGCTCGACTTTGATCGCGTCCCGACTATCGGGCAGGCGTTTGCTGATGAAATATTCCGAGTGTTCCGCATCAAGTTCCCAAATATTCGTATCCAAGTCGCCAATGCGAACGAAGCGGTTCAATTTATGGTAAACCGCGTCAACTCCGATTTCAAATAGTAATCGAGACCGGGCAGTGGTCGGAGTCGAAGATGTCGGGGTGAATGGCGTTATCACGCGGCCCCTTTCCATGCGAGCTCAAAGATGGTTCGCATCGCTCGATTGAATGACTGATCTTCAATAATCACAGCGGTGACAATGTTTTCCTTTAGATTAATAATAGAGACTTTTGAGTCACCATAGGCTGTGATTTCGCCCTGGAAAGGGAACTGCTCATGGGGTATGTATCTCGCTGTCGGCTTTATGTTGTTGGGGACATCGCCATAGAGCTGGTCGCCCCAGGCTCTATCAAGGGGTCTATCCGGTAAAATTCCTCTCGTTGTGATCCCGAGCCTCTCCTTCGCCTTTCGGTATTTTGCAAAAAATTGTTTGGGTAAGAAGTTATATATCTCGGTGCTACTCGCGAAACAGACCATCTCATAAGGTTTTTGTTTCGTAATGTGGTCATCATAGACCCGCATGATTTCTTCGGGGCCCTCAAAATACTGAACCTTAAGCTTATTGGGGAGATTGGAATAGAGGCGTTCAAGTTCAGGGAGGATATCTTTTGCTTGCTCATGCGTTTCTCCGGCTTGTCGCACCCGACGTTCAGTGTAGCGGAGGAGGCGCGAGGGTCGAGCAACTTGGTAATACAGTTTCTTACCTTTTTGGATCTCGCTGACGAGCCCCTTGACCGACAAATCGAGGAGGACTTTGTAGACCGTGCTGCGGTTAAGCCGTGTCACCTCTGCGAGGTGCGAGGGGTATGCGCCACCGAGCGCAAGCAGTGCCGCATAGACAGCAGCTCCCTTGTCGCTCAAACCCGCTTTTTCAAGTCGCGAGGCGAGGTGCGTGTGCATGATTACAGAATAGCATATTCTGTCACCTTTGACGAACAAATTATACGAGTCTCTATTCTAGCCTCAAAGTAAGGCATTATTTATTATGTATATGATATTTCATACGCACATATTCTATACATACATTAGTATACCGTCGGGTTTGCTCACTGACTGGATTAGGAGAAGCTTATGCTTAATCAAAAGGTAAAACAGGGAATCATTAAGATGTGTGCCAAAACCGGGCATAAATTCGAATACCTTTCCAAACATGGGTCAAGCGACCTTGTGTACCTGGAATGCAAAGACTGCCGCGTGCTCGCAGGCGTCAGGAATCCTTTCACCAGGTGGGACCCTGATTTTTGTTGGGATGATTTCAACGAAACCGCCAACGAGAGGTACGCTCACGTCACGAAAGCAACATTCGACGACCCTATAAAACCACGTCGTTATAGGTGTTGGTGAGAAAATGGCGCCCGGAATTCATGCTGGGCGCTTTTTCTTTTTCTAGCTGACAGTTATGGAAACAGGGCAGTGGTCCCTCCTACGCCAGTCAGCTTCGGTAGGACACAGCGGAGCTGTAGATGTTGGGGGTGGACAATGCCGGTTGACACAAAGATTATCTTTAGATAAACTTCATCATATGGCTACTGCAACAAAAAATGTGCGGCGAATTATTGGGCTCAAGGAGCTTCGTGAGAATATGAGTACGTATATTAAACATACAGAAGCAGGAAAATCGTTCACCGTGGTACGCCGTTCTCGACCGATATTTAGACTAGTACCGGTGGACGAATGGGGAGATGAAGGAACATGGGAAACGGTTCTCGACTTCAGAAAGATTAATCCTCGTGGAGTACCAATAGATGACGTTATTGCCTCACTTGAACGGCTCAATGCACAAGATAGATAAATTTCTCGCGAAGCTTGATGCAGAGCGAAGAGAAAAAGTTCTCGTGGTTCTCCGACAAATCCGTTCAGGCGATTTCCAGAATCTCAATCTTAAGAAAATGAAGGAAGTCGGACCTTTGTATCGTGTTCGCGTGGGTAGAGTCCGCATTATTTTCGAGATGGATACGAGCGGCATCCGCCTTGTCGATACAGATTTTAAGAACGACAACACCTACAAGAAATACTAAGTGATGATTATCGAAACCGGACAATGATCGGAGCCATAGATGTCAGGGTGGATGGAAGCGGATTTTATACGGCGGATGAGTTCGCGCGAAACGAAGAAGTAATCGAGGCGCCAGCCGTCATTACGGTCTCGTGCGCGGATTCTCGTGTCCCAGTAGGTGTAGGCGTCTTTGGTGTGGGGGTGAAAATGGCGGAAGGAGTCGATGTAGCCGGCGGCGATCACCTCGTCTAGCCACGCGCGCTCTTCGGGGAGGAAGCCGGTGCTGTCTTCATTCTCTTTTGGTCGCGCAAGATCTATTTCTTCGTGGGCAGTATTCACGTCGCCACAGAAGATGACGGGCTTCTTCTCACGTAATTTTTCGACGAAGGTGAAGAACGCGTCGTAGAAACGCATTTTGTAGTCGAGTCGCTCAGGACCTTTTCCGCCATTAGGGAAGTAGGCGTTAATGAGCCAGAAGTCCTCATATTCTGCGCCAATAATGCGTCCTTCTTGATCAAACTCTTTGATACCCATGCCGTAAATGACAGAGAGCGGCTCTATTTTTGAATACAGCGCGACGCCGCTGTAGCCTTTTTTAATCTGGCAAGAAGAAAAGAATGCCGAATAGCCGGCGGGGGAGAGAAACTGCTCGGAGAGTTGATCTGGATTGGCCTTGGTCTCCTGGAGGCAGAAGATGTCGGGCTTGGTTCCTCTCAAAAAAGATTCCCAGTACCCATCCTTCGCCAGCGACCGCAATCCATTCACATTCCATGACACGATTTTCATTTTCCTATTCTATACCATTAGTTACGACCCTTGCCGTGGAATTTTTTGTGAATTTCTCTCAAATGGCTATCGGTGATGTGGGTGTAGATCTGCGTGGTGTTGATCGAAGCGTGGCCGAGGAGTTGCTGAACGGAGCGAATGTCGGCGCCGTTACTGAGGAGGTCGGTGGCGAAGGCGTGGCGAAGGGTGTGGGGAGTGACCACGTTAGTAATCCCCGCACGCGCCACGTACGCTTTCAAATGCCGCTGTACATCCCTCGGAGAGATGCGGTGCAATTTATTCTTTCTACCATCCACAAAGAGTGCCTCTTCCATATCGTCTCGTGCGTTCAGATAATTACGCACCGCCGCCTTTGCAGCAGGGGAGATGAAGACGACGCGCACCTTCTCGCCTTTGCCGCGCACAGAAATCTCATCGCGGGAGAGGTCGATGTCTGAATTAAGCGAGCAGAGCTCGGACACGCGGAGCCCAGTAGAGAAGAGCATCTCGAGAATGGCGCCGTCGCGCAGATAATTGCGCGCTTTGTCAGGGTCTTTTTCTTTTTCAAATGCCTCATGCGGCGCCTGCATCAGGCGCTCGAGTTCGGTGGGGGTGATGAGGTCGAGCTGGCGCTCGGGGAGCTTGGCGAGCTCTATCTTCTCTGGCGAGATTGCCTCGATATCGCGCTTCCGCAGAAACTTCAGAAATGCGCGGAGCGCAATCATGTAGTAATTCTGGGTGCGGCGTTTCATCGAGTCGGCACCAGTCCCCGATTGGCGGTTGAGCCAGAGGCGGAACTCGCGGACGTTCTGCTCGGTGATGTCGCCCACGTCTTTAATTTTCATATGCACGAAATAGCGTGAGAGATACCGGTCATAATTCTCAATCGTTTTCACCGCGCGCCCGCGCTCAATCTCGATGTATTCAAGAAATTGCCGCTTTGCCGGTTCAACATTCATTGAGTAGCAGTATAGCGCGATACTGTGATAGAATAAGATTATGAAAAAGAATGGTAAACAACCAGCATCTTTATCTTCACTCGCTGTCGAATTTGACCGCGAGGAGGATGGTCGTTGGATTGCAGAAATTCCTAAACTCCATGGTGTTATGGCCTACGGCTCCACGAAGCGCGATGCGCTCCAGCGCGTCTATGCAATTGCTCTCCGAACACTCGCCGACAGCGTAGAACAAGGTTCTTTTTTCGCTCCAGTTTCTCGTATGTTTGGATATGGAGTGGCACACCGCTAAAGCCCTGCGAGTGCTTAAGGCCATTCTCTCCTGCGGTTGGAGCATCAAACGACAAAAGGATTCGCACAGAATTCTCGCAAAAGCCGGTTGGCCGAATTACACATTTGCCTTTCATGATCGCGAAGAAATCGGCCCGCGCATGCTCGCACGTATAGCTAAACATACTGGCCTTACTCCAGAAGACCTTTAAATAATCCGTAGATTTCTACAAGGTTGAACCTTGTAAACGCGGCACGCCCGCGTTCAATCTCGATGTATTCCAAAAATTGCCGTTTTGCCGCCTCTGCGTTCATAAGATAAAGTATACCAACAAAGTGCGCACAATATATTTTGCATCTCGCTAACAGGTTATCGAAGGCGAGCCCGTTGTGCATGTTCCATATCAATAACGGTCGTTATACTTATGGAACAATTTGCAATTACGATTAGGATTGTTTATATTTTTAACGGATCATTAAGATTACTCACAGTTGTCCATTCTAAAGGGGAATCATATGGCTCTTTCACCTGAAGAAGCGTTCCTTTCAAGAGAGGATCGCAAGCAGTTGATCAAACTCGAGAAGGGAGTTGATGAAGTCCTCAGCGGCTACACAGGAGGAAACGGTCCCATCCATTTCACCCATACGCCCCATGGTGGGAAAGAACCCTCCAGTTCAGTTCTGAACGCACTCATGAAGGGTTACGAGCGAATGGGATGGAAAGTGAATCATGTGAACACCAAGAAAGGCAAAGGAGTCGCTTTCTGCGCCTTTTAGGCGGCACTTTTTTGTGAAAGCTCCGCGCATGCGGAGCTTTTCATTCCGTGATTCCGCGACACTTGCGCAATTTCACAAGGCGTGGTAGGGTAGGGACATTCATGCTTACTACCAAGAAAAAGATGGCGGTGATGAAAAGCACCGCTCGGCACGACACTGACACCGGCTCGCCGGATGTGCAGGTCGCGCTCCTTTCGAAGCAGATAGACGAGCTTGCAAAGCACCTGAAGAAGAACCCGAAGGATTTCCATTCTCGCCGGGGTCTCCTGCAAATGGTCGCTGACCGTCGTTCACACTTGCGCTATCTCGAGAATTCGAACAAGCGCGGCTATAACGCGCTTATCAAGAAGCTCGGTTTGAAGAAATAAAAGAGGTTTCTTAGTGGTATCATAAGTAAGTAGCATTTTGCTACGTTTTATTATTTCGTTTTATATAAGTAATTATTTTTATGGCCGTTATCAAACATCCAGCCCAGCGTGTCGGGGTATTTATTGACACGCAAAATCTCTATCACAGTGCGAAACATCTCTATAAAGCGCGCGTCAACTTCGCCAAGGTGCTTGAAGAGGCGGTCGGCGGGCGCGTGCTCGTGCGTGCCATCGCGTATGTTATCTCGACCGACACCGGTGAAGAAACAAACTTCTTCGAAGCGCTAACCAAAATCGGCATTGAGACCAAAGTGAAAGACCTCCAGGTCTTTGCCGATGGCGCAAAGAAAGCTGACTGGGACGTGGGGCTCGCAATAGACGCCGTGAAGCTCGCGCCGAAACTCGACACCGTGATCCTCGCGACCGGCGACGGCGACTTTATCCCGCTCATCCAGTATCTCGACATGAATGAAGGGTGTCAGGTAGAAGTGATCTCCTTCGGTAAATCTTCTTCGGCGA
>ERZ1292623.5125-Hain-H51-01um-R1-5125-length-10529-cov-3_pt1 | contig 10529 bp, 14 predicted proteins | sample MGYA00564398_ERZ1292623 | MGnify/ENA primary metagenome ERZ1292623 (study PRJEB36523, sample SAMEA6512633) | groundwater metagenome | collected 2019-01-07 | study: AquaDiva: Metagenomics assemblies of 32 groundwater samples
CATCCCAATACACCTTGAACTCATTGCTATCCCTCTTCAGCCGATAGTTTGGACGAAGCCACCATCCGAGAAAGATGAACATCTGCGTTGACGCCCTCTCTGCAACATCACACATGTCTTTCCAGTGATTGAAGCCGTTCGCAGTGGACTCCCAAAGGTAGAGCCGCCACGGATGCTCGGAGGCGAATGAATCGCGGATCTTGTCAATCTGCTTTGCGTCGGCGTAGGAACTGACCTCTGTGGCGATTAAGAAGTTGATGCCTTTACCCTGGCCGAGATCCCCGGACTCCGCGGATTTCTTTTTCTTTCCGGCGATCAGATACGAGAGGACCGAAAGATTGTCAAGCTGAAGCTCGAAGTTGTTATGATGGCCGAAGGTTTCACAGCCAACGTGCGTGCCTTCTTTTGCGTGGTCCATGAAACACGTGAGAATGGAACGGTTGCGAGCAAGGTTACTGCCATCGTCCGACACCATCGCGCCGAGGGTCCCGGCGTGACGGTTCATCCAGTAATCGCCAATCGCAAGATCGACCGTCGTTACGCCGCCCTGCCTGGACTTGTTTGTGAGAAATTCCCGTATCACGCGCTCCACTCCCGCCTCGATCCGGCGCAGATAATAAATCTGCGGGGTCCATAATCGCAGCGGCACAATCCCAAGTTCTTTCGAGTTGACGACGAGCCCGGAACAAAATTCGTCGAACTTATGAAAGATCGGTTTGCTCATATCACCCAAAACCAGACGGCCAGCCGGTACAGCGCGTACCAGAACGCTATTGCAATGATGGGCGTTGTGATCATCACCCCAACTATCAGCCAGTCGATTTTCATAATTCCTCCGCCTTCCAGCCGCCGCCGTCTTTCATCGGCTGCGGATATACGACCATGAATGCAAAAGGAAACATGCTTGCAGCAACTTTAACTTTTACCTTTGCATCATCCTGAAAAATCGCCTTTGCGCCCTTCACTTCGTGGCACTCAAGAAATCCGTCAGGCATCATCACAAAAAAGTCAGGCGTGTATCGCGTATCCTGAGCGAGCTTCAAAGTGATGCCCTCGAACTTGTACCACGAAATTTCGCCGGCCATGCGCCGAGCTTCAAGCGTAATAGCGTAGGCGGCCTCGGTCTTGTTCATCACTCCCGGCGCGTGCCGTCCCTTCGCTTTGCCCTTCGGCAACCTCGAAGCCGGAGGGGGAAGCACCGGCGGCGGCGTTTCGCGCATGGCACGGTCGAGCATCGGCGTATCAGAAACAGAAAACGTTTTTCTGCACGCCTCGCAGACCTTCGGGCTCTTGGTGTAGCTGCAGCCGGTGCAGTCCATTACACTTCCGGCGTTTCGGGATATTCGTTCTCTGCGCCCGTCTCGGCAACCTGCGCCGCCTCTGCTTCGTCCTGAAGCTGCAACCACGCCTGACGCTCGGACGGTTCGATCACGCGGGTTTCGACAAGCTCAAACGTGTCCTGCCGAATGAGCGTCTTCGTGTTCGCGTTGAAATCAAAGTTCCACTTGCACGGCACAGCGCGCCGCTCGCGCTCGCTCCGCACCTTCGTTGCGAGGTCGTTGATCTCTTTTTTCTTTACGTCGATGGAGTCCTTGTACTTTGAGGCGACTGACTTCGCTTCCCGCTCAAGGTCGTTGCGGTTCTCGACCTCGATTGAAAGCGTCTTCGAGTAGGCCGCAACCTCTGTTGCGGTCAAACTCACGTCCAGGCTGCGCGTCACCATTTCATCTTTCGGCTTGTTCATGTGTTCCTCCTTTGTTCGGTTTTTATTTCTGTTCACGTTTTGTGAACATTGAAAATTATTGGACTGCCGGAAGGCTGTTACACCAACCGGCAGCAAGCCTTTCGCTCAGGGACACCTACCGTTACTCCCGTTACACAATTGGCTATACTTCCTACGGTATCACAAGATTCCTACGGTGTCAAGAGAAATCTTACGGTTTACATCGGCATTTCTTTTTCTTTCGAATTAGCGTGCTTAATGTTCAGATGGCGCACGAGATTTAAGGTCTGCTTTGACGGTGTGACGGCGGCGACTCGATCACGCGGTACGCTTCCAAAAATCTCTTTACACTTCCACCACGCCCACCCGTCCTTGTACCCGCGCTCACGAGCGTAACCCAATAGCTCTGAGTACGTTTTCTTTCGGTCCTCTTTCGTCATGCTGCCGATCTTTGTCTTGTCGAGACGCGAAAGGCTCCCGGCTCTTTCCTTCACATCGCATTTTTTAGGAAGCTCAAACCCGCAGCGAGGGCAAGCTGTGTGCGTCTGTGCGAGTACCGCGCTGCATTGCTTACAGAGAATCGGCAGTTTTTCTTTTTTCTCTTTCTCGGCTTCAGCCTCTTTCTTTTTATCGCGTGGTTTTCCGTCGTCAAGGTGAAGAGGAAGGTCGTCAGTAGGAAAGCCCAGGCGTCGGCATGTTCCTGAGTGGTCGAGGATCAGTGCTTTTTCTTTTCCCTCGAACGGACGCAATACCCGACCGGCCATTTGAATATATTTTATCAACGAGCGCGTCGGCCTCGCCAGGATCATCACCTCGCACGCCGGAAAGTCCCAGCCCTCCTGAAGGATGCCGACGTTGGAAATGATCTTTGTGTCTCCGGCCAGAACGCGCTTAAGTATGCGCCGCCTCTCGTCGTCGTCGGTGTAGCAGTCGATATGCTCGGCGGGAATGCCTGCTGCGGTAAAGCGATCAACTATGTGTTTCGAGTGGGCGATATTCGTTGCGAAGCAGACTGTCGATTTTCCTCCGGACAACTTCAGCCAATGGGTGACGATATCGCCCACGAGTTCCTGTTTGTCAACGGCCACCCCAAGCTGCTTCTCGTTGTAGTCGCCGGCCGTGATCTTGACGTTCTTCAGGTCAGGCTCAGAAGGCGCGTAAATGTCGCAGTCCACCAGATAGCCGTCGTTCACCAGATCCCGGATCGTCGTCGCCGCGGTCAGGGCTTCCCACATCGGCCCCCAGGGATAGGTTTTACCCATGCCGCGCGCGAACGGGGTTGCGGTGAGGCCAATCATCGGGACCGCGGCATAGTGCTCCATGAAGCGCTGATAGGCCTTGGACCCGGCGGTACCGTGGGCCTCGTCGACCACGATCAGGTCGCAGTCCGGATATCCCCGTTTGTCGATCGTTTGAATAGAGCACACCTGGACCGGCTCCCAGGACATGCAGGTGTTTGAGCCCTGAATGATGCCGTGTTGGATCCCTGACGCAGCTATGCGGCTCGAGGTTTGCCGGACCAGTTCTATCCGGTTGCAAATGAAAACGACGCGCTTCTTCTTCGCCAGTGCGAGCCGTATCAGCTCCATCCCGATTTCTGTTTTACCGCTGCCGGTCGGAGAGTAGAGCACGACACGCATTTTCTTCGAGGCGAAAAGCGCCCGGAGGGTGGAAACGGCCTTTTCCTGGTACGGTCTGAGTTTCAGCATTCCGCAACTCCCGCCCTACTCTGTAGCAGAGAGGTCCCTGTTACACGGTTTTTTCCTAAAAGCGCAGTGGCCTTTAAGATTCTTCTGGTTCTGGTTCTAATTGGTTGGTACGGTCGTTGAACGGTCGTTGAACGGTCGTTGAACCTAATCTCTTATTTGCCGAGGCTTTACCAGCCTTAACAGCTGCATGGTATAGTTTGGTTGCGTGATCGTTCTCGTTCAGTTCTCGTGCGTTTCTCCATCCGTTCTCTGTTTTTTCGAAGCAAAGCTCCAGTACGCGGGCGACTCGGGCTACCCGTTTTGACCGGATCAGCCGGCGGCAAACCTCAGGATCCGCGGGCAAGCAGCAGCCCGGAAAGTCCCAGGCGACAGCAAGCAGCTTGATATACACCCCGCATTCTGCATCGTCCATCATCGCCACCTTGGAAGACCCCAGCCAATCGGAAGGGAAAAAGCGGAAATATGGGAGGAGGCCCATTCAAAAACACCCCGTTTCCTTGAGGTGCAGTCTAGCCAGGTCAGACATTTGGCGCGCCTCCACAACACACGGGGCTCCACAAGGAGTTTGCGAACGCAGGCGGGGAGCCTCGCGCTTCGACACCTTTCGGTTGCCGACATCCTTGTGGAGCTTCGTGAATTGTTGAAGGGAAGTTTTCATAGAGTCGCAAAACTCTTCCTGGATACTTAGCAGAGCGTAACAGAACACAGAGCGCGTGTCAAGGAAAATCGTAGGGCTGGTTAATATTCCCACACGCTGGACTTTGCGGCTTCGAGTGCACCCAGGATTTCAACCGCGCTTCGTCGGGCGCTGGTCCGCGTGTATATGTGACCGTCCTTGAAGCCGTGGATTATCACTGTCTCAAATCCTTCGGCCTTCGAGTCCTCAAGTGTTTCAATTGCGTTACGCCGCCGTCCCTCGGGGCTATCGGGAGGCACCAGCTTTATGAGTACGCCGTTACGCATATTTAGGAGTGGTGCTCACGCGAAGCACCAACCTCACCACTTTAGCTGACTAATCAGGCCAGGCATTTTCCCTCGTGGGTCATCGAGGGTCACAAGGCAGGTGACGCCTTATCCGTCGTACTTTGGTGGAGCGAGATTGAGACGCGGGAAACTCAACCTCACATGAAGGGCCAAGCGCCGGTATATCCCGCGAACCCCGAGTGACCCCGACCGAGGGAAGCGTAATATAACCACAAGGGATTGTCAAGAGAAAAGCGTAATGCAAAATTTTTAAAATTTGGGAAGGGAGTGAGGTCTCTACCCCCCACACCCTTGCGTCCATTCCACCCTGGTCGGATGCCGACGATTCGAGGTGCTCCGATCCTCCGAACCGCCACCCGCCGCCTGGGTGCTTGCGTGCGAGCTGTATTCCGAGTCCGGACACGGCAACCGTCCCCTGTGTGGTTCGTCCCTTGGCCCTGTGGAGTGAGCAGCCGAGTGTCAAAATCTTGACTATTGGGCATAGATTACCCTGTGGATAACCTGTGGATAACCTGTGGATAACCTGTGGATAAAGTCCTACTGTGAGCGAAAACGCTCACTGTGTCAATTTGACTATTACGGTAGGGTGTAAATACCAAAGTGTGGTAAAAAAGCCACACTTCCTAACTTCCTTACAACGGGCCGAACTTCCATAGGTCAAAACCGTACGGCCTTAAAGCGTACCTGATATGCTCGCGCGAAACTTGTTGATTTTGTTCGTTTCTCTCTCTTCCCTTTGTTGACCGGCAGGTGCGCTCAAACCCTATGCGATGAATCTAAGGCGGCGCACCTTGACGCCTATACCGCGAGCGCGCGATACGCGGCGCGCCCGCTCATGCCGAGTTCTGGCCGGACGCCGAGAACATAAGCGTCCTCAATCTCGTCTCGCAAACCGTTTTGAGGGGCGATGAGGCGACTCAGGGCGAAACTGCTTCGTCCGCTTACGCGAGGTGTTCCGTGCGGCCAGGGTTGAACCACTCCTCCAGATCGTCCTGCTCGCCACACCTTGAGAACCAGACCTAAAACGCGCTCAGCGCTGAAATGTAATCGTTTCCTTCCCGCGATACCGTCGTGCCAGCAAACCTTGAGAGCCAAACCGTGGCACGCCTCGCAGTACAAACCGAACATTTCAAAACAGCCCGGGTACGGGCCTTAAGCTCACAGGCACCCCCGATCTTCCCCCGTTACTTCACCCTCCCGGCCGTACTCACCGCTACTGTGCTGTGGAATGAGCACAGTTTGAAAACAGCGTGCAAATCTAAATCCTTTGGAGGTACTACCATGAACAGCTTAATTGATCGTCTGATGAAAGAGGGAATCGGTGAAGGTTCAGAAACCTGGGTTGAACGAAACGCTGATGCAGTTTTCGAGTATTGCGCCGAGCACTACGGCGCCGAGCCAAACGGCGAGCTCGGTTTCCTGATCGCATCTCAGGCAATGGATGCGGGTCGTACGCGCTTCACGTTCGAACCGGCTGCTCGCTCATGCGATGAGGCGTTCGCAGCCGAAGCGTGGATGCGCGGTACCGCGGAAGTCAACAGCTTCATGGGTTTCGATTACGATGAGGCTACCACCCACGGTTCGGCTTCAGATCAAATGGAGATCCAGGACCTGCACAACACCGCGCCGGTTGTCATAACGCGGGTTGAGTCTCTTCGGTGCTACTTGAGGCTCTCGGGCAATCAAAAGATGCGTGATGGATTTCAGGCCGCGATTCACCGGAATCGGCAAGGCTTGATACAACCTGAGTTCGGCAGATCAGGCGTTGAGTAGGATTCGAGGCCAGAGGACAAAATCCTCTGGCCTTTTTTTTCACTATTGGTTTATACTTTCCTCGTCGGTTGTTGTCGCGCCCTTCGCCTCTTTTTGTGAAGCGGCTCAGGTCGCTATCGTAGTTCAAATTCAATCGTTTTTGGGAGGTAGAAAGATGAGCACAGCGGGATCGACACAGAATGGCAAGACGGTGTGGCTTCGGTTCAAGAAAGCCTGTGAGACGTGTCACACAAAGTACGGCGCCGGGTCCGAACGCGCCATGTACGCAATCGCCGGAATCGCCAAAAGACAGTTTGGCGACGAAATGACCCTTCCGGCCCTGCGCGAGATACTCGTCAAGGGCGAGTTCTGGAAGCTCGATATCCAATCCCAGCGCGCCCAGCACATGAGGGCCGTTGAGAAAACCGCGGCAGTAGACGAGTTCGATATTCTTATCGGCCGAGCAGTAGCGGCCTCAACCAGCGGAGCCGCCTCGTACACCCACCAGGACATGACTGAGGTGGTTCCGTTTTAACAGGCCGAACACCGGGACAGAGGTCGCACGATGTATGCGGCTCCCGGTCTGCCGGTTGCGCCGGCACTGATGAGGCCAAAAGACCCGACGCAGTATCAAGACAGCACGCCATGTATAACATGCGATCCCTTCGAGGGTGACGCGCAACTTGGCAGTAGTGGTCTTGCTCTATCGTGGGAGATTCGGGATAACAGCTAAAGCCTGATGCTGACTCATCACCCGGCGCACCGGCAACAATCGAGACGAAAGGAGGAAAATATGGAACGCCTTTATGCCCTCACGAACTATGAAAAAGACACACTCTTGCGGTTCTTTTTTTACTACATGGGAACCGAAAACCGCGAACGACTCATGCGCGAACATTCGCTGATCTATAACAATCTTTACGGCAAAGAAATCATGATTGTCGAAAAAGCGCCTGAAAAGGGGATCGGCATATGAAAAAGAAAAAGGTCTGGATTCTCTACGTCGATACCCATAACGGCAGCACAGATTTTTACGCTTACGGTTCCGAAAAAAGCGCACAAAAAGCGTTTCTCAAGGCGTTTAATTTGATTTTCGACACCGAATACCACACCTATCGAAGTGCCGAATTGTTATACGAAATCGAATCGGCAAAAGCTTTTAATAGGAACTGGATTCGTCTTGAAGAACTTGAGGTGACGCCATGATCGTATCCGAAAAGAAAAAATCTATCTGCTCATCGGGCGAACTGGCCGACATCATGAAGGCCATTCTAGCCGCGGGCGACGAAAGCGACCGCCTCAAAGAACACTTCTGGACCATCGGTATGAACACGAAAAACGTGATTCAGTACATCGACCTTGTGAGCCTCGGCAGTCTCACGGCCTCGCTCGTTCACCCACGCGAAACATTCAAATTCGCCGTAATGAAATCGACGGCCGAGCTTTTGCTTTGCCATAATCACCCAAGCGGCGATACGAAACCGAGTCAAGAAGATATTCTGTTGACACGCCGACTCGTCCAGGCAGGCGAGGTGCTCGGTATTCAAGTATTAGATCATGTGATTATTGGCGATAGTGGACATTTCAGCTTCCGAGACAATGGCATGTTACAGAAATAGCTCACAAAACCCGCGTCAATAGCGGATAAAATAATCCTTGACAATCTCCTACGATTACTGTATATATAAAGATATAAGGAGGTATCAATGAATTATTTAATCCGTATGCCCGACGATCTTAGTGAAGCACTCGACGCAAAAGCAAAACGAACGGGACGAACAAAAAAGCATATCGTCCTCACCGCAATCCGAAAGGATGTGATGAAACATGACATGCGGACACTGCAACAGCCCGACTCTGTGCGAGTACTGCCTGGACGGGGAGCTTACGCCCGAAGGAAAGCTGATCGAAAAGAAACGACTTGAAACCGCGCGTGCTTTTTCGCTTCTTGAGCGCTCGCACGCGCCGCAGATGGCAACGACGAGTTGCAGGAGTTGACCAGATGACGACTGACCAGGAGGCCAGAAAATGAAAGAGCATGGAGCTCGCAGCCTTTACGCTGTTATTTGCAAAACATCAGATTTACACAAAACCCCAATGCGCGTTTTTATGACCGAAGAGGAATATAATCGACAAATGGACCGGCCAAACTCATTATGGCAATGTCCGTTGTGTATGAACAGTGCCGATTGGGACGATGATAATTTCGAAAAGGCTATCGGTAACACCCTATAAGCCCTGACCCGGACGGCGCATAGACGACGATCCGGCAGGCCGGGCAAGGAGCACAACATGAGCATGGCAGTAGACAGCACGGTAAACAGGCAGTGGGCGACGAGGCCCGACGATCAGCGGTTCATCACCCTGGACGATCTTTTCAACAGCGTGAAGACCCGCGCCAACAACAGTAAGGTGCTGAACACGGAAACGAAGGCGCTCAGGGCCTATGGGACCGACGACGGGGCATTGTTCGTCAACACCGAAATCGGCCCGAAGTTTTTCACAAACTGGTCGTTTGGACAGCTTTCGAGCGTGGCCGGGGCGCCCGCAGGCTACCTCAAGAAGCTCTCCCCGGCGCTTGCGGCGGCTTGCCTGAATGAAGGGCTGATGAAGTCCGGCCGCGACGAAAGCCAGATCATGGCAAACGGAAACGACACGGTGCGCTGCATCACCTCGACCGCATACGGCCGGATATGGGATTACGACGTTGTGAACGCCGTACAAAAAATCGTTGAGGGAAGCTCCTGGAAGGTTCCGGCAGCATCATACGCAGCCAGTGACCCCAAACGCGCCACCACGCTTTATGCGAGCGACCGCGATGTGTTCATCTTCCTGGTGGACGAAAGCCACCCCATCGAGGTTCCCCGCATGAAGCCCATGTACCGCGGCTTCTACGTCTGGAACTCTGAGGTCGGGAGCGCGGTTTTCGGCGTCTCCTGCTTCTTGTACGAGAACGTGTGCGACAACCGGAATATATGGGGCGTCAGCCGCAAGATGGAGCTTCGCATCCGTCACTCTTCCGGCGCCCCTGAGCGGTTCCTGCAGGAGGGCAATAAGACCCTGACCGAGTACACGAACGAAAGCGCAGCACCCCTTATCGAGCGCATCCAGCGAGCGAACAATATCAAGATCGGCAAGGATGAGGCCGAGGTCAAGGACTTCCTCAAAAAGCATGGCCTGAACATCGCACAGGCCGACAACGCGCTTGAGGCCGTAAAGCAGGACGGTTCGGACATCCTGAACGCCTGGGAGGTATCCAGGGGCATCACGGCATCGGCAAGGGCCATTACTCACACCGACGCGCGTATTGACCTGGAACGGAAGGCCGGGAAGATCCTGGACCTGGTAACGGCATAAACCACTTGGCGGTGTCCCGAACCGAGCGCAACATAAAACATCGGACAGGAAGCTCGCCATCCGGGGTGAAAACAACCGAGCCGCCAATATTTTAAGGAGAAAAGCCATGATCGAAGATCTCATCAAACACATGGACATCGTAACCACAAAGATTATTGCGGAAAATCCCCACATAGAAAGTGTTCAGTGGGAGCATGAAGACATCCCATTTGACGAATTAAAAGCTCATCACGAAAAAAAAGAAGCGTCGTCAATTACGCTTTACCTTAACGAAAGCACCGGACGTTTCACTTATCAATACAACAACTGGTCAAAGGAAGCCCGCTATACGTGCTTCTTTCGGTCGCCCAAGCTCAAAGCCCATATCGTTTATGAAGTAGAACAGGAGGCCACCAATGGTTGATCTTGAGGTAAGATGCAACAACTGCGAACAGGATTTGAACGCAGAACTCAAAACATACGGGCGCAACAATTCAATCGCCCTGTTCATCGAGCCCTGCGAAAAGTGCATGGAAGAGGCGAAAAAAGACGGTTACGATGAAGGGACTGAAGACGCAAAGGAGGTCAATCCCAATGACACAGCAGAGTGAAGGAATAGACAAAGGACTTCAGGCTGCACAACTTCCAGCGGCCGCACCTCAAGGTTTTGATCGGTTCATCGAACTGGCGTTGAACAAGGGCGTGCCTGTGGAAACGCTCGAGCGCCTTCTTGCTATGCAAAAAGACATCATGGCAACACAGGCCAAGGCCGCCTATGACGAAGCAATGAGGGCTTTCCAAAAAGACTGCCCGATCATTCAAAAGCACAAGCGCGTCATGAACAAAGACGGGCAATCCGTTCGATACATCTATGCGCCTCTGGACGACATCATCGAACAAGTCAAGATTCCGCTGGCAGAACACGGCTTTTCCTACCGGCTCGGACAGGAAGTTGACAAACCAAAACCGGGCTGGCTGACAGTTTCCTGTACCGCCACGCACGCGGCCGGACATTCTGAAACAGA
>ERZ1292623.5126-Hain-H51-01um-R1-5126-length-10527-cov-11_pt1 | contig 10527 bp, 12 predicted proteins | sample MGYA00564398_ERZ1292623 | MGnify/ENA primary metagenome ERZ1292623 (study PRJEB36523, sample SAMEA6512633) | groundwater metagenome | collected 2019-01-07 | study: AquaDiva: Metagenomics assemblies of 32 groundwater samples
TTCGGGAGAAGTGGCCCACTTTTACCCAAAGGAGCCGTCGGCCTGATGCCTGACCCCCTCACCCCCTGGCTCACCGAGGTCAAGGCGCGGCTGGCAAAGGCGACGCCGGGGCCGTGGCATCACGATTATCCCAATATCCGTGATGCAAATGGAAAGTTGATTACAGGAATCGCCAAGTATCCAGAGGATTGGGAAGAACAGGTTGCGAGACCTAATGGGGATTTCATCACTCACGCCCCCGCCGATCTCACCCGCGCCGTCCGGGTGATGAAGGCGGGACAATCTGTGCTGAATGAATTACAGGCGATGGGTATTCTTCGTAATGAATCACCTAGTTTTCGTGGGAAGTTCGCGGTTGTTCATGGAGATAAGGAACACAGCACCCAAAGTTCGTGCAAGTTGTGTGACGCCCTCACCGCCTATCAGCGAGTCGTGGAGGAGGGATGATGCCTGACCAGCCGACCGCCCTCCGCTAGGAGTCGAGGGGATGAAAATCCTCTTTCCGCTCTCCCCCTACAACCAACAACGCCAGTATGAGAAACCCGCTTGGGTCTACCCCGCCCACCTCGCCGCCTATGCCACCCATCTGCGAAACTTGGGGCATACGGTTTGCTGGGGTGGCACCGACGACGGCTCCTACGACCAAGTCATCCAAGACGACTTCCAGATTGACGTAGATTTCGAGCGTCTGCCCTTCCCTGACAGGGTCTTCACAGACGCCAAGCATCCGAGGTGGCAGAAATACGGCAACTACAAGTTCCATCCCGCCACGCACATGATGGCTTCGAACCTCTGCTGGTACGGCAAATGTACTTTCTGTATTGACACCGCCAAGCTGGAGCAGGGGGAGCGACGGGGAGTGCGCTCGGTAAATCACGTCATGGAGGAGATTGACGACCTCATCGCGCAAGGCTACAAGGAAGTCTTCGATGACTCTGGAACCTTTCCGGTCGGCGCGTGGTTGGAGGAGTTCTGCCAGAAGATGCAGCCCCGCAAGCGGCACATCACCGTCGGGTGCAATATGAAGCCCGTCACCCTTGACTACCGGATGATGAAAGACGCGGGATTCCGCTTCATCCTCGTCGGCATTGAGTCGGCCAATCAAGTCACCCTTGACCGCATCAAGAAAGGTCAGCGAGCCGAAGACCTCATTCCGATTATCAAGAGCATGGGCGATGCTGGACTCGATGTCCACCTCACCACCATGTTCGGATACGGGTGGGAATCCCACGACGACGCCATGCGAACGGTCTCACTGGTACATACTCTGCTCAAAAAGGGCTACGCTAAGACCGCCCAGGCGTCGGTGTACTCACCCCCACGCACCCCCCCTGACCCTGCCTCGCCAGGACACCGCTATATCCCCATGATTTATGAGGCGTACCGTAGTCCCCAATTCTGGGCACATAAGTTAGTTGATATTCGACGGTGGGAAGACGTAGCGTACCTCTTGCGTGGCGCACGACTCGTCATTGAAGAAAAGGTAAGAAAACATGCTCTGCGAGTTCGCCAAACCTGACTTCGGACAGGCCGAGCGTGACGCTGTAAACCGCGTCCTCTCAGGTTCCTGGCTGGCCGCGGGCCCAGAGAACGAAGCCTTTGAAGCGGAGTTTGCCGCCTCCGTGGGGGCGCGGTATGCGGTATGTGTTAATTCAGGGTCGTCGGCGAACCTGTTGGCCTTGGCCGCCCTAGGCCTCCCCAAGGGCAGCCGAGTGCTCACCTCCGCCTGCGGGTTCCCGGCGACCCTCGCCCCCATCCTCCATCTGGGGCTAGCACCGGTGCTCGTGGACTACGACCTATTCACCTTAAACATTGATGTCCGACAACTGGTCGAGAAGCTTCCGAACGTTCAGGCCGTTCTCTTCGCGCATACCCTGGGCAACCCCGTCGACATGGAGTGGATACCTCATAGCCAGGTGCCCGTCATTGAGGATTGTTGTGAAGCACTCGGCACCTGGGTCAATGGACGCTCCGTGGGGACGGTGGGGCTCCTGGGCACCTTCTCCTTCTACCCCTCGCATCAGATCACGGCCTTAGGGGGAGGGGGGATGGTCGTCACGAATGACATGGGGCTGGCCCGGTGCATCCGCTCCATGCGGGATTGGGGGAAGGTGGTGCGAGACGGGTATCGGCAAGGTGAACAACTCACCACCTACGACGGGACGTACTACCCTGGCTACACCTATGAGACGGTGGGGTTTAATTTCAAGCTCCCGGATGCCAATGCGGCGTTTGGGCGGGAGCAGTTAAAGCGACTAGAGGCATTTACGAAAGTGCGCTTACATAATTACAACTATCTCTGGAGCAATCTTTTTACGCTTGGTTGGTTAAGACCTGTTCCCTTTCGAGAACAACAGGTTAGTTGGTTCGGCTATCCTCTCGTCCTACGGGAAGGCAGTCGAGATGCCTTCGGGATGTACCTCGAAGCCCACGGTATCCGGCATCGCCCCTTCTTTGCTGGAAACATTCTCCGCCATCCTCCCTATGCCCACCTAGGTACCCCAGAGGACTTCCCAGTGGCGGATTCCCTTATGCGGAATGCGTGTTTCGTGGGCGTCTGGCAGGGGCTGACGCCCGACCACCTTAACTACATGGTGGAGACCATCCGGGCATGGCACCCGACGAGCTGACCGTCTGTGTCCTCACCCACAACGGGCGGGAGGTCTTAGGCCGCTGCCTCGAAGCCCTCTTCTACGCCATGCGTCCTGGCATGGCCTTACGAGTCATTGACAACGCCTCGACCGATCACTCGGCCTCGCTGGCCTTGAAGTGGGGTGCGACCGTCTGCTATGCCGATAACCGGCATGGGTTCATCACCGGCTTGAACACCGCGTTCCAGACCGCGTCCACCCCATGGGTGTGCTTTCTTCAGAACGATGTCCTCGTCCGTCCGACTACCTTTGATTGGTTTGTGGCACCCCCATTGCTTCCACCGGAAGGGGTGTACCAACTCCACCTGCAAAACCCTGATGGGTCAGTCAACCACATCGGCGGGCAGTACCTGTGGCCGGGGGTCGGGCTGGGCAACCGCCGCCTCTGTCCTGAGTCGACCTACCAACCCGTTGACCTCTTCGCTACCGCCGCCTTTGTCATGGCACGGTCCACCTTCCACCGGGTCGGCCCGTTTGACACGAACCTCGCGCCCGCGTATTACGAGGATGTCGATTATTCCCTGCGGTTGGAGGCTGTGGGAATCCCACGCTATGTCGTCCGGGAGGCCATCGCCACCCACCTCTCGACCTACACCTTTCATCGCACGCACACGAAGGCCCAGCTCTCCGCGCTCTGCCGACGGAATCGACGGTATGTGGTGGAGAAGCACTTTCGGGGGGTAAATCGGCTGACCCGGTTGGCGGGACTGCGGGTGTTAGATACCCTGACGGGGGACTGGCGACATGGCGATACCTACCGCCCTTCCCCGCCTCGATAGTAGACATGCCCGTTGGTCTTCAACCACTCGTACAGTCGTGGCAACCCCTCATCGAGTCCGATCTTCGGCGTCCATCCGAGGAGGGACTCAATTTTGCGGCCCTCCCCGCGTAGGTGCTTGACGTAGCCATCCCGCTCATCGGTGTGGTTGACTAAGACGACCTTGCTCTCGACCCGTCCGAGGAGCTTCTGAATCTTCTCCACAACCTCCAGCACCGTGTAGCTCTGTCCCGTCGCCACATTGCAGACGGTTCCCGCAGGCAACTCCAGACTCTTCCACACGGCCTCCACAAAATCATCGACCCACACCCAATCGCGGGTACTCTGTCCATCCCCGTAGACCGTAATCGGCTCTCCCTGGCTGACCTGCTTGAAGAACTTCGGAATCATCTTGCGAATGTCCTGCCCTGGCCCCCACTGGTTGAACGGGCGCAAGACCCGCACATCCGTCCCGTAGGTGTGCCACCAGGCCGTGCACATCGTATCCTGGGCGACTTTCGTGGCGGCATAGGGAGACTGGGGGTTGAGCCGAAAACACTCCGCTTGTTTCACACCATTCGCAAACTCTGTCTCGGTTAGCGATCCGTAAATCTCGGAGGAGGAAATCTGCACGAGTTTGACGTGGTGCGTGGTACATGCCTCCAGAATATTCAGGGTACCCCCCACGTTGGTGGAGATGAAGGGACGGGGGGTGGTGATGGAGGTGTCAATGTGGGTGAGCGCCCCGAAGTGGAAGACGACCTCACATCCTTTCACGGCAGTCGTGACAGCTTCCACATCGGTAAGGTCTTGGCCGTGGGCCCGGTCGAATCCGACCGTCACGACCTCCGGGTGTTCACGGGCGAGGTACTGGAAGAACCGCCCCGCGATAAAGCCGCTCATCCCAGTCACGAGGCACTTCATCGTATCACCTCCACACGAAAGGCACTGGCGAGGGATGGAGAGAGTCGCGTAAGCCATCCATCCAGCCAGTGAATCGGCCGCCAACAGGGAGCGGTCGAGGGTTCTCCCCTCAGGCGGAGAATGGTAAATCCGTGGAGTGCTAACAGTTGACAAAACGCCCTCACCGTAAAGACCCGACGATGCCCTCCCAGTCCATCTTGGTGCCAGCCGAAGGGTTTCCCGACGTTATACCGCGTGGAGACCTCGTAGCACCGCGGGAGGTAGCCGCCGAGGAACACGAGGCGATTCACCCACGATGCCAGGTTCGGCATTCCGATAATGAGCTTCGTATGTCCAGGGAGCATGGCTCGTTTGCATCGCTCTAAGAACAGGTCAACATCCCAGAGGTGTTCCAGCAGGTGGTGGACAAAAATCACATCCCACACGGCGTTCGGAATGGAGTCCCGATCTGCGTTCCAGCCAGCTTGGAGGTCTAAGCCGACGATCTCCGCTTCTGGAAACTCTCGGCGTCCACGCTGTCTGTCTCCACACCCTAAGTCGAGGACTCTCATCCGTGCAACTGGGTTTTCCAATACCGCATCAGCCGATTCAGGTAATACCTCATCCCAGGAGATCGGGCGATGAGGGGCCAGAGGTCCCGGTCTGTGCAGGTACGGGTAGACTGGACACGACGCCTCTTCCGGTGCAGTGTGGGCAGACGATAAGCGAACTCGAACAGACCTCGCAGCACCGCCACTGCGCGGGTTCGGTCTCCTCGTACCGCGAAGCCCAACGCCGCAACAAGCCATGCCGACAGGTGAACTGGAAAGATGGTTGCAAGTCGAAGGGGGCCCAGATTGGTCCACAGCAAGGACAAGTAGTTCCGGCAGCCATAGGTCATCGTCCTCCGAATGGTGTAGTAATCCGCTTTCGGCTTCAACGTCTCGCACCCAAACGCATGCCAACTCACCGCCGTCGGGACGTACCAGACTTCCCACCCGCTTAACCAGCAGCGCCAAGCGAGATCAGTTTCTTCTCCAAGGATGTAATACGTTGCGTCAAAACCTCCAACTCTCTCAAAGCAAGGTTTACGTATTGCACAAGTAGCGGACTTGGAGGCAAGTATAGGCAGAGCTTCATCATACTGTCCGCTATCCCGTCGCGCATTTCCTGCGCGGTCATAGAGGAACCCTGTCCAAGTAAGCCAACTTCCGCAGGCGTCAAACTCATCCCGTCGTCCCGCCTCCATTTTGTAAATCTTCCCAAACGCCATCCCGCATTGAGGGTGCTCCTCTAGGAACCGCCATAGCTCATAGAAGCAGTACGGACTTACCTCCACGTCGTCATCGAGATACACGACAGTATCCGCAGTGCTACGGAGTGTCCCGACATTCCGCTTGTGGGCAGGGCCTCCAGTATCATAGAGTACCGTTGCCTGGGGATGGTCAAACGTCGTATCAGACGTGATGACGAACACCTCAGCCGTCACCCCTTCACTCAGATAGACGCTCTCTAAGCAACGGTCAATGAGCCTGCCAATGTGATGGCAGATGACAACGCTGACGGATGGTGGCGCTGCTGATGGCTTACCCATGCGAAGAAAGTGTTCCGAAACGCCGTGGGATCAACCTCCACCCCAAAGGTCGCAATGACATGTTCTAAGCCGCTCCCTTTGACAAACGCCACCGACTCGGCCAACGCCTGCGCCCGATAGCCAGGGGTGGTGGCACACAGCAGCGCCAGCGCCGCCGAGCGCAACTCCTGTTTGAGAATGGCGACTCCCACTTGCTCCAAGCGGTACTGCGCGTCGGCATCACGCCGAACGTAGGCTTCGGCCATGCGCGAGGTCATCCCAGGTCGGCACCGGGGTTCTGACGCGGGTATTCCGATACAAGTGGGGAACGGGCGTCGGACGATAGCGGGGAGACGGGAGGGAGCGCGTGGTGTAGAGGTACTTTACCCCATACGCATCGAGGAGGGCCGTGTCCTCTGATGTGGCTCCGAGGAACCAGTCATGCGCCCCACTCCCCAAGGGGTTGGTGTCCTGTCGGAGGGTCGCCATCCACTGGGGCTGACTCCCCCCGTTATAGCCGAGCGTCTTCACCTGAGCCAACAACCCCGTGCGGTGGGGGTAGGGAAGACCACTGGCACAGAAGCCTCGTTGGTGAATCTGTAGAAACTGTACCACGGGTTGGGAGAGGGCGGTCGAGGGCTTCATCCACCGCTGGCAGTAGGGGACGCTCGGACTCAGCGAGGGGTAGCGCAGGAGGGCTTCCCCAGCGACTCCGACCAGCAACAGCCACCCTCCCGTTTCACTGATGACGATAGAACTCCACCCGCCAATCCCCAACACAATCAAGCTGAGGTTGACGAGGGCGGTATAGCGAACGGGAATCCGCAGGTGGAGCCGATGCGTCCACTGAAACACTGGGGTATGACGTCCCAACGACAGTAGCATGGCGAGAAGGAGAATGCCATGCCACGCCGACAACGGGCAGAGGAACGCTCCAATGAGGAGAACAATTCCTGGGTAACAGTGCATTTCAGACGGCGCGACCCCATCCACCCACGTTAGACGTTGGAGCGTTCCCATACGGAGGATAAGCGCACGCAACGGAAGGCTCCCCACCACTTGCTTATCCGTCGCCGTCTGCTGCGCCCGAATACTCTGGGGGTAGTATCGCCACGTCGCCCAGAGTTGCGGGAGAGCGAGAAAAAATCCTATAAGCCAAGCCAAGAGTAAGGCCATGCAGTTATGCTATGACGTGGACAGCGCCCGGACGTATACCATCTCCACTCCACCCACCGAGGACACCTACAAGGGATATGAGCGTTAAGCCCATCATTGAAACAATGCCCGAAGTAATCAGCAGTTCTCTCAATGAGGTAGAGTACAATTACAATTAGGAAAATAACCGACAGCATCCTACTCCTCCGAACACCACGACCATCGGCCAATAACCCGCCAGGAGCATCATCCCGAAGCTAATTCCGGTTAACATCATAGAGTGCTGCGAAGCTGAGAGGACATAGAGCGGTACCCAAGCCATCGTATAGACGATGCAGGGTGTCGGCTTCGTGCCATACGTGGTGTAGGAAAGCGCGAGTGCTGCGAGCCCAGCACCCCACGGGGTCATCGCACCCTGCGTCCGCAAGAGGGTGTATACACTCATGGAACACAGCCAGGAGTGAACTGCCATCGTGAAGAGCAGGAGGCGGTAGGCTCCATTGAGCGAGAGGAAACTGCCCAGGTACGCTTGGAGGAGGTGGGGAGGGTACCATGTGCTTAGAAACGGGAGTGCTGTGGGGTTGGCATAGTAGTAGGGGTCATCGCCCCACCGCCGCTTGCCCCGGAGCCACTCGCCCAAGAGCCGACTCGACCCCACGAAGGTTTCCAAGACCTCCGCCGTCGCATAGCGATACGGGTTGCCAAAGTAGAACTGTCGCCAGAACGCCAGATGGAAGATGGTGAGGAGGACATAGGCTACTGGCGTTTCTGCCATGCGAAGAAGAGGTCGGGATATTGCTGCCACACATCACACCCTGTACAAATGCCCGTGTACTTACCTTGCAGGTGGCTCTCACGAATCTGCTGGAGCTTCCCGCTTGTCCACGCTTGATGGACGCTCATCGCTGGGAAGTGACCGAGGACTTCCTTCTGGTGTGGGTCGGCACAGCAGAGGAGGACATTTCCATTCCATGCTACCGCAGGTGCAAGCCAAAGGTGATAACACGGCCATCTTGACGACTTGATTGAATCCTGTAATTGAACATTGAAGTCTTGTAAGTTGATATTTCCTGCGTAATTGTGTAGTTGTCTTCCTTCGACGTTTGGCCAGTCGGCCCATTCTAGGTACGCCTCTTTTGGGGTGACTTCGTGGATGAACCGGACACGGAACTTGCCCCACTGCCTGAGTTTCGATTTTGTTTCGAGCGTAAACTTGGCTTCGGGACGCCACGACCAGAGGACGAGGTCTGGATTTGCTTCCACAAGGTCATCCACTCGCGCATTAAGTGTTGTGCCATTGGTTGTGAGGAGCACTGTATGAGCAGAGTTCCTGGACTTAATAAATCGGATGGCTTCAACCCATCGTGGATAGAGCGTAGGTTCTCCGAACAAGTGAAGTGAGAAGGAACGCGCACCATAACCAGTGGCTTCTTCAACAATCTGCCTGAAGAGTCCATAATCCATGCATTCCCGACGATTCTCCCTAGGGCAGTACGTACAGGATAAGTTGCAATTCGCCGTCGTCTCAATAAAGAGATGTCTCGGATATTCCTTGTCAATCCACGCTTGGGCACCGAGCTTGTAGAGCCACGGCGGGAGGCGTTTGAGCCACGGCGCATGGGCAGTTACCATCCCAGATGATTACGAATGACTTGCCAGAAAAACCTTGCATACCTAGGTCGCCATGCTTGGCAGAAGAACTTCACCCCACGCCAGGAGAGATACCACGTCCGGTAGGCTTTCTGTTGGAAGGCCAAGACCTGCTGATGTGAGAGTCCTGGCTGATCCACGATAGCGGAGACATTCTGATCGTAACCTTCCCACCGTGCCGAGGTGAGCCAGCCCGCACTTTCAGCGATCCGCCCCCATTCTGTGCCAGGGTAAGGCGCAGCGAGGGAGAAGTTGACGAGGTCGCACGGCAGCTCCGTTGCCAGTAGGAGAGTTCGTTGCAGACTCGCTGGAGTATCCCCAAGCAAGCCGAGCATAAAGTAGCCCCACACGCGCAACCCAGCTTGTTTGGCCCATCGAACGGCTTGTCTGGCATTGGCGACCGTCGCCTCCTTCTTGTTCAGCCGCAAGACGTTGTCATCGCCCGACTCAATCCCGAAGCAAATCATCCAGCACCCTGCTACCTTCATCGCCCTCAACATCTCTAAGTCCACCGTATCTACTCTGGAGTTACATATCCACCGCACCTTCCACGGTAGATGGCGGATGCCCTCGCAGATCGCCAGCATTTGCTTCCGGTTCACGGTGGCGGTGTCGGCGTGGAAGGCGATGTTCGTTAAATGGTATCTACTAATTTCGTTGACGATAGCGTCGGCTGTCCTGTAGCGGACCATGGATTTCCAAGTAACGGTCTGTCTACAGTAAATGCACTTCCAGGGACACCCACGGGAGGTAAGGACGAATGTATAATTTGAACCAATAAGCGGTAGAGTATATCGGTACAAGGGCAACAAGTCTTGTCGTGCGGCAGGCAGCGTTTCGAATGACTCATCACTTCGTCGAGAAGTATCTGTGATAAGTTCTCGTATGGCATATTCTGGTTCCTCCTGTTTCTCATAGTGCACGACATGGTCGATGGCTGGAAACCGCCTTCGAGTCTCCTCTTCTAACGCTTCTCCATGGGGGCTGATAAGAATCGTCGTGGCTCCGAGATACTTCGCATAGTGCGCTACCACCATGTCGTGGGGAATCGTGCAGGAGACGCTTTCAATGATGACATGAGTTGGGTCGAACAACTGCATCTTCCGGTAGAGAGTCTGGTAGTCCGTCCGCTCCGCAATGCAGTCCTCAATCTGCACCTCGCAGCCAGCTTCATTGAGGACAGCGGCAATGAGGGCGAGGCTGGTTTGGGGCCAGATGGTGCCTTCGCGGGACACCCGCCCGGAGCGATTGACATCACGGATAATGATGTCTTTTCCGTTCGGGCTGGGCGGGTTGACGAGCAGCACCCGTTTCGGCGACACGGACAGCACAGGCTTCACAGAGGGGGTAGCCGTCTGGGATGGGGATAGTAACGTCTGACTTTCGCTCATGGCAGAAGATACATCTTAGTGAATCAACCCCACCTTCCCGCTGTGGGTGCGGAGCGTCGTCTTGCGGCCCAGCGTCACCTTGAGGAACGATTTCACTGCCAGCCAGAGTCGATACACCCCCTCCCAGCTATGAATCTTCTGCATCTCCTGCCAAATGACCCTGGGTCGTAGATAGAACGAGCGCCAGAACGCCTTCGAGTACCACACGAGGTCTTTCCGGGTGAAGCCAAAGGGAATGAAGTTAATCAGGAGGGTGTTCATCTTTGACCACGACCCATCAAAGGTGCCGTGCTTGCCGGCCGACTCGTAAATCTCGGAGCCAGGCAGGGGTACAAGGTGAGTGTGCTGCACGTAATTAACATTTAGAGAACCTGCAAACTCAATTGTTTCCTGAATCGAGTCGTGCGTCTCGCCCAAGTGGCCGAGGATGAAGTTCGCCTTGGTGAT
>ERZ1292623.5127-Hain-H51-01um-R1-5127-length-10527-cov-7_pt1 | contig 10527 bp, 9 predicted proteins | sample MGYA00564398_ERZ1292623 | MGnify/ENA primary metagenome ERZ1292623 (study PRJEB36523, sample SAMEA6512633) | groundwater metagenome | collected 2019-01-07 | study: AquaDiva: Metagenomics assemblies of 32 groundwater samples
TTACCCTTTATACGTAAAAGATAAAAAAGTATATTTTGATGGTGATGAGCATAAAAAACTTAATGCAGCAAAGGCAGTAAGGAATTACTATGGGACTGTTGTTGATCCTTCACTAGCACAAACATCTGATTCCATACTTGCAAGCTTAGATCAGTCTATAGCAAAAGCAGCAGAAACCGGGCCTAGTCGCGAGTTTTAGAACAAGTATCATTATTAAACTTGTTCAGAGGATCCCACCAACTAGCAGCCACGCGTAAGATTTTTATCTAAATTCTTGCAAAAAGTTATCTGTTGCCCAGCTGTTATAGAATTATTACAACATAAGTAAATATACATTGTAATAAACTTGTTAGCCAAGTTCACAAAAATAATCCAAGAACTAGCTACTGTTCTTACCTTTCTTCTCAAGATCTTCGACTTTTTTATCAATCTTATTATAGCCAACTTCTCTTAACTTCCTCCATTTGCTGCGTACAAATAACCATGATATCCCTGCCAATACCACCGCTCCAGCACCAGTAGCTACAGCACCAAATGGAATATTAGCCAGTTTGATTGTATCTAACACACTTCTACCAGTGATAATATTTTCTGGTTCTGTTTCAGTTACCGGTTGTTTCACAACTTCTGTAGGTTTTTCTTCTACGACTTCAACTTTTTCATTTTCTGTTTTAACGTCTTCCTCAGTTTCAGCTACATTATCACTAAGCTCATTAGTCTCACTGCTAGCTCCGCCTCCGCCATCACTGCTTGTAGATGCGCCGCCGCCGCTACCTCCGCTATCACTACTACTTTCAGTTGGTTCTGGCACAGCAATGCTAAATGTTCTTGTTTCTGACAGCCCAAATTGGTTTGCTAAATCAGTACATTGTACCATCCAGTTATATGTGGTATTATCACTAAATGTATTTGAAAACCTTTCACTACCACCTGAACTGCTTAAACTAGCAGACTTAGAGAAACTATTATCTATAAACAGACTACAATTCGCTATATTTGTGTCAATAGGAGTATAATCTAGGTTTACTTGGGTTGATGTTTGAGCTGCCCCATCGCTTGGAGATGATAAACTTACTGTTGGTATTGTCTTATCAACATGTAATATTCTTTTTTCAGAGGTTATATTTGAATTACCAGATCCATTGCAGCTTATTTGCCATGTTGCTAAACCTTCATCTAAGCTGATTGTAAAATTAGTAAGTTGATAACTAAGCGTAGATGTATTTGTTTGGTTGTAGAGATCATTAATATAAAGCGAGCAATTAATTACCTCACTGTTATTATCACTTGCATTAAATCTGAAATTTATGCTTGAGTAATTAAGATAAGTATCATTATCTGGGAATATCAGTTCAACATTTAATGGGTTTGGTATGCTTTGCACAGTAAAAGATTCTTGAGCTGTGTGATTTTGGTTTTCATTGTCATCAATTGCTATAAACCTATAACTAACAACCTTGCCTGGAGTAAAATTCCCGCCGTAAACAAAGAAAGAATAATTGCCTGCTTCTTTAATCATGGTGTAATTAGTCATATTTTCTTCGAAATTACTTTCAAATAGCACATCTGACAAGTGTGTATCGCTGGTTGTTACGCTAAATGTAACATTGGTATTGTTTGTTACGTTTTCTACATCTCTAGTCCAATTAGTCATGACTGGTGGTTGCTTATCTAGGAGTATTATTGCATTATTAAGCTCAACTCGTGAGAATGTATAGTTAGTAACATTATCCTTAACCTTAACACCACTCTGATTTAATATTGCCCATGCTATTGTATTATTGAGTCTTTCACCATTCTCTAATAATGTGTATTGGTACATCACTGAAAGCATTCCTGCTACAAATGGTGTTGCCATGCTTGTTCCAGATCTGTCTTCAGTACTCCCGTCATAACTCAGAGATGTAATAATTGCTCCAGGAGCTAATATATCCAAGTTTGATGCTCTATTACTAAAGCATGTAAGTAAATCTGCATAAGTTTCTGCATCTGTGCACCTATTGCTTGATACGCATGGACTTTTCAGGCACCAACTTCTTGACCCTATATCCTTATCATAAGTAGCACCAACACTTATCACATTGTCAGCGCATGCTGGATGGCTTATTCCCTCAGTATAGTTTTCATTACCAGAGCTAGCAACTACAGTTATGTTTTTGCTCACTGCAGTTAGTATCTCAGTATCCCAATCACTCGGGCATGTTGCATTAGTGTAAGATGCTCCATCTCCGAGGCTCATGCTGATTACAGAGATATTATACTGTTCAGCATATAACGTACACCATTCTATACCAGCTTTTACATCTGCATCACTACAAACTCCAGAACTATCACAAACTTTTGCTATAGCTAAACGCGCATCCGGCCCAATACCTATCACACTTCCATTTGCGGCAGCAATTCCAGCTACATGTGTTCCATGCCCTTGATCATCATATGGGTCATTATCAGAGTTTACAGTATCAGTTCCATTGATTATTTTTGAACAATTCCCTGCTAGAAAATCTCCGCGTGCGCACGAACCAAAGCTTTCATGTGTATAATTAATTCCTGTATCAACAATGCAGATTGTCTGTCCGCTGCCGGTTAGATTCATATTTTTTAATTGTCTTTGATGTACTATACTTGCATTTATTAGTTTTATCCCTTCTGTTATGTCTATATAATAATTCTTTGTTGGTTGTACAAGTTTTATTCTTGGATCGTTCTCTAATTGTTTAATACCATCTGGTGTTACCTCAGCAGAGAATCCGTTATAAAATTTGTATTCATGTTTTATGTCTATTTCATCATTGGGTATGTTCCTTATCACAGAGTCTATTACCTTGGAGTTACTGTCTACATGATCTTCAAACGTGACTATAACATGGGTTATATCTTGCAATCCTGTTGCCGCACTTACCTGAGTTATTAAAAGTATTATGAACAATAAGTATTCTCTTTTTCTCATTAGTAACTAAACACGTTTATAGTTTTTAAACATTAGCTAACTAATCTTAATCCGGTTTTTATAAACCCAACCTTGTCCTGAACTATTTTTTCAATGTTGCTCAATGCTTCCTTTGCTTCTTTTGGGGTCATGCCTATTATTTTTCCAAATTGCTGCAGTTCGTATGCTGTCTTCTGATCATATATCGTTTCTGCAAAGCTTGCAAGTATCATTGTTGCTTTATATTTTCTGCATATAACAACATTTTGTTTCATCCTGCCAAGTATTTGGGCTCTTTCTACGCCTTTTGTTTTAATTAGCTCTTGTATATTAAATCCTATGCTTATACCATTCTTTCTGGCGAGGTTACATAGAACCTGATTAAGCCCTGAATTTCTCTGATTCAGCATATCACTCCTTTGAGTTTTTTCAGGACTAACTAGCATGTCAATACTCTTTGTCTCAAGGATTTCTCGGTTATAATTACAGCCTTCAATAATATTGATATCAAATTTAGTTTTTTGTAAGTCTTTGGGGTGTTTAATCTTCATAATTTTAACTGCTATATTTCGTTTAAAATCAGGCAATATTTCTAATTTTTCGTTAAGAACTAAATCTATCATGCTATTAGTTAAACATAATGTTTAAAATACTTTTTTATTATCTAACCATCTGGATCAAAGATACCATTATCATCATAAATGGTATAAGGACATTGCCCGCCTACATATTGATTAAACCATTCAGTTAATACTTCAGTAGGTACTATTTCATTTGTACCGGAAAAACGAATGGTATTTGAACCGTCCATATAACTTCCATTTGGGCTCAAAACATTTATAGTATGTATAAACCACTCTAGCTTTGTTATTTCTTTATCGCAGTTAAAATCACCATATCTAAACACGGAATTAGATAAAGCAGTAACCCATTGCTCTTCACCGACTAATCTCTGAAGATTATTTTTAACCAAACCGCCTCCAAAGTGAATAGCAGCCACAGCCAATCCACCAATTGCAACGCTGCATAATCCAGCAATGATCCTAGTACTTTTTTTATGATTAAATATTTCAGATTCAACCATTTTTTTTCATCACAAGATTTTAAACCCTAGCAGGTCATCCATAGGACAACCTGCTGGGGAAAAAAGAGGTGATAATAATAGTAATACTCACCCCTATATAAAGCTTACTGTTTTAACCACTTAAAAGTAGTCATCAATAGCGCTCAAAACACCCTTTAGGCACCATAAAATTTTCTACAGCCATTTTGGTTATTACAAGCTAAAATCAATTTATAACACTTACAAAACTTTAAAAGTAACACAAATATTTAGTTCTTATGAATGACCGGCTCTATGACTTTCTAATGAAAGAAGATGAAATAACATGGCAAACCATTATTCTTGACTTAATAAAAAGTGAAGAATTAAACCCTTGGGATGTAGACATCGGCGCTCTCACAAAAAAGTATATTTACACCATAAAGAAAATGAAAGAAACAAACTTGTTCATATCAGGAAAAGTTATACTTGCTGCAGCTCTTTTATTAAGGATTAAATCAACAAAATTATTAGAAGAAGATATTGCAGAATTTGACCAGCTATTATTCCCTCAATCCATTGAAGATTTCGACGAATTTATTGAACCAGAAAAAAACAGGGTAAATGATATACCACGCCTGGCCATAAAATCACCGCAAGCCAGAAAACGTAAGGTAACAGTTAAAGATCTTTTAAACGCATTACAAAAAGCATTAGAATTCAACAGGCATCGTGTCAGAAAGCGTTTAATTGAAGCAAGGTACAACGCTCCAGAAATACCAGAGAAAAAAATAGACATAACTAAACTAATTGACTCTTTATATGAAAAAATAATAGATTTACTCTCAAAACAAGAAACAGTATTATTTGATCACCTCGTTCCATCTGATAAAAGAACAGACAAAATATTAACTTTTGTACCACTGCTACACCTAAGCAATCAACAACAGATTTTACTTGAACAAGGAGATCCATTCGGTGCTATAAAAATCCAAAAATATTGTTAGACCTCCTTCTTTACAGCATGTAATAACACTTTATTAACAATATCCTCTTTCAAATGTATTTCAACATAAGTTTTATACTTCACCGTAACAGATCCACCATCACTGCTTACAAAATATTCTTCTCTCCATGTCCCTGTATTAACAAAATAACCACCCTTCTTCCTTTGTAGTTTTGCCTCATGGCTATGCCCCGCAACAACAACTTTGATTTTATTATCAGTTGCAAGCACTTCTTTTAATTGATCTTCAAATAGTAATTCATAATTATTTTGTAATAATCGTTTCAAATAATTAAACATTGTTTTAAAGGATAAACGATAAGTTAAGTCATGGTAATAACGCACTTGATTTATGACCGCTGTTTTTATTAAATATTTAAACGCACCAAAATTTAATTCTTTTACTAGTTTAGAGTATTTCTGAAGTATAAGATTTCTTGGGTAAATTCTATCAAGCATTGGATATCTTACTTTGTATTGCATATAATACTCAAACAATCCGTATGTCATCCATGGCAGGTTTAATATCTTTTTACCATTATAATCTATGAATATGCGTCTTGGATTTATATAAAATAATGAATCATACTGCGAACCATGCTCAAAATGTACTGAGCTTTTATCATAAGAAAATCCTGGAAATTGCACACTTTTATTTATGTATTCCCTTAACTTTTTTTGGACGTCTTTAAATGCCACATCCATATCGTGATTTCCTAAAACAAACACCAAAGTATTTTTTTTAATGGAACTAAATTTTTTATAAGAATCAAATACTTTTTTATGAGCCTGATAAATTCTTTCTAGTTTCCATAAAGACACTTCTGTAGTGATATACCGAGGATATTTTTCTTTATACGAGGACCTTATAAAATCAAATGAATCCCCATTAACCACCAAAGTAATTGGAATGTTTTTATATTTTTTACTACAAAAACCTAAAATTGTTTTCGATAATAAATCGTCACTTGCAAAATCATCTGTCTGCGACCCATCTCCAAGTTCAATGTCACTCATCCCAAAAATTATTTCTTTCATAGATAGTTTGTGTAAGCTAAATCATTTAAAGTTTATGCTTGAGCTATCTTGTTATCAGTTCTACCTTGAATTGAACCACCGATCATTGTTTTATACTTCTCGCCTATTATGGGAAATACAGTACCTTGCAGTGGATAAACCTCAGTATTACGCGCTACTAAAACAGTCTGATTACCAAAATCACCCACTAGATCAGACAGAGCAGCCTTACTTGAGCTATAACCTCTTTCGTTTGCTAGATTAAACTCTACAGGTCTATCAACCACCTCTGTAGAGACATCTAATGAAAAAGCAAAACCATAATGCTTCACAGTTCCATCAAGCGCGTAAGGCATGACTAATAAACCTTTTGCTGTAAACACCACACAATAAATACTGCCAATTTCTCTAGGTACCGGCTCTATTTTTATATCTTTTTGGATTATTTTTTCTAAATAACTAAATCTTCTATTCCACCATGATAATGATGGTGCATATTTAACAATAAACTTTCTTACTGCTTTCAGATTTGGTTTTACAACTTCAATTTGCCGATTACTTCCAAATAAACGCAACAAATAAACATCCGGCGGTGTCACATCACCAAGCTCTTCTAAACTATCACTTGAATTAATAATAAGCCTACGCATAGGATAAAGCTCTCTTTCATCAAAAGCCAAAGTACAACTATCAAAACAATTTTCAAGAAATCCTTCTATTCCATTCAGATTATCTTCAAAATTACTCATAGGACTATTATGATTCAGTATAAAAGTATAAAAACTTAACCTTAACAGTTATTTTCTCCAGCGCCCGTTTATGATGGGGAGAGCTTGCATTAATCCACCAGGGTATAATACTCCATTACCAGCCATAGAAGTAGATGGAGCACCTAATTGATAATCCAACGGTATCTTAGAACTTGTTCCACAAGACATTGATTTGTGCCGCACCGCAGGCTGATGTACATGTCCCATCATGGCTCTTATATAACCATCGCTTAATGATTTTAAACTACCTCTGCTATTATTTTTTCCACGGTCACCATGAGCTCCACATTGTACACCTTCATATATAGCATCTTCACCCAGCTTTAAAAACCGTACACGCGGTGGTAATGTACCTATCTCTTTTAAAGCTACCTCCAACACAGGCATATATTTTTGCATTTTTCCAAATATTAAACTTCCAAGCCTTGAATTTTTTGGATCGCGTCTATCTTCACCTTTTTCAAGCCAACGGCGTAACATATCATCATGGTTAGAGTAATTAATAACTATCTCCCCATCACCTAAATAGCTTGATAGCTCTACAAGGTAGTCCCGCACCCCAACTAGTTCTTTCTCAAGATCATCTTCGCCAGCTTCAGCTTTATACATAAGTTCAAGCGCCTTGTCTTTGTCATGGGGTGTTACACTCTGTGCATTAAAAATATCATTAACATGTAAATGTTTGGGTTTAAACCATGTTAGCATCTCTAAATTAGCCCTATGAGTGACAGGATCCATTTCAGACACATGGGAATCACCAAACATCAGCACAATTGGCCTAATTTTTTCTGGATCTTTACCAAGAGCATATTTCATTCCTAAATCTACAAACATCCCATTCGCATTTGCCGGTACAAGTCTTGGTAGGTATAGTTTATCATCTAAAATATCAACTACAAAAAATCCAAGTTCATGCATACTATCTGCTGTAAATCCAACTCGGTTTCCACAATTGTAGTTACCTCTGGTTATAGCACCGCTAGCAAACATTAGTCGCGGAAAAACAGATGATTGCCCAGATGCAACTGGCTCCAACATTTGTTTCGTGCTGCCCATAACAAAAGATATCCCATTGTCCATTCTGGTATGAAGCGCCTTACCAGCTAAAGGATTTTGGTTTTGAGGTGGTTCTGGTATTCCAAGTTCATGCATATTTGAGTTTAAGCGCTTTCCAGTAGCTTCATAATTTTCATCAGGTATTTCTTCCCAAAAATAGTGCATCGGCATTGACGCATCAAAATCAATCTCTCTTTCTTCAGCTTTTAACTTTCTTGCTTCCCACCCAGCTCTTTTAGCTCTTTCCTTTTCTCGGTCTATTGCTAATTTTGTTTTTGCATTTTTCTCCATAAAAACGTCTGGTCTATCATGTAATATTGGATCAAGTGACCTTTCGCTTATATAAGACCCGGGAATTGCATCAATTCTTAACTCTCCATTATTATCACCTACATAACGTTCTATGTTTTGTAATAATGATCGTATTACTTTCCCTTTTGAAGGATCTCTTCCATAAAGAAAAGCATGGTAAGGATTTTGTATTCCTTGAGCAGCGGTTATAACATATGTTTTTGGTTTAAACCTCGCGTCCTTAATTTTTCTACTTTTAACCTTTTTTCTAATACCCATTTTAACGTACTAAACCAATTCCTAGAACAAAATTAAAAGTGATTACTGAAATCAATTTAAAGTCATAACTATACTTTGCTATAGTTTTGCTCTAATAATTCAAATGCTTAATAATTAATATAATTTTCTAGTCATTCTCTTATGACTACATTAATTTCTTCTTAACTTCCAACAAACTTAACCTTTCTTCTTTACCAGTAAGCATATTTCTCAAAGTATATTTTTTTTGACTTACTTCTTTTTCTCCAACTATTAATACATACGGTATCCATAACTTGCTTGCATAATCTAAGTTTTTGCTTACTCCTCTTCCTGTTAAATCCCAATCTGTGTTTACCCCATAATCTCTTAATTCTTGCACTATCTTAAATGATTCTTTTTCAGTTTTTATTGGGATTACATACACTTTGGTTATTGACTCATTCTCTTTTTTCTTTAATGCTAACGTTATTGGTACTAATCCAAAGCTTACTCCTACTGCTGGAACCTCCCTGCCGCAGTATCCGCCTATCATCTTATCATATCTACCGCCCCCGCCTAAAGATACCGTTCTATCTTTTTTTGTGAAAACTTCTACAACCATCCCAGTATAATATGCTAATCCCCTTGATAATGATGGCTCAAATGAAATACCTTTTGCAAATAATTTTTTTATTTCATCCAAACTGTCTTTGCTTACAAATTCTTGTAATACTTTTATTTTTTCTGTGTTAGTTCCTTTTGTTCCAATAAGCTCTAAAAGTTTTTTTGTGGTTTTACTATCAATTAATCCTTCTAACTCTTTTTGTACGTTTTCTCTGCCTATTTTTTTAAGTTTATCAATTACTAAAATTACTCTTAATTGTTTTTCTTTGGGTACATTAAACGATGTTAACAATTCATCAATTATTTTTCTGCTGTTAACTTCTATAACAACAGGTATCTTTAATTTAGAAAATCCTTCCTGTAATAAGTTTATGCACTCAGCATCTGCTCTTATACTTGAAGTTCCAACAATATCAGCATCACATTGTGTGAACTCTCTTTTTCTTCCTTTTTTTATTGGTCCATCCCTGAATACTTTTCCTATCTGATATCTTTTAAATGGTAACTTTAATTGTGGGTTCATTGCTATAAATCTTGCTAATGGGACTGTTAGATCATATCTTAATGCTAATTTTCGTTTACCTTGGTCTTGCAATGAGAAAGTTTCTTTAAGAATTTCTTCTCCTCCAGCATATTTTACTGATAATACATCAAACAGTTCTATTGTAGGCGTTTCTAATGGCTGAAATCCATATCTTTCAAAGGCTTTTTGAAGTACTTCTATCACTTCTTGCTGTAATTTCTTATCAGCCGGTAATACATCCTCTGTTCCTCTTGGAGTTTGAAGTTTCAAGTGTAAAGGGTGGTAAGGGAGAATCGAACTCCCGTTTGAAGAGCCACAGTCTTCTGTCCTACCATTAGACTACTACCACCGTCCTCCATAAAGTTGTAACTAGCTAAATAAAGAATTCTATTGATGAATACAATCATCTCGGGTGTTCATACAATAATTTGTCTAATCAAAGCTTATAAACATATCGATTCCGTCGTGGTCACAGCATCGGCCATAAGGTTTATTAGCAGTTTACATGCTCATACTATTCTGCATGACAGTAGATATTCATTGCCATTGATCCAGTCTTCTGTAGGATCAGCAAGTACTTCACCACAGTTTATTATGCCATCATCATCTCGATCATAAACATACAATACCGGTGGGTTTACAATCACCGCCCAGTCTGATGATTCAAATCTCTGGTTGCTTATAGTATAAAAATCAGAAAACCCATCATTATTTGTGTCATAGTAATCCATTACAACCTTGTAAAGTGGAATTCTAGCTACATGTTTAGCATCTTCAAAACTGGGAAAATTATAATAATTCGGACCGTCTAAGTTTAGTTCTAAACTATCGCTCACAATAGTTAGACTGCCTCTCACAGTATTGTCCGGTTTACCTAATACACTATGCCCGCTAATACAAGACATTAATGCTAACAGCCCAATTCTTATTAAACGTTTATAACCACCCATTAACACGCACCGTTCATAAACAAAATTATCATTACCTTATAACAACATCACTATCAGCTATTTAAACTTTAGCTTAACA
>ERZ1292623.2997-Hain-H51-01um-R1-2997-length-14714-cov-5_pt2 | contig 10526 bp, 13 predicted proteins | sample MGYA00564398_ERZ1292623 | MGnify/ENA primary metagenome ERZ1292623 (study PRJEB36523, sample SAMEA6512633) | groundwater metagenome | collected 2019-01-07 | study: AquaDiva: Metagenomics assemblies of 32 groundwater samples
CAATGACGCGAAAGCGACTGTCAGCGCCGTTATAGCAAAAATGCCGGAACACCTCGGAAAATTGCTGAAACTTTATTATCTGGAAGATAAATCCTACAAAGAAATTTGTAAAATTGAGAAAATTTCCATCACAACGTTAAAAATGCGGCTATTTAGAGCCAAAAGGTTATTCCAAAAATTAAGCGCAGAAATATGACGATAAGTCCGATATTAAAAAATAAAATTTTATTAAGAGTTTATGTTATTTGGTTTTTGCGCAGAATCGTCCCATTGGTTGCAATTCAAATAATCGCTTTGGTTATAGCGCTAAAACTTTTTGCCAGCAATGTTTTTATCAGCAAAGTATTTCAAAATGCAGAACTCGTCGCCGGTGAAAACCTTTGGAATATTTTTAAATATCTCGTTCTGGCATTTCTTCAAACACGCTTTATAATTCAAATTATCGTATTACTCGGCTTGGGAATCGGAGCACTGATCCTAAGGGATATCGGCCGGGCGCTGATAACTTACCTTTCAACCTTGAAAACTAAAAAAAACTAAAAGAAACCAATTCCGGTTTTTCAAGGTTCTAGAAGTATAAGGAAAATAACCCATTTTTATTAACTAATTGCAACAAAGCCCCTTGATAAAGGGGTTTTGTTGTTATATAAAAGAAGAGGTTCTTTAATGCGCGGTTAGCTCAGTGGTAGAGCGCTTCATTGACATTGAAGAGGTCAGAAGTTCAATCCTTCTACCGCGCACCCCCAGTTCTTTTACAAAGGAGACAAAATGAAAAAAGCCGCGTTCATTGACCGCGATGGCACAATTCTCAAATCTATTTTGAAACGAATAACAATGGACGGAAAAACGCAGTTGTGCCCGATAAGCCCGCATGCTTTAAAAGAATTCAAGCTTTATCCGAAGGTAACAGAATCTCTTGTTCTGCTTAAAAAGCTGGGATTTCTCAGAATTCTCGTCACTAATCAGCCTGATGTGGCTTACGGACATCTTTGCGAAGAAGACTGGCAATGCATACAAAAAAGAATTGAATGGCTGGGTTTTGACGATATTTTTATCTGCCGTCATACCCGATATCAAGAATGTTATTTCAGAAAGCCAAGTCCGGGAATGTTGTTGGCGGCAGCGGATAAATGGAATATTAATCTTGCGGATTCTTGGATGATTGGCGATACAAGCGCCGATACTGAAGCCGGAAAAGCGGCTGGCTGCAAAACGATTTTGCTCGCAAGAAATTACAACGCCGATGTCAAAAGCGATTATATTGCTAAAAATATCTGGGGTGCTGTAAAATTCATACAAAAACATATAATTAAGGGGTAGTTTATCTACCTCTTTTTTTATAGCTATGGGCGTGCAAATTTTATACGAAGATAAAAATTTCCTTGTAATTAATAAACCGGCGGGAGTACTAACCCACTCCCCCGCTGGGAAAAACCAGTCATCTTTAGTTGATTGGCTTATTAAAAATTATCCTGAAATTAAAACCGTCGGCGATGATCCGAAAATGAGACCCGGCATCGTCCATCGTTTAGATAAAGATACTTCCGGCGTTCTGCTAATCGCCCGCAACCAAAACGCCTTTAATTATTTTAAAAAATTGTTTCAAGAACATAAAGTTAAAAAAACTTATATCGCTTTGGTTTGGGGCGCAGTCACGCCGAAAGAAGGAATTATTGAAAAACCCATCGGCTTAAAACCCGGCACGACAAAACGAACCGTTCATTTAAAAACTGCGAAAATGATAAAAGAAGCGAGAACCGAATACAAAGCAATAAAATTCCTGAAATTTGGGAATAATGATTTTACCTTGTTGGAAGTTCGGCCGTTAACCGGAAGAACTCATCAAATTAGAATTCATTTCGCTTCTATCGACCATCCGCTGGTCGGAGACAAGCTTTATAGCAAACGCGAGGCGCTTGGATTAAATCGTCATTTTCTCCACGCCGAATCGCTGGAATTTTCGTCACCGGAAACAGGCCGTTTAAAAATTGCGGCTGACTTACCAGAAGAATTAACTGCTTTTCTTAAACAATTTACAGTGTCAAGATTTTGACAGAGTTTTTGCGATTTTTTTGGTAAATAATTTTTTAACGATATATTCCCCAAAAAAGAAAATTAGGACTAACGCTGGGAAAATAAACTCCATTCTCTTTAATACCCAATGGGCGCCTATCGCATCCACTACGAATCTCAATAAATTAGCCGCGAGAAGCATTATTATCAGCCAAAAAATATCCGCGTAAAAATGAATCTTCAGAAATTTTTTAAATTCCAGCTTATGCCAGCCGGCGATAAACGGAGTAATACGATTGACGTAATAAATAAATTTTGAATAAAAAGCCATTTTTGCGTATCGCGGGAGAAAATTTTTATCCAACCAAAGTCCGTAATTACTGAATTTTTTATGAATCCAGCCGGAAAATCTTGTTGTTTGGAAATAACGTCCCAGATGATAAAAAACGATGTCGCCCAAAAAAACTCCGACAAAAACAACCGCAACAAGCCATGGCCAGCTAAAATAACCTTGTAAAGCGAAAATCGCCGCGGTCAAAAAAAATGCCTCACTATCCAAAAACATTCCCGCGAAAAGAATCAGATACGCCCACTGGTAGTGATTGATTATAAACGATTCTGCTACGCCCATAGCTTTTAATTATATCATACATCAAGAAGCCGCCAGAAAATTTCTGGCGGCTTCTTGTCACCGGTGGGGTGCCTAACGGGAATTGAACCCGTATTACCGCTGCCACAGAGCGGAGCTTTACCATTAAGCTATAGGCACCATGTCTTTTTAATTTACCTTATATCTTTTGATAAAAAAAGAGGGGGCTACCCCTCTTTGTCTTCAGTCTCATCGCCGTTCACTGCCCCAAATCCGGCCGCGCGCTCCATCATTTCCGCGCGATAATCTTCTTCGTACTGAATTCTTTTCTTTCGTTTCCGTTGCAACCACCACGCCACCATGCATTGCCACAATTTTCTAAGCATATAACCTCACTCCAAAGAACGACTGTAGTATAACACGCCGAAAACAACGGTCAACTAAAATGAATTTGTGCCCTCGAGAGGAATTGAACCTCTATTGCAAGATCCGCAATCTTGCGTCCTATCCATTGAACGACGAGGGCTGATTATTAAAATCTTAATATTCTAGCGATATGTTCTATTAAAGATTCTTCGTATTCAATTTCCGGAAGATATTGAATCAAAAAATCTTTAATTGTTTCCATGTCTTGATCGCTGGCTAAAATTTTAATGTATGGGCTTAAACGGCTTTTCTTTTGAAAAACAATTTCTACTAATTCAGAATCTACATACCCTTGCCTTATGGCAAATCCTTTCAATTCTCCGTAAGAATAGGTTTTTTGCTCGCCGATTGCAAGTCCGTTTTCATTAAGCTCAAAATCAACCGTCTTTGGATAACTCTTCCCCCAACTTAAAACTAAAATGGCGGCAATAACGACAAAAACAGCAAAAAGGACATTCTCTTGCCATAAAGCCAGCGCGGACAAAATGATTGCCACTATAATAGTAAGCCAATACCATCCAACGCCCTTCTGAATATATTCAAATTCCGGCGCGCTCCATTTAATTTCTTTTTTTAACGACATATGTCTATTCTAAAACAAAAACCCCGCTCTTGCGAGCGGGGTTTTGTATTTTACTTAGTAGGCCTTTACTAAACCGTATCCGTAAGAATAATCAAATCCTGCTATTCCCAAATCCTGCGCGGTCGCTTGTAGATTAACGCGAATGTCTGACGCGAGTATCCCGCTGGAAAGTTTCAACGCCACTACCCCCGCAACATGAGGAGTCGCCATTGAAGTACCGCTGATTGTTTTATACATATTATCATTCCAAGTAGAACGAATTGATACGCCGGGGGCGGCAAGTTCCACCTCCGCGCCACTGGAACTCCACGTCGGAATACTATCGTCGGAAGCAGTCGCGGCAACCGCGATCACGGAAGAATATTTTGCCGGATAAATTACTTCGTTAGTATTTGGATTACCATCACCTGAATTGCCAGCAGCAGCAACAACTAAAATTCCGGAATTGTAAGCGGCATCAACGGCATCGTGCAACGCCTGGACATCGCTAGCGGAACCCAAGCTCATATTAATAACTTGCATTCCATTTTGAATCGCCCAATAAATTCCATCTATGACATCACTAACATATCCTGAACCGGTCTTGTCCAAAACTTTTACGGCATAAAGGCTTGCCTCCGGAGCAACGCCAATCACTCCGATTGAATTATCAACAGCGGCTACAATACCGGCAACATGAGTCCCGTGGCCGTTATCATCATTCCATTTGTTTGGATCAGCCGCTTTTAATCCCGGGGCAACAAAATTAGTACCGCCCTTAAGATTGGCAACTAAATCTGGGTGGTCTTTATCAATGCCTGTGTCTATAATGGCCACTTTCACGCCCGTTCCTTTGCTGGTCGCCCATGCCAGATCGGCATCAATACGATTTGCACCCCACTCCAAAGTCTCCGTCGGTTGAACGGCGCTACTCGGCTTGCCCAATGCAAAAACTTTAGCATCCGCTTCTACTTTTTTGACGCCAGCTAAAGCATTAAACGTCGGCACTGCCGCTTCGTTGGGAAGCATAACAACTAAACCGTTAACTAACGGAAGTCTTTTAACGATTTTCCCGCCGTTGCTTTCCAATGCCGCGATTGCGTTATCGTTAACTTCGCTTTCCAATGTAATAATTACGCGATGCGGAGATCCGACCGCTTGAGATGATAAGCTTACAACTCCAACCAGTCCGACCATTAATGCTAATACAAATAATTTTTTCATGTTTTTTTTGAATTTTAATTATTTTTTCGACTTAATTTGTTTATTATAAACATTATAACAGCTCTTTGATGAAAGTAAAATGCAAAACCCCGACGCTATGTCGAGGTTCTTTATTTATAATGTTTTTCTAAAAATCGCTTTGGCATTGATATGAACAGCGGCGCGTTGCGATAATACAACATTTCCTTTGTTGCTTCTTTAACATTCCATCCATCAATTTCAATACGCTTAATCGCGGCCATCACACCGGTTCTATCCGATCCGACGGAGCAATGAATTAAAATGGGGTAATTAGTTTTATCTTTCGCCACCTCTAAAAATTTTTTCACGTCATTTTCGGATGGCCCCCTGTAAACAGACATTGCTAAGTGAATGATTTTAATGCCGTTTAATTCCGCTTCTCTGATTTCAAAATCAGGAACAGAGTAAGTAAACGCCACTATTGTTTTAATATTTTGTTTTTTAATGAGACGCTTTAAAAATTGCCGACTTGGCTGAGCGGAGCGATAAATTTCTCCGTCATTAACCACTCCAAAATTGTGAGACCTGACATTAAAAACATTTTCACGAATAATCGCGATGGCAAATAAAAAGAATCCATACAGCTTGCCGACGACTGTCAGAAGCCTGTTTTTCCAACAACATATATTCAATACCATTTGATATTCTTTCAAAGAACAACGACATTTTACTATAAAAAGTTGGGTAAGTCAAGTTTGACTTTTGGGATATAATTATCTATTTTTGCGTCAGACCCTTGAAAGGAATAAAAATGAAAAGCTTCGTAGTGTTTGTTTTGAAAGTAAGTTTCTTTTTTGTTCTTACAATAATTTTATTGAAATGTTGCGACAGCGAAAAAACGAATATTTCGTTTAAGGCCGCGGCTGGATCAATTGAAATAACTCCTTCTGAAAATGTTATAATGGGAGGTTATTTTGGCAGAGAAGGTCGTTCCGAGGGCGTTCACGATAATCTTTACGCGCGCTGTTTGATTTTAGAATCTTCTGACGGAAAACACGTGGCCTTTGTATCTTTAGACCTTATCGGATTTTTGCGTTATGACGTTCTGGAAATCAAAAAAGAGTTGGGTAACAACATTGAACTTTGTATTTTTTCCACGCACCAACATTCCGGACCGGATACTATCGGAATTTGGGGCACTCTATCAAAATCTGGAAGAAATGAAAATTATATGATGGGAATAAGAAAGAAAATTGTTGATTTAATAAAAAGTACAAATGAAAAATTAGAAACCGCGTCAATCTATGTCGCTCAAGCTTCCGGCAACGGATTATCCGTTAATCACAGAGTAGCTGGCGAAATAGATGAAACTATTACCGCTTTGCTGATAAAAGGAGAAAATAGAAATATCGCCACACTTGTTAATTTTGGATGCCACCCAGAATCGTTAAGCGGTAAAAATAAACTGCTTACCGCGGACTTTCCCGGTTATCTCGTAAAGAAATTGGAAAAAGAACTTGGAGGAACGGCGTTATTCGCGAATGGCCTGTTGGGCGCGATGGTATCAATTGACAGAAAAACACTGAATCTAAAAGAAAAAAACTTTGAAGTGGCGGAAAAATTTGGCAATGAAATCGCTCAAAGAATTATTGCTTCTTTGCCTTCCGCGAAATTAATTACCGGAAATTTAACGGTTCGCAAAAAAGTTATTTCTGTTCCCTTGGAAAATCCCTTGTTCCAAACGGCTATTGAATCAAAAATTATTCCCGCATCCGAAGCTACCTCTAATAAAGGTTGTGTTTTAACAGAAGTTGGGATTATCAGTTTGGGAGAAATGAAAATAATGCTCGTGCCGGGAGAGATGACCCCGGGATTGGGAATGAAAATAAAAAAACTTTTGAACGCGAACTATAAAATTGCTTTCGGATTGGTAAATGACGAAATTGGCTACATTATTCTATCGGAAGATTTTTCCTTACCACTTTATAAAAATGAACGGATAAAATCTTTGGGCCCATTTACCGGCAATATAATCTATCAGGCTTTTAAAGAATTAGCAGCTCATTGAGCTGCTTTTTTGTGCTTGCCATTTTAACGTTTTTTAATTAGAATGCCCTTGTTCTTTGAAAAGGAGAGAAAATGGGTCACGCAGTAATAATCACTGGTACATTGATTCTAATGGCGGTTATTATCTGTTTAATCAAGCAAGGTTTCAGAGAAAAAGTCGCCTATTGGTTTTCAGAAAAGAGTTACCGAATCTGGTTTTTGCCATTAATATTTCTTGCGTATTATTCAATACTCACGCTGGCAGTAAATCAATGGCAGGTTGATATGTTTTTGGGACTGGCTTTGTATTTCGGCTTTCCGACGCTCATTTTGTTTCTGAGGGGCCGAAACGACGGACCCGCGAGCTTATTCGATTTTTTGATAGTTTTATCGCTTTGGCTTCCAGTGGAACTGCGACTTATTCAAAAAGGCTGGGTGGCTGTATCAATTGGCGAACATAGCCTAAAATATCCTCTTAGCGTATTTACGGCTGTAATTTATGCTTTGATTGTTTTCAGTGGCTGGCGAAAAATTAAATTGGATTGTAATTGGTCATTAAAATGGCCTGATTTTAAAAGAATCGGATTGGTTTTTCTGATATTGGCAACAATAATTATTCCCATTGCCGCGTCAATCGGATTTGTAAAATTCGGCATTGCTAAAGTTGTTTATGAGTATTGGTGGGCATTACCGCTAGTTCTCGGTTTATTTTTCTTTGCCCCTGCTTTTCCGGAAGAACTTATCTTTAGAGGCTTGATACAAGGCCTAATTAATACCAAAACAAAAACAATTGTCGCGCTGATTCTGGGTTCTTTGATTTTCGGATTTGCTCATATCAATAATTCCGTGGATGAGTTTAAGCCGCCTAATTATACTTATATCTGTTTCGCAACCATTGCCGGACTTGGTTATGGTTACGTGTATTTAAAAAGCAAATCGCTAGTAGCATCGGCCATATTACATGCTCTTGTAGACTTCATCTGGATGATTACCATGCGAGGAGGTGGTTAATGGAAAAATCTTCGCCGAAATTCATAGTAGTAGAAATTTTTCTGATATTTGCGTTTATAATGGCGCAAATTTGGGTTTTACCAAGACATTGGATTTTATCAACCGCTGCCCTGCTCTTTCTGATTGTCAGCTGGCATTATCGCAAAGATACCTTGAAAACAGTTGGGCTTCTTCCGGAAGATTTCAGCCAAGCTAAACCGATATTCATTTTAGTTTTTGCTTCTCTTGAAACGATGGCAATAATTGCTTTTTTTATTAATCCAAATTTTTGGGAACAAGCCAATTTTTGGAACAATATTAACGGGCAATTTAGGCGATACATCGGTTGGGCGCTTTTACAGCAATTACTGCTTCACGGCTATTTCACAAATCGGCTTCAAATAGTTTTCAAAAAGCCATTGCCAACGGCAATAACCGCGGGAATTTTATTCAGCATCGCGCATCTTCCGAATCCGATTCTTGTGATAACAACTTTTGTGTTTGGCGGCGCAAGCTCTTACTTTTTCTTGAAATCCAGAAATTTGTATATCTTAGCGTTGGCTCACGCGATTCTCGGAACTGCCATAAAATACCTGATTGCCGACCCGCTATTGGATCATCCCTTAAGAATTGGCCCCGATTTTTGGAATTAAACAAAAACCCCGACATAATGTCGGGGCATTTTTTTAATCTGGTTTCCCTTCTTCGTATCCCGCTCGACTCTGCCATCTTAATTTAGCGTTCTGTCTATAATCTTGCAAACTTTCCGTACCGGAATAAGTAATGGATGAGCGCAAATGGCCCATCATCCATTGAATTGTATCCGAAAGCTTGCCACCGCGCTCAACGCGATTGCGCACCCCTTCGGAGGGCCGTACTCTGTCTAAACTTCCCTGCTCTATTCGCGACATTTGCGCTTCTATTGAGGCTGACCCTCGGAAAAGCTTGTAAATCTTCCCATCTTCGCCGTATTCTGGCGCGGCAGATTCTTCCATCCGAGCCAAACGGCCGCCAAGCATCAGCGAATGTGCTCCTCCCGCCAAAGCTTTACATAGAGCAGCGTCAATTTTCATTCCACCATCAGCAATAATTGGAATATCATGTTCTCGCGCTACCGCGACGCATTCCATAATCGCTGAAAGCTGGGGGCATCCGACTCCGGTTTCTTCTCGCGTTTTACAGGCCGATCCCGGACCAATGCCAACTTTCACCGCGTCAGCACCTGCCTTTATCAAACCAAGCGCACCTTCAGGATTATCCACATTACCGGCAATCAACGGAATTTTTGGAAAAGATTTGTTTATCGCTTCCACAATTCTTCTTGTTAAACACGCGTTGCCTCTCGCCGTATCAATTAAAACAACATCCGCGCCAGCGTTTATCTGTAAGCGCGCTTCTTCCAAAAGTTTTTCTTCTCCGCCAGCAACGCCGATTGTGCCGCCAACCATCAGCCGACCTCGCTTGTCCCGAACCGCGTAAGAACGGGTTTTAAGAATATCTTTCAAAGTCATTAAACCTTTCAATGCTCCGTCTTTGTCCACCAACGGTAATTTTTCTATTTTGTTTGCTCTTAGAATTTTCTTCGCGTCTTGAGAAGAAATTCCCGGATTTGCCGTTATAACGCTCTTGGTCATTAACTCCTCTATTTTTTTATTGCCATCTTCTTCAATGGCCATATCGCGAGAAGTCAAAATGCCAACTAATTTATTATCCTTATCTATCACTAGCAAACTAGAAATTTGTTCTTTGACAGCTAATTTTTTAGCATCACTTAAAGTATTTTCCGGATTTATGGTGATGGGCGATTCAATAACATCGCTCTCCGCGCGCTTAACTCTTTTGATAATTTCCGCGCGCCTGTCAATTGATAATGATTGAGGCACAAACCCGCAACCGCCTTCTCGCGCCAGCGCGATGGCCAAACGATCGCCGGTAACATCTTCCATGTTTGCCGAAATTATCGGGATGTTAATAAAAACATCTCTGGCAAGTTTCGTCTTCAAATTAGTAATTTGAGAACGTGAATCTTTCTCAGAATATCTGTCAATTATAAAAACATCCGGAAAAGTAAAAGCGTAAGGCGGAATTTCTCGGACAAATTTACTCGCGAGATAAACATCCGCTTTTTCCCAAATTGTTTTTTCGTCCATCTTAGCCTCCTATTCCTCTATGCAACGGCCATCGCCGTCGCCCCAAAAATGACTTATCCAAGCGTTATTTTTCACTTTATGGAGATAAATTGTCGGGATAATGGCACTTCGCGGCTTTTTCGCCAGCGTTAATGTGCAATAGCCAGCATCATGAAAGGGCTTCAAGGCGCGGCCATAATCCGCGATATCATCAACAACCAAAACCTCGTCAATCGCGTACTGTTTTAATTTTTCTTCCGTCAATATAAGATTTAACCTTAAAATGTGCGAAAGGGCGACGCCTATCACTAAACCGCCTCTTGGTATCGCGTAAATTGCTTTGAACTTTTTTCCTCTCTTTTCTTCTAGAGTTGAAACGGCAACTTCTAATTTTGGAAGATCGGTGCTAAAAAATTTAAAAGCGCTGTAATAAACTACTTTTGAGTTTTTAAACCTTTTTACCATTTTTATTCCCTTTCAAAGAACACCGAAAATTTTAGCACAAGCAACTAAAAAAATAAAATAGCCAAGGTGCGGTGTGTATTGGAAGCCGAAGCGGGGGGGGGGGGGGGGGGGGGGGGGGCGG
>ERZ1292623.5128-Hain-H51-01um-R1-5128-length-10526-cov-4_pt1 | contig 10526 bp, 13 predicted proteins | sample MGYA00564398_ERZ1292623 | MGnify/ENA primary metagenome ERZ1292623 (study PRJEB36523, sample SAMEA6512633) | groundwater metagenome | collected 2019-01-07 | study: AquaDiva: Metagenomics assemblies of 32 groundwater samples
GTCGGGGAATCGCGATGCCGAACACTCGGCCACGCGCGATCCTCACCGGAGAAGACGTCGTCTGGTATCGAAACGAGATCAAGCGGGTGCTCGACGAAATGCCGCATCGGCATCCATTCGAACCGCTTATGACGATCGAGATCAGAGACAGCACGACGCCGCAGATGATCACGAAAGCGTGTCGAACAGACGCGGTTGCCGGAAAGATTTACCCTCTCGGAGTTACTACTAATTCCGACGAGGGACTTCGCAACTTCGAAAGCGAAAGCATCTCGGAAACTTTCCGGGCGATGCAGGATCTCGGCATGCTCCTGCTCATTCACGGTGAACTCGATCGCGAGCGCACGCTGGTAACAAAACGTGAGGAAGTTTTTCTGCCGACACTTCTCAAATTGGCGGAGAGATTTCCGAATCTGAAGATCGTGCTTGAACACGTCTCCACGCGCGTCGCGGTCGAGAGTGTCCGACAGCTTGGGAAAAATGTCGCGGCGACAATTACCGCGCATCATCTCTGCTTGACACTGAACGACGTCGTCGGCTACGGAATTCAGCCGCACCACGGCTGTATGCCAATGCCAAAGGACTTCGATGACCGCGACACTCTTGTCGCCGCGGCGACAAGCGGTGACCCGAAGTTCTTTCTCGGATCGGACACCGCGCCTCATCCGCGAGAGAAGAAGGAGTGCGCGAAAGGAGCGTGCGGCGTGTATACCGCGCCGGTGCTCCCTCAAGTGCTCACGGAAGTTTTCGAGAAGGTGGGGTGTCTCGATCGCCTCGAAGATTTTACCTCGCGATTCGGCGCGGAGTTCTACGGACTGCCTCTCAACGACGGCACCATCTCGCTTACCAAATCGGAGTGGATTGTGCCCGAACAGATTGGAAGTGTTGTTCCTTTCCGCGCTGGAGCAAAACTCCAATGGCAACTCGCCTAACTACGCCGCTCACCAAATTGCTAAGTTTGCAATTCTGCTGAGCGGTTTTTCTTTAAGCTAGAGCGCACAAAAACCAGAAGGCGCGCCTGTGCGCGCCGAGCGGAGAGGATGAATCAGGGAAAAATCAATGGACAGTTAAAGTGGTCTAAAAACAACGGTTTTTTTAACGATTAACTTTAAATACAACAAAACCCTTGACAAAAGGGTAATAATTTGTTAAGATGGCGCGGTACTTTGAGACGGTTCATTACCGCTCAAATTGTTAAGATTGGCACTTTGAAAATTAAAAAATAGCGGAAAATCCTCCTATGATTGCTGCCCGTGAGTAGCGCAGCGGGTATCTCACATGAGATATCTGGCGCGCTACTCATCTCGAGTGGCAGAACTAGCCGCGGTAGTGCGGCACTTTAACCGCCCACGCGCAGGGGAAAGGAGGGGAAAAGATGGATCTTGAGTTCCTATCCAGGTTCTTCGACGGCCTGAGAGGAATGTCGATACCCCACGATTGGCTCAGAGGGTTTGACATTGAGAAATCCTTCGCGTGCGTCGAAGGCGAGCCACGGATCAGATTCCCGAATGGCCAGGCCTTAGGGATTCTGATGTACCGCGATGGGATCATGCTGCACAAGTTCATTCGTTCCCTATCCGAGGACGAGATTAACGAGACCGCGTGGGGGGCAGCCTGTACCCCGTGGGAGAACTACCTCGGCTCGAATCTCTTCGGCCGCGACCCGGTAACCCTGCATCACACCGTGTAATACGCGTTTCAACGCGCCGTAACCGCGCACGCCCATCCAGTTGAGGGTTACGGACTCAACTCACACCTTCATACCCTAGAGGAAGGCCAAAAGCCAAATTCAACCTCACGGGGAAAGAGTGGAGCGATGAAGATAGTAGACCGGATCTTCGAAGTATTCTCTGCCGTGTGCCTACTGGTGATCAGCGGCTACATGGTGTTCGCTGCGGTATTCCCCCAGGCGGGGCGTGCCGTGTTGGGATACCCCGCGGGAGTCGGGGCGTGGGAGCAATTCGAGCTCGATGCAGTGAACCGGGTCATTGTCGGGTTGTTCGGGTTTCTCCTGGTTTTGTGCGTGGGAATTGTGGGCAGCAGCCGGAAGGCTGCACGCAAACCTGATTAGCAATGCGCGACCCCCTCTTTGAAATTCGTCAGCGACGAAAAATCCAGAGGGGGTTGTTTTTTAAAAAAATAACGATTGCTGTTACGCGAAACTTTCGATCTTCAAAGATACTACAACGCTTCAATCAAATAAAAAATCCAGATTGCCAAAGTACTCACAATCGAAGCACCGACGAGAATCCAAAGCGCGGTCGCGATTTTGTTCTCATCTGGCTTCGAAACCATTAAGCCGATCATCCCGCCCAGAATTAGAAACAGCGCGGCAGAGAGCACGCTTTTGCCGATCCAGTGGTGCGTGAACATTGTTTTAAGCCAATCTTTGAGCGGGGCGTATAAATCCGCCCAAATCGTGAGCACCGCGATGAATAAAACCGTGACCGAGGCGCTGAGCGCAAACGCATACACCGTGTGTACGTTTTTGTGTGTCATTTTTACCTCACCGCCCCACTGATTACGACTCCCGCAAGCGCGATTATGGCGCCGATTGTAAACGCAACCCCTGCCAGTGCCGCCAGGGGCCGACGCACTCGAGGGTCATTGAGAAGGCTGGAATTAACCAACAACACGCCAAGCATTAAGACGGCCACCAGAAAAGGAAGTAGTAAAAATGTGTGCTCTTTGGCTTCCATGATCAAGGTGTGTGCCCAGCTAAATTGACCGGCCTTAATAATCGGCTTTACAGCTGAGCCATAGTACGTGGTGTAATAGTAACCGCCTGTGATCCACGCAAGCAGCATAAACAGCAGGCCGGATACTGAGAGAAAGCGCAAAAATCCAACTGACGGGCGCTCCTTCATCAGCACCACCAGTGCGGAGTAGATCGCCATCACGCCTAGCAAACCAAAGACAATGTGTAGTACAAGATTCAATGCGGTCAACGTGTTCATGCTTTAACCTTCAACGACCAGCGGATGATCTGTAAGATAATCGCGAATACGACGATTGCTCCCAGATAATAGAGCATAATCGTTAGATATGAACTGTTCAGCCCCCGCCAGGCGCCGATCACGAGCGCCGCGTACCAACTGGCCAAGGACACCGCGCTGCCAATCCACATCGGCACCTTACGCGCATGCCAGGCCACAACGCCAAACAGCAAAATCAGAATAATCGTGAGCTTGGCCCATACCCGCGCCCCCAGAAGCGGGGCGGTATGGCCTTCCAGGCGCAGGAGGATGAGATAGCCGAAGCCGGAGAGAATCAAAATCACCATCCCCACCCGCAACATATAAAAAATAGTCCGCAACGCCTCGTTTTCATGCGGATCAACTTTGCCGTCGCGCTCGGATTTGAGATAGAAAATCTCTCCGAGGGTCGCGCCGCCAACCCCCAGTGCAGTCCCGATAATATGGGCGAACTTAATCAGAAGTGCCAAGTCAACGCATTGATTTTAGCACAATATCTCAAAATCTAAATAATCCAAAAAATTGGATTAAAAATATACTTGACGACTATCCAATATTGCACTATTGACAATGTTTATTGTTTATAATACAAATAATAAACATCCATATGAAAAATCTTTTCCGTTCGCGCACGGCGTATCGTTTGATTGAATTATTTACAGGATTCCCCACTGTTCGGTTTTATTTGGCAGAGATTGCGCGCTTAACTAATTCGAATCCCGCTAATGTAATGCGCGAACTAGTTAAATTGAAAAAAATCGGAATTATTTCCCAAACCGTTTCAAGTGGTAAAAAGTACTATCGATTAAATAAGTTACATTCGAATACAGCTCAATTAATCACACTCTTCAAATCGTTCAAGCAAAACAGCATTGAAATAAGATTCAAAGAAAATTGGATCCTCGGAGAAGATATTCCCAACATGGATCCATTCATTGCCCAAGTATTTATTGACTGCATCGTCTCATCGTTGAAGAAGTTTGCGTTGAACTATCAGAAAATTGCGTGTATTCATCACGATTACCACTTGTGGTTTTACATTACCGAAGACGATGCTAAACGAGTTGCGCAGGTGATCGTCGAAGAATTCGCAAAAAATGTCCGCTTTATGACCACGGTGAATACAAGGATCATTGAAACTTCTGATGCGCTTCGCGCCTATTCCGAGATGATCCCCGAAGAAAACCTCGAGAAACTTGCCAATCTAGAACTGCTCGAAATATTCAATACCCACGACAGACTGCATACCGAGTACTACCAGTGGGGATGGATCCCGCCCGCCTCCGATATGTTTACCAATACGCTTACCGAGTACGGGAAATCCGTACTGCGGCGTTATGGTGTGAATGAAGCGAAGGTGAACGATTACCTGATGACCCTCACCCACCCGACCGAACCTTCGCTGATGAAAATCGAACAAGACGAATTCCGTGAAATCGGCGTCATGATCCAGAAAGATCCGCACGAGTTACAAATTTTTCGGGAACTCTTGCGTAAATTCCAAGAAGAAGATGTCAAAGAATTCGGCTTATATACGCACAGCCCGGAATATGAAGCAAAGTTCGAAGAACGGGTCCGTAATTTGGTTGGGCACATCAAATCTGAGATTCTTACCGCCCTACAAAATCACTACATAAAGTATTTCTATACAAAATTCATTTTCACTGAAGAACAAGGCGTATACAGTTTCGAACATTACCTGAAAGAACTCGTACGGCTCGTCAGCCACACGGAAAACCTCGAAGACGTAAAAGTACAAGAACAGGATTCCTTGATAACTCTGCGTACCGAGCGCGAACGGCTGATTAAAGAGCTGAAACTCCAATCATCAGACCGAGTGCTCTTTGGCGAATGGGGCCGGTTCATGATCACAAAAATCTATCGCCGCTATGCCCAAATCTATGCCTTCTACAAAATGACCGCGATTCTAGAAGAGATTGGTCGGCGAATCGGTCTCACCCTCAAGCAAACGCGGTTTATGACCAAAGAGGAGGTCCGTACCGCCCTCAAAGGTAAAAAAATCAATATTGACCATATTATTGGGCGAGGACTGTTCAGCGTATATTACAGCACAGAAAACGAACACGCATTCTTTGTGGGAGCGGAAGCGGAAGCGGCGCGGAAACTTATTCAACGGGAACAAATCGAGTATCAAAGTGAAATTAAAGGGCAGTGCGGGTGCCGTGGGGTTGCGAAAGGAAAAGTGCGCATCGTGAATATCATCGAAGACATGAAAAAAATGCAGGAGGGTGATATTCTTGTCGCGATTTCAACTCAACCCGACCTCTTACCGGCAATGAAAAAAGCGGCTGCGTTTGTGACTGATCAGGGTGGGGTGACCTGTCATGCTGCAATTGTGGCACGCGAAATGAACACGCCATGTGTCATTGGAACGAAAATTGCTACAAAAGTGTTGCATGATGGCGATATAGTGGAAGTAGATGCAAACCGCGGACTAGTTACGATCGTGAAAAGAGGGCAATGACATTCACGCGTCACTTCAAAAACATTACGAAAAACGACGCAGCGATTGCCGGAGGCAAAGGAGCGTCACTGGGTGAGATGACGCGCGCTGGCATTCCGGTTCCGCCCGGATTTGTTGTACTCTCGAGCGCGTTTGAACAATTTGTGGCGGAAAGCGGACTCGAAGTTGAAATTGATGCCGCGCTCGACTCGGTTAAGCTTGAGCAAATGCACACCGTGGAAGGAGCGTCGGAAAAAATTCAGGCCTTAATTCTTGCGACAGAAACCCCCGCTGACATCAAAAGTGAAATTGAAAAAGAATTTCGCGCGTTGCGCTGCCGCTATGTCGCGGTGCGCTCCAGCGCCACGGCTGAAGACAGCGCGCGAGCGGCCTGGGCGGGTCAGCTTGATACGTTTTTAAACACGACTGCCGAAACGCTGCTCGAAAACGTCCGCAGGTGTTGGGCATCGCTTTTTACGCCCCGCGCGATTTTTTACCGATTTGAAAAAAAACTTGGCAGCCAAAAAATTTCGGTAGCGGTTGTCATTCAAAAGATGGTGGAGAGCGAAATATCGGGCATCGCGTTTTCTGTCCACCCGGTTACACAAGATCGCAACCAATTACTGATCGAGGCGGCGTATGGCTTAGGAGAGGCAGTTGTTTCCGGCTCAATTACCCCAGACAGCTATGTGGTCGAGAAAAATACTTGGCTGATTACCAGTGTCTACGTTGCCGACCAAGAGCGCGAAATCGTACGTTTGGCAAGCGGTGGAAACGAATGGAAGCCAGTGATTGAATCCAAACGTAATGAGCAAAAATTAACCCGTGAAAAAATCTTGGAACTAGCGAAGCTAATCGCACTGATTGAGGATCATTACGATTTTCCGGTAGACGTGGAATGGGCGCTTTTAAACCATAAATTCTTTATCACCCAGAGCCGCCCGATCACGACCCTCGGAGCATAAAATACGCCCCAAAAAAATCGAGTGGATGGATGTTGCCCACCGGGGGGATTGTTTCGCAGGAGATGCATAAACCCTGCATCGTCGGCACCGGCATCGCTCCGAAAGTTTTCAAACATACGTAAGACCGATTAAAAGACGGCATAATGAGAAAAGCGTATAATTGAACCTGTGGTTATTACGCAAAAAACGCCATACAGCGAAAAACAAATTGAGCAGCTTTCCAAACAGTTCGGAAGCTATATTAAAACTGTGATCGATCTCGAAAAAAAAATCTGTTCCGCTGGCGCTGACCGGCATTTTGAGTCCGAAGAAATCCTTTTAAAACAAGGGTCAAAACAGAACGATTTATGGGGCGGGGGAGTTGACCTGGAAACTAAGGATATTGACGCGAACTCCATGATTAATATTCGTCCTCAACAAAATAATCGCAGCAACGAAATTCAGGAACCTGGCATTCGCCAAACATTTGAGGCATTAACCAAATATTTCTTTCAAAACTTCTATGAGTGAAAAAACGATCATCGCCTTGGAGTCATTGGCAAGCGACCTAAAACGGGTTTCGCTGGGCCTGCAACGTGCGTCCTTCGGGATGGCTGAAAGATTCAGTAATGAAGCACTCAAGCGCAAAAAAGAAGTCGACACTCAGACAGTGAAGCCATATATCAAGAAAATCCTGGCGCGATTGGGGCCGACGCTTGCCCAAAATGATAAAGATCGCACAGCAGAAGATGCCTTAACGTATAGCATAATTATTCAAAACTACTGTCAAAAAAATGGAACAAAATAATCAAGCACAAAATTTCGGCCACTTGAACGAGCAGGATGTGCGCTCGATTATCACCGGCGTTCACCAACCGCAGCGCGAGCAGCCCGGGAGGAAACGGCACTCAATGCTGGGCGAGGCGCTGCGTCTTATTTTCGTATTCGCCGTACTTTTCGGGTTAAGTTTTCTGCTCGTACATGCTCCGGCTTACAGTAAACGGCTTTCGTATTGGTGGAACGTGGAATACCGCGGAAAAAAAATAAGTGCACCCTCAACATCTGGCACTGCCGCACCTTCTGCGTCAACAACCTCCACACTTCAGGAGCCGCTCGATACATCCCAGAGCGCAGCATTGGAAATCGAAAAAATCGGGCTCAAACATGTCCCGATTATTTGGAAAGTTGCCCCAGACGAAATCATTACCCGCCTCGCCGACGGAGTCGCGCATTATAAAGGCACGGCCATCCCGGGCAGCCCCGAACATCAAAATGTGTTCATCACCGGCCATTCCTCAAACTGGTGGTGGGATAGCGGTGCCTATAACAGCGTATTTTCACTTTTAGACAAGCTCGTGGCAGGGGACACCATTAAAATTACGTCGGCTGATCAAACGTTTGTCTACCGCGTCCGGGAAGGATTCTCAATCGCGCCCGACCAAACAGAAGTGTTGCGCGCCTCGGATACCCCGACCCTCACTCTCATGACTTGCTGGCCGGTGGGCACGAACGCTCGGCGCTGGATTGTGATTGCCGATCAAATCGATCCGCCCTCCGGCGGAGGCGGACCAGCCGGCGAGCCGGCCGTACAAAAAAAAGAACCGGCCCCGTTCGGGACGATTCTTGACCTGTTTCGAACATTGATCGACGAACCAAGGTAGAGAATGACTGAAGCCGTGATACACTTTGCTAATCAGTGGATTCGGTACGCCACCACGCTCTCACCGCGCTTGAACACGAGGCGCTCGCCGTTTTGATCAACGAGAAACGGGGTGGCATCCGCGGAATCGAATATAGCGATCACGTAATCGTTGGAGCCGTCGAGCTGGTAGACATGCAATGCTTTGTCCGATTGGACAAAATACGCGCGCTTGGACGGGAACCATTTCACCTGTTTAATTTCAGAAAACAAACGGGCGGCGAGACGGTCGTCAACCCAGATCTCACTTCCGCGCACTTCCAGTTTATCATCCCGCAATTGAGGAGTAATTTCGCCTAAACGCGCTGAAAGCTCGGTTTGCTCTTGCGCCGTAAGCGTCAATTGTTCGGGTACTTCCCGAAACAAAGTAATCGTATCCTCATAGTGCGCTTTCCCTGATTCAACCTTCACCGTTTTTTGAAAAGACATGTATCCATCTAAACGAATCAAAACGTCGTAATAACCGGGCAAAAGGTAAGTCTGGCGCAGCGGGGTCGAGGCGGCCAAATCCTTACCGTTAATCTCCACCGCCGCCCCCGTGGGATCGGATTCCAGCACAATTAAACCGGTTTTGATGATTGTGCGCGCTTGCCAATTAAAGCGGTACCCGGCTGCCGCGACCGTCAAACTAACGGCCAGAGTAACAAAACTGATAGCAAGCGCAAGCCATACAAACACAAAAACTTTAAACGACCATTTTTTGACCATCGGGTTCAGTATAGCGTTGCCAGTTGCCAGTTGCCAGTGAAAAACATAAGGACGCGACATACTCTTCGGGCAAGAATCCTCGCAATGTTGGTTTCAATACATCAAAACGAACTACGCTGCGGATTGTCCTCAGAGCACATCACGTCCGAAAATATAAGAGCATGGTATTCTTAAATCATGGCGAGCTATAAAGTGCAGGGCGGCAAAAAACTCAAGGGCGAAATCGAAGTTTTCGGGGCGAAAAACGCGGTCTTAAAGCAAATGACAGCCACGATCTTGGCCGCTGGGCGGCATACGCTTGATAACGCGCCCCACATTCGCGACGCAGACTCGATGGTAGAAATCCTCACCCAACTCGGAGCAACAGTCGTGCGCACGGAAGCGCACACGCTCTCGATTGACACAAGTAAAATGAAAGATGTTGAGCCCGCCGCGGAATTGGTTGGCCATTTCCGCGGCGCAATCGTGCTGGCCGCGCCGCTTTTGGCGCGTTTTGGACACGTCGCAATGGTCAAACCGGGCGGAGATAAAATCGGGGCGCGCTCGATCACGACCCATCTGGATGCTTTTGCCCAATTCGGCGTCGATGTTAAAGAAAATGCTGGGCGGTTTACGCTTGCATGCCCGAAATTGAAAGGCGCAAAAGTAATCCTGAAAGAAATGTCGGTGACCGCCACTGAAAATGCCGTCATGCTCGCGGTGACCGCCAAAGGGCGCAGCGAAATTCGCGTGTGCGCCGTGGAGCCGGAAATTGAAGATTTAATTAAATATCTACAAAAAATGGGGGCACAGATTAAAGGCGTCAACACCCACGTCCTCACCGTTGACGGCGTAGAGCGTTTGAACCCCGCCGTACATACCGTCATTCCCGACCGGCTTGAAGCAGGTACATTTTTGGCGCTGGGAGCCGCCACAAAAAGCAACATTACGGTTCGCAACGTTTATCCCGACCATTTAGACCTAGTTCTAAAAAAACTCGAGGAAAGTGGGGTACGCCTCGTCATCGAACCGGTGAACGGCCTCCTCGCCGACATCACGCTCGAACCGACTGAACACCTTCAACCATTTAACATAGACACCCGCCCGTACCCCGGTTTTCCGACCGACTTGCAAGCCCAATTCGGCGCGATTATGACCCAAGCAGAAGGGGAGAGTACTATTTTTGAAACACTCTATGAAGGCCGCTTAGGCTACCTCAATGAATTCCGCCGAATGGGCGCCGCGGTCAAATACGCAAACAGCCACACCGGCATTATCCGCGGAAAGCGTACCTTGCGGGGACGGCGAATCACAACGCTCGATATCCGCGCCGGCGCCACAATGCTGATTGCCGCACTTACGGCACACGGGGAAAGTATCATTGAACGAGTCGAGTTAATGGAGCGCGGCTACGAAAATCTCGTGGAACGCCTGAGGGCATTGGGCGCCGATATTGTCCGAATCGAAGAAACAGACTAGAATCATTTCACGCACTCAGGTTGACTAGTGAGACAGGAAGAAAAAATGCTTTTACGTCGTATCGGAATTGATTTAGGCACCACGAACGTTATTTTCACGGTCCCAGGGCGTGGAATCGTCATTAACGAACCGTGCGTCGTGGCGCTGGATGCCACGAACAACAAAGTGATGGCAATCGGGCAAGAGGCCCGTCGCATGCTGGGCCGCACGCCCGACTCGATCGTCGCGGCCCACCCCTTGCGCGACGGCGTCATCGCCAGTTACCGCATCACAGAAGC
>ERZ1292623.5130-Hain-H51-01um-R1-5130-length-10524-cov-4_pt1 | contig 10524 bp, 14 predicted proteins | sample MGYA00564398_ERZ1292623 | MGnify/ENA primary metagenome ERZ1292623 (study PRJEB36523, sample SAMEA6512633) | groundwater metagenome | collected 2019-01-07 | study: AquaDiva: Metagenomics assemblies of 32 groundwater samples
ATTTTGTTGAAATAAGTTCTTTACAAATATTGGGTTCTACTATTTTTAGTAGTACGATTAATTTGCAGTCTATTGAAAGTTTACAGACCTCAGTTAATGTAAATATATCTAGCTATCTTTCTTTAATAGAAATATCTTTATTAAATATTTCTACTAGTTCAATATTTAACAGTAGCTCATCTATTTTAAATATTGTTAATTTAGAGTCTAAAGGGTCTTTAAATTTAATTGGTAATATACAATTATTAAATAATGCTAATGTTGTAATACAAAATAATATTATTGTAGTTAGCTCATTATCGTTATCGAATGTTGTAAATATTAGTGTTACGCCGTCAATTTTTATTGTTAATTCTACAATATTGTCTTCTGAAGTTACTATAGAAACTATTTCAAATAGCATTGTAATTGGAAATATAAATCTAAACACAATTGCATTATTATCAACTAGTAGTTATATTGTTTTAAACTCTGGTTTAAATATAAATATTATTGGTAATTTAACAGCTATTGGCGATCTTGCTAGTTTAATTACCTGTAGTATAGTACAAAATTCTTTATTAAGCGTTGATGGCAATTTAATTATTTCTTCTTCATCTAGTTTACTAGAATCTACTTTATTATCTGTCAATGCTAATAAAATTTTAGCAAGCGAAATATTGATTGTGTCTTCCGTAACGCTAAGTTCTGTTTATACAGTATTAAAAGATAGCACAATTGCATTAAATTCGACAAATACAATTAGCGCGACTGCCACCCTAATAATTAAAGAATTTGTTGTTTATGTGTATGAAAATACAATGTATATAACTAGATTAAAAGAATTTACAATTTATTCAAACATGAGATAATATGCCAAATATAATAAGCCAAGAAATTACATCATCTGGTATTAGTATTATAGCTAACGGTCGTTCGTTTTCTTTGTCTTTTGAAGATATTAAGAGTAGACACGATCAAGAAATTGGTCCACCAACTATTAGAAAGGGGTTGGTTATCTCTTGGTTTAAAAGAAATTTAGTTAATATTATTGGCGATCACTCGTTAGGTCAGTCTCATATAGATTTTGATTTTGATTCGACAAATGGACATGTTACTAGAATAAAATTAGGTTAATATGGCTAATATTGTTAATATTACTGGTTTTGAAACTGGAGATTTTTCCGAATGTTTATTTGTTAGCGGTACTGCATCTATACAAACTTCAGTTAAAAGAACTGGTAATTATGCCGCTAGAGTTAATCCAAGTGGTACTGGAGACGGCGGGTTTAATTTAGGTAAACATGATAGTAACGGCAATCATGTTTCTTTGGGTTTGACAACCACATATGTAAAATTTTATTTTAGATATGCTACTAAAGCGGCAACAAACCAAGAATATATTTTACAATTATATGGTACAGTCGATGTAAAAATATCTTTATTATTAAAGTCAGACGGAACAATATTAGTTACAGATAGTGTTGGTGACACTCTAGGAACAATTACTAAAGTTTTATCTGCAAATACTTGGTACAGAATAGAAGTAAAGTGTGGTGTTGGTAGCAACGCAGATTATGCAATTTTAATTGATGGTTTTGCAGAATTAAGTGGTAGTGGAAATGTTGGCGCAGATAATAGTGACACCGCTTATTTTGGTAAAGTTACAAATCTAAATAGTAATAGCGTTGATTATTACTATGATGATATTGCTATATCTGATAATACTTATCCTGGTCCAAGTGAAGTTAGATTATTAAAACCAAATTCCAATGGAACATTTACAAGTTGGATTGGCGCATACACTGATGTTGATGAAATTCCACACGATTCAAATACAACAGTTATTTCTACTAGTACGAATGAAAATGTTGAAAGTGTAAATTTACAAAGTACAGGCGATGTTGATATAACCTCAGACGGAATTAACGCTCTTAAAAGTTTTGCTATTGCTCGTAGGACTGGTTTAGTTGTCAATGCAAAAGTTCGTTTACGATCAGGTTCAACAAATAATGATACTGATGGTGCTGATCTAGACACAGTATATAATTACTTTAGTAAACTTTATAATACAAATCCTAATGGTAGTGTACCATGGTTAAAATCTGACGTTGATAGTGTTGAAGTTGGAATTGTTCATAATCAAGTTGCAGCAAGAGAAGCATATTGCACATCTCTTGGTGTAATGGTTGATTCTGTAACTTATGTTACTGGTATATCTAGTTTAATAAGCACCGAATCTGTTAGTATTAATACAAAAAATATATTAATTGGTCTATCATCATTAATTCAAAGTGGTGAGCTATCTATTTATTCTGATAATATATTAGTTGGTGTTGGGTCATTGATAGTTGAAACGTCATTAACTATTCATACTAAAAATGTTCTTGTTAACAATGTTAGTTTAAATTATAATTGCATATTGTCCCCTTCTGGTTTAATACTTTTAAATGAAAAATTCGATTTAACTTCTTCCGGCGACCTTGTTATATTCTCTAATAATATATTAAATGGATTTACAAATCTTCAATCTGTTGTAAGTATTGATGTAATAGCAACAGCTGAAATTGAAGCACCACTTAATGTTGTTGTTACAATGGTTGTGTCAGGAACAGCCGATTGGTCTGCTCAATCTTCATTTAATAGTCAGGGTAGTTTATCTGTTCAAACAGGATTAATAAATATTGGCAAAGCATCCGCTTCTACAAACTGTTCTTTATCCTGTACTGGAGAAAGAGTTGGCAATGGGGCTGTCTCAGCAAACGTAAACGGATCGATCACTAGCCAAGCTACCAATCTATTATCTGGTAAATTAAGTTTTAATACAATTGCTTCATTATTAATTAGTATAAAAAACACAATTATTGGAAATGTTAGTAAACAAGCTACCGTTTCATTAAACGTAACAACAAAAAACAATGTTAACGGATTGATAAGTTCGTCAACTTTAGCGTCATTGTCTATAAAAACTTCTTCAATTTTTGTCAACCGTCTTAACACAAACGCTAGCGTAAGTTTATATACCCATGGCACTTATAATGTTTTGGGTAAAACTACAATAATTGGGTCTTCCGCTCTTTCGGCTAAGTATTTAACAGAAATCGGTGTATTACAATATGTAGAGAGGACTATCTATATTAATAGGTTGTTGACAAAAACTTTGAAAATAGGCGTAAAACGTGGCTAAAGGCGAAATTCACAAGAACGATTCCAATCTTGGTTTACGTTTTACCATTAAAGATGAAGATGATAATGTTATAAATTTAGGGGCGGCATCTAAGATTGATATTATTTTTAAAAAGCCAGATAATACAAAATTAACTAAAACTGGCAGTTTGGTTACTGATGGTAGTGATGGAAAAACACAATATGCTACGGCAACTGGCGATTTAGATGTAATTGGTTGGTGGAGATCACAATGTTTTGTTGATTTGGGTGCAAGTGGAAGTTTTTACTCAGATGTTGTTCGTTTTAAGGTACATGATAATTTATAAAATTTGGTATGCTTTTATACACTACAAAAACAAAAGAATACATTTAGGTTGTTATAAAAAAGAAATTGATGCCGCCGCTGTTTATAACATTAATGCTAAAGAAATATTTGGTGATATAGCTATATTAAATCAACTATAGGAGATTGTCTTGAGTTTTGATGTAGAATGCCCTAGAATGATTAGACACCTTGTAGATGACCTATCTGATACACCAACGTATTCAGATGACCGTTTAACAGAACTTACTATTCTTGCTGCACAAATGGTTAATAGTGAAGTTGTTTTACCAATATCATATAGTTTTGATTTAGATAATTTAACTTTTACTCCTGACCCAACAAATAATCCCAGAGACGAAGCGCTTATTAATTTAATAGTTCTTAAAGCTGCCTGTATTATTGATCAATCAGAAGCTAGAAAAGCCGCAGGTCAAGGTATTGCTATTCAAGATAATCGTTCATCAATTGATCTTCGCGCTCGTGCTGGTAATAGACTTGCTCTAATTAAAGAGGGATGGTGCAAGTCTTATGCTCAAGCTAAATTTGAATATCAATCTGGTATGGGAGCTATGTCTGGACATGCAATTTTATCACCGTTTAGGGTTAATACAGTAACAAATAGTTTAACTGACCGTTTTAGATAGGAGAAACCATGACAAGAGACGTGGGAAAAATTAATGAAAATCAACCAGTTAAAACTGGTGGTGCTGTAATTGGTGGAGCTTTTCCAACAACGTATTTTAATGAACAAACACATCTAAAAAGAAATCAATTAGATGAAAGTCATGATGTTAATAAACATGACGAAACTCCTGATAGTCAACCGTTTTTTAATCAAAATGTTACAAATAGTTTAATTATTATTAAAGTAAGTCCTGGACATTTACAGGGCGTACAAATTGAAAACGGCAACGGTAATAAAGCTTATTTACAAGTTTTTGATTCTACCGGAAATGTAAATTTAGGAGTAACGAAACCTAGATTATCTTTCTTTATTCCTGCTAATGGTGCTTATGATAATGTTTTTCCTAATGATGCCAAAGTAGAGTTTGCTAGTGGAATATGTATAGCTGCTACAAATACTTCTAATGGTAGCGCTGCTCCAGCTGATTCTAGTGGTGTTATGGTTAATTTAATTTATTCATAGGTGAAACATGCCATTTTATCAAGATAGCGCAAGTATAACTAATGGAATTGCTGGTCGTATTACTAAATTTAATACATCATTGGAAATTACCTCACTATCACCTTCTGGCTTAACTAATTTAACCGATGGAGCTTCTGGAGTTGTTGACAATACTTTACAGGGTTTGCCTGATCCTACTGACGGTTTATTAACTACGGACGCATTACGTGACGAAATTGTTGTTAATTTATTACCGCCATTAAGAAATAATCTAACCGATATAGTTAATAAAATTAATCAAATAAGCAATATACTAAAACAACATAATTTATTATCATAATGGCTAAAATATTTACTATTACAGACAAAAGTGCTATTAAATCATTTATTAGGGTTGCTGGCGTTTATTGTATTAAAAATATATTTAATGACAAAATCTATATAGGTTGTTCTATAGACATAAATAAAAGAATAAGAACACATATATATTTATTAAAGAAAAATAGCCATTTCAATAAGAAATTGCAAAAAGATTTTAACAAATTTTTAATACATAGTTTTTGTTTTTCTGTTTTAGAAAATGTTAATAATCATTTATTATTACAAGCTAAGAAGAAATTAACAAATTTAGAAATAGTAAAAATATTAAAAAACAAGTTTAATATAAAATTATCAAAAACATCTGTGACTAATGTAATAAATAATATAACTTGGATAGATGACAATTTTCAAACTACCAACAGAAGAAATAAATTAAATTGGAATATAGTTAAATATATAAGGAAATATTATAAACCAGGAATAAATTGTAAAAATATTAGTAATAACGTTTTTAATAAATTCAATATTTTAGTTAAATCTAAAACTATTAATGCAATAATTTTAAATAAAATATGGAAAGATAATAATTATCAAGCAACATCGGTTATAAATACTAATTATAAAATAAATAATCAAATAGCAATATATATTAGAAAAATATATACAGAACAAAAAATTAGCAGTCAGAATATTTCTAATATTTGTTTTAATAAATTTAACATAAAAATATCTAATACATCTATAGACAATGTTTTAAATAATAAATTTTGGTTTGATCCATTGTGGGTTATACCAAATAGAAAGAAGGTAATATAATGGCGGAAATATTCGAGATCACCGACGATATTAGAGATATAGCTCGTAAGGCTATAAACGACCTTATTAATCAATTAGGGAAAAATGTTCGTCTTATTTACCCGCCTAAATTTGAAGCATGTTCTTGTAATAGTGCTACAAATCCTGGTAGTAAACCAAGCGCATATGTTCGTCATGGTGGACCAGTTCCAATTTCTAATATGGGTATTTGTCCACTTTGTAATGGTACAAATAAGAGACAAACTGAACAATCAGCCATTATTAAATTGTTATGTACATGGGAAGTTAAAGATTTTATAGAACCGTTCAAAGGAATTGCCGTTCGACAACCAAATTCATATTTACAAAGTAAATTTTATATGAGTGATACACCAAAAATATTACAAGCTATAGAAATGATAATGCAAGTTGATTTGGAAGGATATGTTCAACACAGATTTATATTACATGGTAAAATTGTTGATCAATCTAATATTGTACAAGGAAGATATGGGGTCTGTCTGTGGCAACAAATAGGTTAAACAATGTTAGAATTAGACGAAAGTCATTTTGAACAAGTTATACTTAAATCTTTAGGCGATAAATTTAATAAAATTTTAGGTAATTTATCTGATTTTATACTTGATGACGCTAGACTAATTGTTAGAACCACAATTACTGATTCTCCAGAATATTCAGCACTATTAGGACAAGGCGGTATTGATCTTCAGGCTCATTTTGGTTTAATTTCTCCGGTTACTATTGTTAACGACATTATTTATCAGTTGATTGACAATATGGCTGTAGATATACAAAAATTTAAAATCAGTGCAAATGGTTCTACCGGAGGTTTATCGTTAAAAATTTTACGTGGAGATTTTTCAGATGTTCTCGCAGCTAAAGGAGCTTCTTACTATTCAAAACATTATTTAATTGATTGGTTACGATGGCTGTTAATTGAAGGAACTAATGATGTTGTTGTAGGTTTTGATATTAGTTTTGGTGGTTATCCACAAAGTAGAAGTAAAAAAGCAATTATGGTTGAATCACAATCTTCATGGCATGTTCCTTCGGCTTATTCTGGTACAAATCAAGATAACTGGTTAACACGAGGAATTAATGGAATACAAGGAAAAATTGGTATTATTATAGAAAATAATTTAAAGAAATTATTAGGAATTTAATATGAGTGTAGTTACCTTAAAAGGTGTTCCGTCTATAGGTCAATCATTATTATCTGATCAATTAGAAACTAATTTGACAGTATTTTACGATTACACAAGTTTAAAAGCGGGAAATTGGTTTGATGTAAAAATACCAACAAGCGGAGCTTACGGTGGTAATGCTCATAAACTTCGTTTAGATGAAGACCCTAGCTATACAAAAGGGCAGGTATGGAGTGCCCATCGAATGTCTTGGGTTTGGGAATCTGGTTTTTCAAACGCTGGTATTAGCCCAATTCAAATATCTGGCGTATACGTTGATGGCACATTCTATCCAAACGGATCGGCTGGAGCTTATGCATTTAAAATTGATTATCCTTTTGGTCGAATTATTTTTGACACAGCCATTGCCACAAATGCTAACGTTCAATGTGAATTTTCTTATAAATGGATAAATTGGCATACGGCTGACGCACAATGGTATAAAGACTTGCAGTTTAATTCTTTTCGTGTTGATGATAAAACTTATCTCCAGTATGGTAGCGGTAATTGGGCTGTCCCACCCCATAGAAGATTACAAATGCCAGCTGTTGTTGCGGAAATTGGTGGTAGACGAAGTTTTAAAGGATATGAATTGGGTGGTGGACAGATTGTATATCAAGATGTATTTTTTCATATATTTTCAGAAGATCATTGGGCAAGAAAACAATTAATTGATGTTATTACATATCAAAATGATAAAAAAATATATCTTTTTAATAAAAATACTTTAAATTTTCCTCTTAAAGAAGATGGTTCATTAGTTGCTAATCCAAAGACTTATCCAGATTATATCTCTGAAACTGGTGCCGGTGGACATCTTTGGAAAGGCGCTGTTCTTAGTAATATGTCACTAGTTAATACGTTTACTCAACCATCTTTATTTGGTGCTACTGTACGGGCGACCATTGAAGTTATACTAGGCGAGATTTAATTAGTTTTATTTTATTAAAAATTACTTTTTAGTGTATTAAGTATTAGAGAGACTTATATTCGGAGATAAAAATGGCTGAAAATAAACGTATATTTTTTGCAGTGGAACAAGTTTGTGTAGGCAGACTCGGTACAGTTTCATGGGCGGCTGCCGCTAACCTAGTTCGTGGCGCTCAAAGTGTCGGAATGAACACAAACTTTAATCTAGAACAAGTTTTTCAAATTGGTCAATTAAGTATTTATGAGAATATTGAGGAAATTCCTGACGTAGAAGTAACAATAGAAAAAGTTCTTGATGGCTATCCTCTAATTTATCATCTGGCAACTAGAGATGCTTCTACTGGCAGTTTAGCCGGTCGCAGTAATGAAAAATGTATTGTTGGTTTATCCTTATATGGTGACACACAAAATGCTGCTAGCGGTACACCTTTTGCCGAAGTACAAACTTCTGGTTCTTATGTAAGTAATTTATCGTATACATTCCCTGTTCAAGGAAATTGCACTGAAGCTGTAACATTACTTTGTAATCATAAGGTTTGGAATACTGGCGTTATGGTCTTTAGTGGCTTACATAATGAAACTGATAGTCCAGTTCTTGGTTCTGGCGGCGTACAACGTAGGGAAAATATTATTTTTGCTCCATATGCAGCTTCGGCTGGTGGCGCAACTCATATTTTCCGTCCAACTGTATATACAAAATTACCACAGGATATTCCTGGAATTTCTTCTTCTGGTACTAATGAAAAGGATTCTGACGGTAATTATAAAGCGCATGTGCAAAATATTACTGTTAGTGCAGACCTTGGTCGTGAACCACTTTTTGAGCTTGGTCGTAAAGCTCCTTATCATAGATATGTTACTTTCCCAATTCAGGTAAGTTGTGATATCGAAATAATTGCTACTAAAGGCGACCTTGTTAGTGCTACTGAAGCTGGTGTTTTGGCATCTGGTTCAAACTTAGCCGATAGAGCAATTATAGTTAGAACAGAAGAAGGTACTATCGTTGATCTTGGCGGTAAGAATAAATTAAGTAGAGTTTCGTACAGTGGTGGTGAAACTGGTGGGTCTAACGTTTCAGTAACATTTAGTTATATAACTTTTAATGACCTAACTGTTGCACATGCTCGTGATCCAAATGCATCGCTAAGCGCATAGGATTTCTAACGGAGGATTGTTTGGAAGGACTAGACTACATATCTGTTTGCCAAATTGTGGGCAAATTATATTTAGAACTTTCTTTCACTCTTGAAAAAGAGCGTAATCAAGCCAATTCTCTATATCAAGAAATCGACCGTTTAAAAAATTTAATAAGAAATGACACAGCTAGATCGGGAAATGTTAGTGAATAGGATTATGTCTGGCACACTTATTTTTGGCGACATTACCATTGGTTGTGTAAGCCACAAGGATAAATATCTAGCTGATACACTTTATAAAAAAGTATTAGATGAATGTAATTATAATGAACAGTGGTCTGAAGAAGATTTATTACAATTTTTAATTGAACAATCTTTGTGGGACTTTACAAAACAAAAACGTATAGACGATATGCCAAAAGAAATTGAAGACTATAAAGTTGAATTATATAATTGTGCTTTTAAAAGTTTAGACAAGATTAAAATTAAAGAAAAAATATCATTACTTCGTAATGAGTTTGAAAACCTTTATCGCGAAAGACACCGCTATGATCATTTAACCAATGTTGGTGTAGCTATTATGGCTAGAACTAAATATTTAATTGGTTGTTCTCTTAGAAAGAATGGTAAAAGAATATTAAATGGAAACTGGTGGGAACAATCTACAGAATTAATTGATCGCTGTATGGTATATGTGGGAGAAAATAAATTAACAGATTCTCAGTTAAGAGAATTATCAAGAACAGAACCATGGAGATCGTGTTGGAATGCAAGAAAATCTGGAATGAAATTATTTAATAATAAGTTTTTTACTGACGAACAATTATCATTAGTTTCTTGGACAGGAATTTATGATAATATTTATAATCATCCTGAATGTCCATCTACAAATATAGTTGAAGATGATGATGCACTGGATGGTTGGATGATTATTCAAAGACGCAAACGTGGAGAAGAAGAAAATAAAAGAAATGCAGATCAACTTATTAAGAATCCAAGAATTAAAAATTCTCAAGAAATATTTATTGTGGCACAAACTCCACAAGATGCTGCTAAAATAGATAGTCTTAATGATACTGTTGGTTCTATAGCTAAAGCACAAAAATTTGCAACCATTAAACAAAAAGGTTCTGTAAACGAAGTTAATATGCCAGATGTTCGTCAGAGAGTACAGATGGAGATGGTTAATAAAAATGCCGAGAAAATAAGGAGTTTAAATAATGGATAGTTTACAACAAAAATGTACAACAAAGATTAAAACAAGTTTTATTGGGGCTATTAGTCAGTTTGAACAATCTTTTGGATTACTTTGGGGAGATGATAAACCAGAAGGTGAGTTAACAGATAATCAACGTAAATGGTTAAAACTTTGGAAAAGTGTTCGTGGAAGAATACTTAGTAATGGAAATAACCAGATTAGAACATTGGAAAAAGAACTTGAAAGGTACGATGTTAGATATAAGGGTTATAATTATCAATTACCAGTAAGGAGAAAAGATGTTTAAGAAAACTTTTTCAGTAAACGATCTTGAATTAGCA
>ERZ1292623.2368-Hain-H51-01um-R1-2368-length-16967-cov-6_pt1 | contig 10522 bp, 9 predicted proteins | sample MGYA00564398_ERZ1292623 | MGnify/ENA primary metagenome ERZ1292623 (study PRJEB36523, sample SAMEA6512633) | groundwater metagenome | collected 2019-01-07 | study: AquaDiva: Metagenomics assemblies of 32 groundwater samples
CTCCAAAGGTTCGGCCACCTGCTCAACCTCCTGCGGGCGTACTGGGGGCCTGTCCACGGGCACCTTGGAAACCTCCCGCAGGATATACCGCGCTTCGGCCAGGAGAGACTCAGCCAATCTTAGAGCGCACCCTGAGGGGCACTCCGTGACCGTGATGTGAAGTACACCCCTACGATAGGTAGCCCGTACGTCGGGTACGTTATCCCCGATGGGCTGTGTGAGGGTGAACTGTCGGACATTGGGTGGCGGAGCCATAGGGCTATCCTACTACTACCCCCAGGGTAATTCCTGTGGCGCCAAGCTCGTAGCCATAAGCGGTTGGGCCACCCGTGCACAAGCCAGATCGGTCTCCAAAGGGCCTATCACGTCCAGGTCCCCGTTATACCGGGCCTTGGCCACGGCGAAGTAGCTGTACTTGATGCCTGTCACGTCATCCTTACGGATGGCCATAGTGAGTACCAGGGACGCTTTCCTAGCGCGGTGTTGCGAGTCGGCGAGGTCGTTCTTCGAGGGTATTAGGGTGCCGTCAGGTGCCTTTATGGGGCGCATATCCCACCGCTTGACATGCGATGTAGCCACGATCGCCACATCATCACTCTTCGCTAGGTTCACGAGCCCCTGCATGACTCGGCCACCCATATTGTAAGAGTTCTCCTGCGCGTACGCCGATCTACCGGGCGTGGGTATCATGTGATCTACCCCGTCCACGACCAGGGTGTGCACCTTACGTTTGGTCTTCGCCTCATAGAGACGGAGCCACTTCTGTAGATCGGCCGCCGATACCCCGCCGTCCTCCCACTCCTGGAACCTGTACCCACCGCGCGGGATTCCTTGGAATATCCGCTGCGCCATAGCAAGACCTGAGCCGCTACGGATGGTGTTCGTGGGTACCCCCGTGACGTAGGCCAGAAACCTTGCCTTTACCTCCGCAAGTGGGTTCTCGATTGTAGCGAAGAGCGCATCACCCCCACTTAGGACCGTTGCGGCAAACGCTTGTACGGCCATCATAGACTTGGCCCCACCGGTATCCGCAGCGATCAGCGAGACTGTGCCACGCAGATATCCACCCCCTGTGACAGCGTCAGCTTCTGGAATGCCTGTACTGGAGTACGACGCGAGGGTGGCGCCCACATCGAAGAGACCCTCCTCACCATCCCCGATGTCCGTCGAGGTGACCCCCATCGCCTCGATACTCTCGATCCTGGGGACGATACTGGATAGATCCACCTGCGCAATGGCCAGTTTTGCCCCCTCTAGGAGAACATCCCGACGAGCCCGCGTCTTGAGAAGGGGCACCAATTCAGCCGCCACATCCGCAGCCGAGGGCACTTTCCCCTCTCCGTCTTGTATCTCCAGTTGGTCCAGCATCCCGGCTGCGTTGAGAGCCTGCGTGCGAGTGTGCGTACCCTGGTCAACCCACCGGTTGAGCCTCTGCAAGACAGGCAGAATAGCCCCAGGACCATGGCCCCAATCTTCCCCCACAGCCCGAACCGCCGCGATAACAAGTTGTGCCTCCGCATCGGGTACGGCATCCGGCTTCACCCACTCCCCAAGGGTGGCGTACAGGTCCCTATCAGTGGCCAGTCTGTAGGCCAATACCCGAGCCATGTCCGGGAGGATGGCGTAGGGCAGTGCAGACAGGGGGGCGGGTACAGTAATGGTAAGCGGCAGTCCGATGCCAGAGGGTAGGTCGGCCATTGAGCGAGTTACGGTCTAGACCTGTCGTAGGCACCTGTCACCGAGTTCACCGTCCCCAACACCAAAACCCCTGGTGGGCCAGCCTGGCCAAACGTGCCGTCTCCGCCCGGTGGGCGTCGGCCATCTCAGCCACCTCTCCAGCCCACATCTCGGGTGCCCCGCAAATGGCCCTCACAGCCCCTACAGCGGCATCCCTTGTAGTCGAGGCAGGTAGTAGCCGTAGTGCCCTCTGTGCCGCCTCCCAGCGACCCCTGAGAGCCATTGCCTGGGCCATCCACCGAACCGCGGAAGGGAAAGCGGCTACACGGCCCCACTCGGCATGGATGGCAGCCTGCCCATAGATCCACCAAGGAGATGGGCATACAGCCCTACTCTTGAGGGTGTGCACACGACTCCGGTAGGCAACCCATTCCGCAGGTGCCACACCGTAGAGAAGCAGTATCTGTGCGCTGTTGCGAAGGGCTGTGATGCCCCGGTAGCGTTCCGGGCACCGAATCTGTGTAGAAGCCCGCACCAGTACCCCGCGAAGGTTCCGCATCCCGTCGCAGTAGGTCGTAAGAAGTAGTGCCCCGAGGTCGGTGCCATCCTGGTAGCGGTCGAGCCGTGGGGGTGCGGGGGTACGAACCGGTGGAATCACCCGCAGTGGGTCGATGGGGAGGGTAGTGCCTAGGTGGCCCTCTAAGGCACTACAGGGGATGCCCCACGGTTCTTGGCCATCCCCGAGAATGTCACGGACGGCGAGCACGGTAGGTCTCCTGGAGCGCGTCCAGGACTACCTTTGGGACGGCCTTGGTCTCTGGCCTGGGTGGTACAGGGAAAGGCCCTTGGTCCTGGTAGCGTCCCTGGTACTTCTCGTCGTGCGTAGGCCAGCCATCCGTTTGGAAGAACGACACCTGTGCAATCCGCATACCTGGCGTCACCCGTACCGGCTCCACAACAGTAATCTCAAGGGTCCAATGGCCGTCGAACCCAACATCCCCGCGCCCGGCACATACGTGGATTGAGATACCGTGCCGCGCAATGGTGGAACACCCATCGAGCCACGGCACAGTTGCGAGGCATGTGGTCCGTTCCAGAGTAGCAGCCAAATAGAGGCGCCTAGGCCACAGTACCTCCCCCTCTGCTGGCATGGTCCAGTGCACCATGTGCCGCGGGTCGATACCCGCACGATACGGCGGCGCGTCCGGGTGGTATTGCGGGTCGGTGAACGGGATATCGCTGAACTGATAGGCTGCGAAGTGCGGGCCTAAATGCACGTCGTAGGAGTTTGGGCCAAGACACGACTCGTCAAAAGGCGTGATGGCAAGTGTCTTAGCCTTGATCGCCTTCTGAATAGCCGCGCGTGTCAGGATCATGCACCATGTTACACCCCTAGACGGGCCGCTGCCCGCTGGACCACTCCAGTAGGTTGTCGATCATAGGGTCTGGCCAGGAACCACCCGGTTGTCGGCGGGCGTCCACCCACCCACGGAAAGAGGCACACTGCCCAACGAAACGAGCCATCATCGGTGCGATTGGTAGTTTCTCCCGCTGTACCGCGAGTGCCATGGCCTTACGCGGGCTATCGCCGATAGCTTCCGTTATGACGCGGTCGTAGGCACTGTCCATCTCGTGGCACAGGCGCCGAAAGTTGTCGCGCATACGTTCACCCTCGATACGGAGTACTTCCGGTAGTAGAGGAAACGCATCATCCTCTCGCCCCAGTAGGATCAGTTCCATCATCCTTCGAGGAGACGACCCGACCGAGTCTTTCAGACCATGAACGGCGACGTACGCGGGGGACTTCACCTTCACCCGGAGGAAGTCGCGGCTCACCACGACGAGGCCCTCACGCTCACTTGGCGGCAACGCGGAGGCTACATCCAACAGATCCATGAAGGTATTGCACGGGTAAGATGGCACTGGTGGCACAGCACTCTCCCATACCTCCGGGTATGTCTCGTCGCCGCGCGACGTATGCCGAGCCCCCAAGTGCCACAGGCATGGCCGTTCGTAGCGTACAACCACCTGGTTGTAGGGGGTAGTGAGTTCGTACAAGAACGTCCACGCAGGGTCCAATGTGCCCGTAAACTGCTCGAATGTACCCAGGCCCATGTCTGCCAGAGCACGCTCGAAGAGGCCCCGGAAGGTCGTCCCACGAGCCTCCTCCGCACTCGTCCACGAACTGATGACCCTATCGGCATCCGGTGTGCCCCGTGTGGCCACGCACCACGCACCAGCATAGGAATCGTAGTACACGATTGTAAGGGAGTTGTGCACGAGTACGCCGTTAGCAAAGTAATTGCCTGTGGTCGTAGCTATGTCAAAACCCACTCTCCCGCTACTGAATGTCTTTTTGGTTAGATCAGTGATCTGCGTAGTAGATACGATCTTGCGCTCACGAGAAACCACGTCGAAAGAACCTGGCTGTCGCTCAATGTGCGCCACACAACGGTACTGTTCTGGCAACTTATACCGCATACACGGAACGATATGCGGGGCGATGGCTGCCCACATGCGTTCTATCCCCCTATCCCTCCCCGCGTTGACACGGATCGTCCATCCCTTAGTATTCGCTACACAGCACTGCACCCCGTACAGTTGCGTGAGTTTCTCGGCTAGCCGAGCCACGTCTTCATAGGGAAAACAGTTGGTTGCAAAACGCGCGCGGTCCTGCTGGCTCTCGTGGTGATCCAGAGAGCCATCGTCCATGTACCACTTGGCGACAGCAAAATCGTCTACCCACGTCAAATCATTGGGTACGCGCTTCATGCCGTCGTTTGGATACCACGCCAAACGCTCCGCTTCTAGGGTATGGCTTGTCAAGGACGCTATGCACTGCATAGTCGTCCCATACCCCGACATCTTGACGCTTACACGGCCCCCGATACCACCGAGCCATCGGTGTACCGCATAGACATACTCGGTGTGGTCTTTCTTGTGCCCCTCCTCATAACGAGCACCATGCCTTCCATTTTTACACAACGTGCCATCGCCTAAAAGTCCCGCCCGCACAACATGGATTGTGGATGCGTCTGGAAGTCTGTCATGCGCGAGCATACTATCCCCAGGACGTGCGGCTATAGCTGGCTGAAACGTGCCGTTCAAAAATAGTTCGTGGTTGATCGTAACGCGCATTCTGCATGGGTGCCCACCCGCCGGAAACAAAGCGCGGGTAGGGCCATCTATGACAATGTCCATCCAGCGGTCTTTAGTCCCGTTGTTGAACCAGTTAGTAACAGCGCAAGGCACTAACATACCATCGCCGTCTCTCCCGACGAGTACAGGTGTAAGACGGCGGGAAACAACATCCCCAATCCTGACAGTGGAGCCATCCCAGCAATTCAGCCGTGTTTCACGGGTAAAGCACCCATCGGCCTTCTCGTAGACGCGGGTGCCTGTAAGACCCACAAGGTGTCCGGCGTCCATCCCCTGCTGCCCGTGGTTGAAGAACCGGTCGAAGGGGCGCGCAAGTACAACCGTGTCACCCAAAGGTGCCAGTGGGTCGATCACCTCTCCGTTGGTCTTCGCAATGACAAGGCCCCGGCACTGACATGCCAGTGGATCGGACTCCCGTGCCTCGATCTGGTCGTAAGTGAGCGATGCCTTGCGCCCGCTGGCCGACAAGGTCGCGTAGACACCATGCTCCACCGCAAGATCGCGAAACGAATAGGTGCGGAGGAATGACTGTACGAGCAACTCACGCATGGTGAGGGTTACGCCACAGTAATCGCTAGGCCCTCGTGTGGGTGAAGGGCGGAGTCACCATAGAACAGTGCCTGGACGCCATCGTAAGCGCCTTATCGAGGGCGGCCTTTGGGGTGATGGCCCGGGATGTCACAGCCTCCTGTAAAGCGCCTAACGCTCCTAGAGCCATATCTGAACCTGCCCCTATAGCCGCATACCCATGAGCAGACCGAAGCACCGATAGGTCGGCCTGAATCAAGTACAAATGCCCAGCATGTGCGCACAGGTAGACCGTGTCGTCAGATGTGTGGTCGTGGGCCTTGTAGGTCGCCTTGATACTATCCGCGATGGCCTTGACCATGTAGGCTTCCACAGACTCCTTGGGCTCGCGCTCTCGAAAAACAGTGTAGTTTTCCACCAACTGCGCGCCACGAATGCCTGAAGCGAAGGCGAACACGAGAGGCGGGTGGGTGCGCCGAAAAACCTTAGGTCGTGCCAGGATGTCCCGGGATACATCCGACCCAACGAAGGCATCAGAGCAAAAGTACACCCGGTTCCAATACTCTATGGCTGCGACGCACGTCATGGGCGCTACTTCCGTTGCGCCTTGGCCTTGGCTGTCTTCGTTGGTGGTGCTTTTGTAGCACGCGCAGTCTTGACGACACTCTCCGAGCGGCTGTGGTCCCGACCATCGTAGACCTTGCCACCCCATGCGAAGATGCCGCCCTCGACAATAAGCGGATACGCCTGCGCGTGTAGCTGTTTCCCGGTGTCAAACACCTCGACTATCGAAAAGCCACGCTGCCATGACGGGTCTTGAGCGTAGTCGTGGTTGACAGTCATCGACGGGTTCGCGATAGCGATGGCCGTTCTACCTTGTGCGGTCTGGCAAAAAAGTTGCCCCTGGTGAAAATGACCGAAGATGACTGACTGGCCCATCGACTTCGCGAGGGCGTTCGCAGCCAAGTGCTTGCCACCACCGAACCTGCCAGACTGCCTATGTCCATGCCGTAGGAGGAACTGCCCCACCCGGTAGCCGAGACACTTGTTCGACTCCCTGATCCACTCCACCGACCGGGTGAGACCCTGTCCGATGCACTGGTCCTTGAGCGACAACCCCACCGCCCCATTCAGAACGTGGGGTGCCACGCCCATAAGGATACGTGCCCAGCGTTCGTCGTGGTTGCCCTCCACGATCACGAGACTGCCGCACTCCTTGGCCAGGGCATTGGCCTCCCGGACAAAGCACTGGATCTGCGGGATGGCGTGGAGTGGCGCATCGGGCTCCTGGACATACCGCGACATCATACCAAGGTCCACGAAGTCCCCTAAGATGACGGTGCGCCATGGTTTCACCTCCTTATGCCAGGCGCGAAAAGCACGCCATGTTGGTTCGTGGTGGAGGTCGAAGTGTATGTCCGAGATGACAGCAACGATGCGTGAGGTAGCAGATTTCGGCACCGGCATCTCCAGATTGTAGCGTGGTAGGTAGGAACAGTTACGGTACGCAGGACAAGGTACCTGCTACCCACTCCCGCTACCACCCAACCGCCCTACAACGCAACATAGGGCAGTGACACTACGTTGGCGCCACCCACATCTAGCACCTTACGAAGTTCTGTCCCACGCGGCACACAACAACCCAACACCAATGCCGGTGCAAAGAACACCGAATACACAGGATGCAGGAGTCGGATGCCGCACATATATCCGCAGTAATAGTACCCCAACAAGAAGGATGTACACGCCAATAGCGGCGTACATCCGACCGGCGTGTCTGTGCGAATGAACCATTAGGTGCGCGGGCAAGACAACAGGAACGCCTGCTCTATGGTAAGCGGTGTTGTTGCTCGGTGGATACTGTCCCGCGTCATGGCCACAAGTGCCTGGATCGTCGCATGACGACTAGGGTATGGGCTCACCACCCACATACCACCATCCACACGAATGCGCACTGTTTGTGCTACCGGCGACCCGTCGTGGGTGTTGGGTGCGACGACGTTAGGCGTAACGGCCACCTCGACGACACTGCCGAGGATTGTGAGACGAGAGACGGGGTGTCGTTCCATGGTGTACCAGTTCTACTTCGCCGCTAGTTCACAGACACCACCGGAGCAGAACTGCTCGTCGGTGTCATGGTCAACTACGGCGCTGTTGAAGTCAATCGGCTGAATGCCCGCCGACATCTCCACGTACTCTGCTTCTGTACACGGTATGTAGGGCGCCTGCACGTAGCCATGGCCGCTGTATGGCAAGGCACTCATGCCTTTGAGTTGGCCCGCATAGTGAGCCAGTACACGCCCTATATCCTTCGCTTCGTGGGGCTGGAACATCCAGGTAGCAGAGACCATGTTGTCCGACCACGACCGCTGTAGGAGAGCCTGAATAGCAGCCTGCTCCCATAGAGACACATCGGGTGCGTAGCGCCCAACACGAGTCTCCCGGATGGGGAAGTAGCAACAGACTGTGTTGGGCGCGTAAGCGTCCTGCTCCACGCGATGCCCGGCGGCCTCGATCTTGGCAATGAGGGGAGAAGTGTCGTGGACACGAATGGTACGGACGTAGTGCGGCGACTCGGGGAATCGCATACCACCCTCTAGGCCGCACACGAGAGGCACTGAATTGTGGCTCCTGACGGCCCCCGCGTAGTACCAGTGGGTGTTCTCCACCTCGAAGTCGAACGTCGGCATCTCCCCGATCGGCTCGACAGCCAGCACCTTCCCAACGGTAAGCCCACGGGGGCCATTACGGTTGGACGGGCGCTGCCACAGCCACCCCTTGAACTCAGGGGACACAGCCCATTCGGCCGCCTTCGTGGACTCCCTCACAAGCATCCCGAACGCTGCGGGGTCTACGGCCGCGCAAAGGGTGAGGTGGAACATAGAGCGCGTCTTCTGGAACGACGCCCCCCTTTGCTGGTGGCTGCGTCCCACTCCGAGGCCCACAGCCCACGCCACGTCCTGCATGTGCTGGGCAAAGCGTGGGTCTGCGGTGGTCCACACCATACTGGTACCCGTAGTGGTATTGAAGACACACCCGTCGGAGTCCAGAAGCCCGGCGAAGAAGGCGCACACAACCTCCCTAGAAGACTCCCGAACCACTCGCGGGATGCAGTCGATGCCACCGGCCCAGTATTTCCAGACGCCGTTGCGGATGAGCCAGTGCCACAGGTGCTTCGACCCCACGTCAAGGGTGAGCGCCTTGTTGGACTTCTTGGGCAGAATTGTCGAGAGGAGGCCAAAGTAGTCCAGGAGAATGCGTTGAGCCTTCTCCAGGTTCTGCCGTCGGTCGTCGCAGAAGCGGATGCGGAAGCAATCCGGGGACTGTGAGCCGTCCCCCCACAAGTACCCGAACAACCACCCCAGGTCCGGGGTCATGGCTTCGGGCTGCTTGATCTCCACAGCGTCCCCGCGCATGTGGATGGAGAGAGCGTTGCAAGCCGCCAACGGCGCGTTGGCGGCCTTTGTGTATGCGCCAGGGCTGACATCCAGAATGTCGTCGGGCCGCAACTCGTCGGTTCGTACCCACCGATCTACGGTAGTGTACCTGCCGCCCTTGGAGCGGTCGTAGTGCGTACGGACGAACCACTTATGCTCCGCGGTCGACTCGACCGTCAGATTGTAGCTCATACGAACGCGGTACACGGGTGCGACGCCATTGGCGTACGTTTGCGTGACGCGCGATGTCGTGCCCCCTTGGTAGGCTTGCATCTCCTGTGCGACAGGAGCCCATTCAACCCCCTTGGGGTGTGCCTCAAACATTTCCTCCAGGGTGAGTAGGCCCCGGTCGGTGCTGGTCAATGAGTGCCAGGGACGGCAACCACCGGGCTTGACCGTCGTGAGGCGTACCGATTGCGGTAGCCCTAGCCAACCGGCGTACAGGGCGTCGATACGCCTCACCTCTCGGTAGCCTTTGTCGAGAGCCGCCTCCATCTTGGCAGGACCCATCTTGGTGTACCACTCGGCGATCCCAGCAACACCAATCCCCATGCGCCGGTTGCGAGAGACTACGGCCTGCGTTTGTTGGTCGTGGATGGGAATATCACTGACAGCTTTGCCGAGTAGGTAGGCGTACTTGAGGGTTGTGTGCCAGTCCTCAGGGGTCTCGTGCATCCCAGGAAATGTCTCCACGAGGAGGCATGATTCTGCATGTTCAAGGGGCTGTTCTCCGCACTGACCTGTCACAATCCCGTTGAATGTACCGCGATGCGTATTGGACTCCGTGAAACAATACACCACGGGAGCGAAACCCATATCTACTATAGCGACAACTGATCGAAGTCGCTCGGCAGCAACGGGATCATCTGGCATCGGGTAGCCCTGTATCACGTCTCCGACACACAGGTCGCGGGCCATGACGGGCACTATGCTACCTCGGATATACCAGTTATGAGACGGCGTACACTTGAGGAATGCCCCATCGCTAAGTGTCACCTTGAGGATTGGTTGATCGTAGCCTGTGATGCGCGGCACGACCGTAGCCCACCCCTCCCCGTTCCACACTTCCACGGACTGCCCTACAAGAGACTCAATCGTGTATTCTCCGGTGCGTGTGTGTATTAGCGTGTCCGGTGTTGTGCATGGATTTACACCTATCGCAGTGTCTGGTCGTAGACCATGGATGGGTGGCTGACCCCTCGTCAAGTCCCCATCACGCATTCGGCCATACCGCTGCACATTGTGCAGCCACATGAGGCCGGGCTCCCCGTTCCTCGCGATGCGAGCCGCCACATCGCTGTAGTCCGCGGTGTCCTCAGGTACCAGAACGCTGTTATTTGACGCCCATAACCACGCCCGAAGTGGGTGCCTTGCTATCTCGGCGTCGAGAGTCGACCATACTGTATCCAGCCGTAGTTGACTCTGGTATTCCGTCTCCAGTCCAGAGAGTACTCGAAGGGCCTCCGTGCGGCGCGGGTCGAAGGTCGACAAACCCGCCTGCTCCGCACGTTTGCAGTTTATGGCGGCGCGAATGGCCTGGGCAGACTCAACTCGTTCCGCAACAGCCGCCTGCCGCGCATACAGGGCATTGAGTTCTGTAGGGTCCTTGAGGGCCGCAAAAGGCTCGTCGCCCCAAACACCAAGAGCGAGTTCGCTGGACCTGCGTAGTCCACCTGCTACCACGCACCTGCCAATGACGTTCATCACGGCCACGATCCCGG
>ERZ1292623.5133-Hain-H51-01um-R1-5133-length-10522-cov-9_pt1 | contig 10522 bp, 13 predicted proteins | sample MGYA00564398_ERZ1292623 | MGnify/ENA primary metagenome ERZ1292623 (study PRJEB36523, sample SAMEA6512633) | groundwater metagenome | collected 2019-01-07 | study: AquaDiva: Metagenomics assemblies of 32 groundwater samples
ATGTACAACCTAGAATTAGAAAAAGTTATCGAAAGAATTAAATTTAGAAAAGCAAAACAAGTTTTAATCCAGTTGCCAGACGGTTTAAAAAATAAATCAGACGAGGTAGTAGATTTTATAGAAAAAAATACAGAAGCTAAAGTTTTTATCTGGTTAGGAAGTTGTTTTGGGACATGTGACTTACCTTTAGGCTTGGATATTTTAAAAATTGATTTAATAATTCAATTTGGACATAATAAATTTAATAAGGAGGAGTGGTAATTTGACTTATGATAAATATTATATAAATAAAAATAATTATAAAATAGATATAGAAAGTCTAGATAAGTTAATCTTATATTAATAATCACAAAGCTAAATAATAAATTAATAAACAATCCTCTTAAGAGAAATCTCGCTTTTTTGAAATTGGAGTTATCAATTAAAATAAAAAATATTTGAGATAATAAAGTAAAATGAAAGTATTATTTGTTTGCAAATCAAATGTTGGAAGAAGTCAGATGGCTGAGGTTATATTTAATAAATTATCAACCAATCATTCTGCTATAAGTGTTGGTCTTTATCCTAGAAACTGGGAAAACCAAAAAATTAATACGGCGGAGAATATAATAAAATGTATGGATGAGATTGGCTTTGATCTTAGGGATAAAATCTCTAAGAAAATAACAGAAGAAATGGTTAATAGTTCAGACAAAATTATCATTATAGGAGAAAAAGAAAATTGGCCAGAATATTTAATTAATTATGATATTGAATATTGGGAGATTCCAGATGCAGGAGGAACTGATCTGGACTTTCATAAAAAAACAAGAGATCAAATAACAAATAAAGTAAAAAAACTAATAAAAAGAATCAAATAATAAAAATGCCAGAACTTTTTTTAATAGATGCAAAATGGGAAGGAAAAATTAAACTTACTGATAAGTTAAAAGATTTTTTATTTAAAAAAATTAAAGAAGATAAAGTTAAATCTCTAGCTTTATTCGCCTCTATTCAATTTACAGATTTAAATAATTTTATTAAAGAAATAGAAAAACTAGGAATTAAGATCAATATAACAAAAGCAAAAAGAACTAATGAAAAATTACAAATTTTAGGATGTGATATTTATCATGACTCTTTTAATGATAGCATTATCCAAGATTCTGATTTAATTCTTTATATTGGAGATGGTTTATTTCATCCTAAAGCTCTTTTATTATCACAAATAAAAGAAAAAGAGTTTAAACCAGTAGTTATTTTTGATCCGATCCAAAATAAAGTAGAGGAAATTAATAAAAAAACAATAGAAAAGCAACTACAAAAATATAAAAGAAATTTAAAACTTTTTTTAAATTCTGAGAAAATTGGAGTTTTAGTTACAATAAAACCAGGTCAGCAATATTTTTTGGCAGCAAAAAAACTAAAAGATAATTTAGAAAAACAAGGAAAAAAAGTTTATATTTTTATAGACAATACTATTAATATAAATAATCTAGAAAACTATCCTTTTATACAAGCATGGGTAAATACAGCATGCCCTAGAATCGGAACAGATGATATTGTTAACATCAAACAGCCTTTAATAAATTTAAGAGAAGCTTTTGATCCTATTAAGGCTTTAGAAGAACTTGAATAGAAATCATTATATATTCATACAGCTATTAACCTGTTAATTAAAAAAGATATAATGATAGCAGTAGATAATCGAGAGAAATCTCGCTTATTTAATTGTAAGTTATAAAAAAAACACCAAATAAAAAATGGAACCAAAACTAAAAATTTTACGGCCAGAATTAAAAATTCTGCAATCAGAAGTTCAAACAGAATTTAAAATTGTTCAAGAGCCAAAAACATTAAATGTTTTACAACCATCAGGCTCTCAACTAACTTTAAGCCAGCAAAAATCTCTAACAAAGCAAGGCTATCGTTTAGTTGGCAATCATTCTGCAGTCAAAATTTGTGAATATACTAGAAACATGTTAAGAGGCGAGGGCGGTTGTTACAAATATGCTTTTTATGGAATAAGATCTCATCAATGCATGCAAATGACAACCTCTATGTTTTGTGCATCTAGATGTAAATTTTGTTGGAGAGGACAGAAAGCCCCGGTTTCTGAATCATGGTATGGCCCTATCGATAGCCCCGATCATATAATTAATCATGCAATTGACGAACACCTAAAATTACTTCAGGGATTTAAAGGGATGGGTTATGAAAAAGCAGACAAAAAAAGAATTTCTGAAATGGAAAACGTAAGACATGTAGCACTATCATTAACGGGCGAACCTATAACTTATCCTCTAATAAACGAAATTCTAAAAGCTTTTCATAAAAGAAAAATTTCTACATTTTTAGTAACCAACTCTCAATATCCAGAACAAGTTAAAAAAATAGACAAAGTTACGCAATTATACTTAAGCATAGATGCTCCAAACAAAGAACTGATGGAAAAAATTGATAACCCTTTATTTAATGATTTCTGGGAGAGAATGTTAGAGTGTTTAGAATTATTAAAAACAAGAACTTATAGAACTTGTATAAGATTAACTATGATAAAAAATGAGAACATGTGCAATCCAGAACAATATGCAGAACTTATTAAACTTGGCAGTCCTGATTTTGTTGAACTTAAATCTTATGTTCATGTCGGTGCAGGCAGGATATTTTATGCTCAAGAGAGCATGCCAACTCTAGAAGAAATGAGTGTTTTTATGAAGCAATTAATAAAATATCTACCGGAGTATGAATTTTTAAGACAACACTCACATTCAAGAGCTATTTTATTAATAAAAAAATCTCTAAATAAGAAATCGTGGATAAATTTTCCTAAATTCTTTGAACTAGTTGAACAAGAAAAAGAATTTACAACGGAAGATTATTGTTCTGAGATTATTATGCCGAATGAGTAATATTTAAACACAAATCACAATCTTTATGAACAGTTTTATCACCCCTTTTATGGAAATCACATAAAGCATTGCTTGCCCTAAATTTTATCGATAGTTTGTAGATTTCTTCATTCACGTTACTGCTTCCATTTTCAACTAAATTATATGTGCTTTCTCTAATTTTTTCTATCTCCTCTTTTGAGAATTTTAACTCGCTTCCTCTCTTGGATTTTAAATATTGTGAGATAGCACTTTCTGTCATACCTAAAGTTTGAGAAGCATGTTTTTGGGACATCCCAAAATCAGAAATTAAAATCTTAGCCAACTCTCTTCTCAAAGCAGGAATCAAATACCAAACTTCTAGTTCTTGAGGCAATAGTTTCATATTTCTCTTTCATAAATTTATATATTATTAAAGACAGTTAACTATTTAAGTCTTACTTAAAATTCTAATAATAAACATATCTATAATAAAATTAATAAAAAATTATAATTAAGAGCCGGTTAACTTCAACTATACTAAGCTTAACTAATTCAAATATTAATTAAAAATAATAATTACTAAAACAAAAAATGGAAAGAAAAAAAATACTAAGATTTAGGTCAACGATTCTAAATATCATAAATTTAACTTCTAGCGTAAAACATTTTACTTTTTCGGTTCCAGAAGAGTTTGACTTTTATCCAGGGCAATTTATTTCATTAATTTTAAATAAAGATAGCAGAGAAATAAGAAGGCCTTATTCAATTGCTTCTCAACCATCAAAGAAATCAATAGATTTATGCATTAAAATTGTTGAAAATGGACTGGCTAGCCCTATAATAAACAGCTTAAAAATAGGAGATGAACTTACTGTCCTTGGCCCAATGGGAGACTTTATTCTAAAAGATATTTCAAAAAGTTTAATTTTTATTTCAACTGGTACTGGAATAGGACCATTTAGATCTATAATAAACTATTTACTAGAAAAAAATTTTAAAAATAAAATCACTTTATTAACTGGTTATAGAATTGAAGAAGAGATTTTGTATGAATCAGAGTTTAAGAATCTCGAAAAACTATTTATGAATTTTTTTTATCATAGAATCTTAAGCAGATCTGAAAAAGAAGAAAATGGTTACGTACAAAAGCTTGTTGAAAAAAACATGTCTTTAGATTCTCATTATTATATTTGTGGGTTGAAAGAAATGGTTAATTCTGTTAAAGATTTGCTTTTAGGAAAAGGAATTCCAAAAGAAAATATTTTTTTTGAGAGGTATGATTAGTCTAGTCATTAATTTAGTTATCATAAAACAATTTAAGTATAGTACTAGCTGGATAAATTTCTAATAATAGTTTACAAAAATAGATTAACATCTTTAACATAATTCAAAGCTTTTTGACCAAAACCCTTAAATACTTCTAAAACTTAACAATAGTTAAGTTAAAATGGAATTAAAAATTATACAAGAACGAGAAGACACGCCTCAAAAAAATCAAAAAGAAGCCAATCAAAAACAAGCTCTTGCTATAAGTAGAGAAATTTATGACCATTATAACCCAGAAAAATTAATTTTTAAAGCAAAACCAGGATTAAGTGAAGAATTAGTCAGACAAATTTCTAAAGACAAAGATGAACCAGAATGGATGTTGCTGAAAAGATTAACAGCCTTAAGACTTTTTAATGAAAAACCAATTCCAACCTGGGGTCCTGATTTATCTGATTTAGATTTATCACAAATAATTTATTATATGAAACCAGACGCAAAGAAAAACGCAAATTCTATAAATGAAATTCCAGAAGACATAAGAAGAACCTACGAAAAACTTGGAATTCCAAAAGCTGAAAGAGAATATTTAGGAGGAAGTGGTTTTCAGTATGAGTCAATGGTCGTTTATCACAATTTAAAAAAAGATCTAGAAGAAAAAGGAATTATTTTTTTAGATATGGACGAAGCAGTTCAAAAATATCCTGATTTAGTCAAGAAATATTTTATGACAACCTGTGTTCCGATAACTTTACATAAATTTGCAGCTTTACATGCAGCAGCTTGGAGCGGAGGAACTTTTATTTATGTTCCAAAAGGAATTAAAGTTGACGTTCCACTACAAGCTTATTTTAGAATGAATGCTAAAAAAGGAGGACAGTTTGAGCATACTTTAATTATAGTAGATGAAGGCGCTGAAATTCACTATCTAGAGGCATGTAGCGCTCCAAAATATTCAGAAAATTCTCTTCATGCAGGATGCGTTGAAGTTCACGTTTTAAAAAATGCAAGGGCAAGATATACAAGTATTGAAAACTGGTCTAAAAATACATACAATCTAAATACAAAAAGAGCTATTGTTCATGAGAATGCTATTATGGAATGGCTAAATGGAAATACTGGTTCAAAAATTACAATGTTATATCCTTGTAGCGTTTTAGTAGGAAAAAATGCAAAATCAGATTACATAGGAGTTGCATATGCAGGAAACGGGCAGTATCAAGACACTGGCTGTAAAGTTTATCATCTTGCTGAAAATACAAGCTCTTCAGTATTAAGTAAAGGAATAAGTATGGATGGTGGAGTTACTTCTTATAGAGGATTAGTAGAAATAAAAAAAGGAGCTATTAACTCTAAATCAAACGTAAGATGCGATGGATTGATGTTAGACAATAAATCTAAAGCACTAACTTTTCCGTCAATGGATGTCCATGAAAATGACGTTAAAGTAGCTCATGAGGCAGCTGTTGGAAAGATTGAAGAAGAGCAATTATTTTATCTAACCTCAAGAGGTTTATCAGAGGATGAAGCAATTAAAATGATTGTATCTGGATTCATAGAACCAATAGTAAAAGCTCTTCCAATGGAATATGCAGTTGAACTTAATAGATTAATTGAACTTGAAATCGAGAATTCTGTTTGTTAAATTTTTGTTATAAAAAATAATTAAAATAAAATTTAATAAGTTAATAATTATAACACAAAATCATATACCAAAAAATAAAAAAGCAATGAAAACAAAAACATTACCTTTATTAAAAACAAATGTAAAACAAGTAGATTTAAAAGATATAAAAGAAGATTTTCCAATTTTTAAAGTCCATCCAGATTTGGTTTACCTAGATAATGCAGCGACCTCTCAAAAACCAAAACAAGTTATCGACGCCATAAAAAAATTTTATGAGAATGAAAACGCAAATATTCATCGAGGAGTTTATACTCTAAGCGAAATTGCAACTGAAAAATATGAAGAAGCCAGAAAAAAAACATCAGCCTTTATTAATGCTTCTCCAGAAGAAATTGTTTTTACAAGGAATACTACGGAGTCAATTAATCTTCTTTCTTATACTCTAAAAGAAATAATTCCAGAAAATAAGAATGAAATACTTTTGAGTGAGATGGAGCACCATTCTAATCTAATTCCATGGCAACAGTTTGCAAAAAAACATAACTTTAAATTAAAATTTATTCCAATAACCAAAAATTACGAGCTAGATTATGAAAAAGCTGAAGAATTAATTAATGACAAAACAGCCATTCTTTCAGTAACTCATGTTTCAAATGTTTTAGGAACTGTTAATGACATTAAATTTTTAATAAAGCTCGCAAAAGAAAAAAAAGTATTAACAATTATAGACGCTGCTCAAAGCATCCCCCACATGAAAATTAATGTACGAGACTTTGATTGCGATTTTTTAGCTTTTTCTAGCCATAAAATGTATGGTCCTTTAGGAGTTGGTATTTTATATGGAAAAAGAGAACTTTTAAAAAAACTTCCGCCATTTTTATACGGAGGAGGAATGATAACAGAAGTTAACTATGAAAACGCTTCTTTTAAAGAAAATCCTGAAAAATTCGAGGCTGGCACGCCGAATATAGAGGGCTCAATAGCCCTATCAGAAGCGATAAACTATATAGAAAAAATCGGATCTGAAAATATTATAAATTATGAAAAATCTTTATTAAAACATACTTTAGAAAAACTCAAATCTATTGATAATCTTATAATCTATAATCCAGAAAATGATAAAAGTATTTCAGTTATTTCTTTTAATATTAAGGGTATTCATCCTCATGATGTTGCTTCTATCTTAAACGACCATAATATAGCAATAAGAGCAGGCCATCACTGTTGCATGCCTCTAATGAAAAAACTCGGTATTAGTGGAACATGTAGAATTAGTTTATCTATTTATAATACTAAGGATGATGTCGACAAACTTATTACGGCACTAAAAAAAGTTCAGGAGGTTTTTAGATGATTTATTAATAAATCATAATACAACCATTAATAATAAATAATATAAAAAATGGATCAAGGAAAGCTTAGGTTTAGCTGTTAAACACCAGATACAGAGAACAAGTATAAATTTCCAATTATTAAATTAAATTAATAAAAAACTAAAATGAGCCTAAACTTATATACAGAAATAATTTTGGATTTATACAGAAATCCTCTGAATAAAGGAGTTTTAGAAAATCCAACCCATGAATTTTTTAAAAAAAATCCTTTATGTGGCGATGAAATTATAATTCAGTTAATTGTCAACGACAATAAAATTAAAGAAATTAAATTTAATGGAGCTGGCTGTGCAATTTCACAAGCATCAGCTTCTTTATTAACAGAAAAAATAAAAAAGATGGATATAGAAAAAGTTAAAAACCTAAATAAGGAAGACATTTTAGAAATGCTTCATATTCCAATATCACAACCAAGATTAAGATGCGCCTTATTATCTCTAGATGCCTTAAAAGGAGCTTTGGAAAATGAAAAATAAAACTTCAGAATTAAGATTATAGAGATTATCATGAAAGATTATTTATAATAATAACTGTCAAATTATAAGCTAAATTTAAAATAAAATTAAATCAGTTGTCTCTAATATTAAATGATAAAAATGAAATGCGCATTTCCAAACTGCCAAAACGAAGCAAATGGCTCAAAACAATTTAATGACATAGTTATAAGAGTTTATCTTTGCACAAAGCACTTAATAGAAACCGCAGAATTGAACAGCTGGCAGGACGGCTTAAAGTTTATAGAAAAGTTAAAAAAATAAAATTAAAATAAAATAAAAAATAAAATGGAAAAACTTTATAGATATACAACAAATAGGGAAGGAGTTTTTTCATCTGGAAAAAGATTACTTCCAAAAGAATTAGTAGATGAAGTAAATCAAAATAGAAAATGGCTAGTAAGACCAAACCTTTAAAATGGAAATTATAGATTTTACTTAATTAAAAAAGGAAAAGAGACATATGAAAAAACCTTAATGTTATCTCATAAAAAATATTTACCAGACATAAAATTAGAGATTATTAATAGAAAAGATATAACAAATATAATTTATAAAGATGAATATCAAGTAGTGGAGGAATTAAAATGGAATTAAAAGAATTTTTAGTTAGAGCCAAGAAAAATACTTACGCCTCTGGTGCAAAAGAAATAATTTTGCCTGATAGTGGAAAAGAAATAATTTATGAAGAAGATAATTTTAAATATAGAGATAGGTATTATGGATTTAATCCTTTTTCTGGACAAGAATTAGTTTTAAAAAATAACGAGCATGAATGGTCTATGAATTATTATGGAATAATTTTTTCTGATAAAATAATGGGAAAAATAACTGAAGAAGAAATTTATAAGTTTTTAAGAGAATCTTTAGCAAATGTTTATGCCGATGCTCCTTTTAGAGGTCCGTCTAAATTTGAATCCCGGGATTTAAAATATTTCTGTGATTTTGAAGGAGATATTAAAAGATTTAAAGGAAAAGAATTTATTCATCACAACCATATTAATTGTAGAATATATTGTCTAGAATTTCATGGAGGTAATTTAAAACAAAATGCTAGAGATTAAAAATTTACATGTTGAAGTAGACGGAAAAAAAATTTTAAAAGGAGTAAATTTAAAATTAGAAAAAGGAAAAGTTCATGCTTTAATGGGGCCTAATGGTTCTGGAAAATCAACTTTAGCAAATGTAATAATGGGCCATCCAAAATATGAAATAACTAAAGGACAAATTATTTTTAATGGAGATGATATCACTGAATCAAACCCTACTGAAAGAGCAAAAAAAGGACTTTTCTTAAGTTTTCAGTATCCAACAGAAATTTCTGGAGTAACAATTTCAAATTTTTTAAGAACGGCATTAAATAATCTTAGAAAAGAAAAGGGTTTAGAAAAAATTTCTGTTTTAGATTTTAGAGATTTATTAAAAGAAAAGATAAATTTGTTGAAAATGAACGAAGGATTTTCAGAGAGATATTTAAACGAAGGATTTTCAGGAGGAGAAAAAAAGAAGTCTGAAATTTTGCAGTTAGCTGTTTTGAATCCTAAACTCGCAGTTCTTGACGAGACAGATTCAGGACTTGACATAGACGCTTTAAAGGCAGTTGCAAATGGAGTTAATACTATTTTAGAAAAGGATAAAGATAAAACTTTCCTAATAATTACTCATTATAAAAGAATTCTTGAACATATTAAGCCGGATAAATTATCAATAATGATCGATGGAAAAATAGCTCTTGAAGGCAGTAGAGAGCTTGTGGATCAGTTAGAAGAAAAAGGTTATGGTTGGATTGAGAAGGAAGATGAACTAGAGTTAAAGGCAGAAGCAATATAAATTGCTTATATTTACTTCACATAATTCTGCAGTTTTTCTTTAATCACCCACTCTCCAACTTTTTTCAAAACCGCCCTTTTTCTAGCATAATTTAAAAACTCTCTCAAACATTCTTTAGAACAACATCCTTGTAATTTTTCCTGGCATCTAACACACATTATTACTAATTTATCACATTCAAGATTTTTACAATTTCTATATAAATCACAAAGCTCTCTGCAATTTATACATTTTGTAATAGGTTTATTATTTTGATTCAGATTAGTCATCAATCTCTTATCAAAAACAAAACATTTTCCTTCCCAAACAGTATTCGGAAATTGCTGGCAGAAATTTATTATTCCTCCTTCTAATTGATAAACATTTTTAAATCCTTTTTCTTTCATATAAGCACTTGCCTTCTCGCATCTAATTCCTCCAGTGCAATACATAACTATCTTTTTATTTTCTCTTTCTTTTCTGTTAAAATTCTTCTTAAATTTTTCAACAAATTTAGGGAACTCTCTAAATGTTTTTATATTAGGATTAATAGCATTCTTAAATCTACCAAGATTATGTTCATAATAATTCCTAGCATCTAAAATTATTATATCTTCATGTATTTTATCATTAAATTTTTTAATTTTTTTTACTCGGCTAGTTTCTCTTCTCTGATCAAAACCACTTTTTATTTGACCAACACTGCCAGTTTGACTAATATTTGTATTAATTATTTGATTACCATCATCATTTTTATTGCCAAAACTATCATTATACAAACCCAAAAACTCTTTAGGCGTTAGATATTCTCCCTTTTTATTAATATTAACGGGTTTTTTTAAAGAAACAATCTCATTTCTTATTCTAATCGCTATTTTTGTAAATGGACATTCAAAAGCATTTTCTTCTTTAAAGATTACATTTTCAAATCCCTTAAAAGACCATAGAAATTTCTTGTACTTTTCAACTTGCTTTTTAGTCCCAGAAATACTACCGTTAATTCCTTCTCTAGCTATTAAAATTTTCCCTAAAACGCCCAGTTTTTTGCAAAATCTTTTTTGTTTTCTTGCAAAATATTCT
>ERZ1292623.5135-Hain-H51-01um-R1-5135-length-10521-cov-5_pt1 | contig 10521 bp, 11 predicted proteins | sample MGYA00564398_ERZ1292623 | MGnify/ENA primary metagenome ERZ1292623 (study PRJEB36523, sample SAMEA6512633) | groundwater metagenome | collected 2019-01-07 | study: AquaDiva: Metagenomics assemblies of 32 groundwater samples
AAATCTTTCTAGGTGTTTTGGTAAAGAATTACAAATTTGAGGTTAAAAAGAAGGCAACTGATATCTTCCAGCCATGATTTCTTTGTGGATGCCTGTGCCTTCGCGGGCTTCTAAGATGGAGAAGAAAGCATTGCCGAGGGCGTGAGGGGTAGGAATCATGTGTGTCTGAACATAGTTTAAATCAAATGGACCTCTTTGTGTCATAGCTTCTGTGGTTAGAAAAGTGTTAGCTTTTTTTCTGAGATATTTTGTTAGCCACACGTATGTAGCTCTTAATTCTGATAAGTCATAATCTAAGGAACCCAGCATAAAGCAAAAATCATCATTTTGTGCCCATTTGTTGACACTTACCTGTCGTTGTACACTACGCGCTTGTCCCTCATTAAAAAAACTAAAATATCCGTTCTTTGGAATTTTCTTTTCGTTCTGAACGTGGTGAGCGTATTCATGAGCAAGTGTAGAAATAAGGCCATATTCAGAATTTCTTTCAAGTGTTATATTTTTATGAACAAAGTTATATTCCGATGACCCGCATCTCTCTTCGGTTATATCGTTAATTATATTTTTAGTATCTAATAAAGATAGTAATAAAGGTGGAAGGCCGAAGATTAAACTAGGGTACAGACCAATACCATTACTATTAAGAGTAAGAGTTAAAAATGGTATTGTCAGCATGGGTAATACTGTTCTTTTTGCTAATCCTTCATAGTATTTGGTGTAATCTATTTTTGTATAATTTACTCCTGGAATGCTTACCTCCGATACGCCTAAATATATATCTACTCCTGGTTTTATTTCTTTCAACAGTAAGAGAAGTTCTTTTCTTTTTGGAATCCTTCCCCTCTTAAATTCTCCTTTAAATTTTGAATATGTAGTAATTTTCTTATTGAGTATTTCTTCTAATGCTTGAATATTCCCTGGCTGTAAAATAGCTGTTTTTATGTTCGCATTTCTAAATTGTTCTATGTAAGATTCATCCATTTTATTGTTTCTCCAAAAATTTCTTCAAAGAATATTCAATAATATGGGATTTATTTCTAAATCTACCTTCGTGTAGTATTTTTTCTACCTGTTCTACAAGTTTTTGGTCCATGGAAATGCTTAGTTTTTGCTTCATTTTTATCCTACTCAGTGGGAGTTTATCCTACTTATAAAGCTTTCACTAATTTTTACTACTTTCAAGAAGTGCTTTTGTTTTTGAAAAGAAAATCTGAAATCAATTTATTGCCTAACTCAAAAATAAGAATGCGTATTATCTTCTCTTTTTCTTACTTTTAGAAGTTTTTGTGCCTTTACTCTTTCTAACTCGCATCTTAGCCAACTTAATCATCTTTGCAACTTTAGAATGCTTAGCTTTGCCACTAGGACCACGACCAGTATAACTACTCTTCTTACTGGATTTAGAACTTCGTCCCTTTACTACACTCACACTATTTTTCTTTGCCATAAATAATTCTGGACTCGGTGAAAAAGTGGCCTGAAACAACGGTCAACTGCGAACCTAACCTATTGACTTGTTTTACAGGTGATCTTCTTCGCCCCATACACAAGCGTAACCAGTACAGGTAGCATACGGTGAGTTATAGTCCAGACACCGTAGTTAATGGCGAGTACCGGACAGAGGCTGCTATGGTTGCATCCTTTTCAGGACAACCGAACTATCCACGAACAGAGTTTTGAAAAAGTCAGATTAGTATATAAATTTTTGTTGTCTTCAAAGAATAGTTGCTGGATTGAATCTCCTAATCTTTACTTTCAACCCAAGTAATTTTTACCACCTAAGGATAACAACCCCAAAAGTTTATAAACTCTCTATTCGCCTAATCTTCTATGAAAATCCTAGCTTTAAGCGACGTACATGGGGACCGCTTCTTTATTCAGGAAATGGCCGAAAAGGGAGCCAAAGAAAAGGTAGATTTGGTTATCCTTGCTGGGGACTTAGTTGATGACGGGGGAAATGTTGACGGATTAATTGGCCCTTTCAAAGAGAAAGGATTAGAAGTAGCAATTCTTCCCGGAAATCATGAAGGATTGGCAGAAGTTGGTTTCCTGGTAGAAAAATATGGAATTAAAAATCTTCATGGTTACGTGATTAAGAAGGGAGATGTAGGCATTTTCGGCTGCGGCTATGCTGATATAGGCATTCATCAATTATCAGAAAGGCAATTTTTTGAAACGCTTAAGAAAGCACACGATTCTCTCAAAGATGTCAAGAAGAAAGTAATGGTCACTCACATACAGCCCAGCGAAAGTATTATTGGATTGGGCATCTTTCCTGGAAGTTTAGGAGTTAGAAAAGCAATTGAAGAGTTCAAACCAGACCTTCACCTTTGCGGCCACATTCATGAAACTCATGGCATCGAAGAAATGATTGGTTCAACCAGGGTTATTAATGTGGGAAAAACTGGTAAAATTATTGAGTTGTGAAAATGAAACTGGAAGAGATGGCAAGGCAATTTGCCCAGCAATGGGACATTGATTTAGGCAGTTATAAATCGGGAATTATGGGATACAGTGATCCATTTATGATAGGTTATAGTCTTAGAAGGAAGAGAGAAAGACTCGTTGTCAAAAAGAAATTTCCTGCTCTTCCAGGCTTAGTTGAGAGTGGAATTGCTGTTTTGTCTACGCCGGGCGGTAACGAAGGAATCCTCACGGCTACCGTTATTAATGGCCGTTTAAAGGATTATCTTGCTTTGTTACAGGGAGCAGCAGAAGACAATCTATGCAAAGCTCTCTACCGAGGTCTATCCGGTTATCTTGATAGTGGGAATGGACTATTTGCTGTTATTCGTGAACAGCTCATTATTGGTGTAACTCTTAAGGATGTTTCAGATCTTCTTCCCCGTTTTTATCCTCACTAAAAATATTTAAAGAAATGATGCCTAGTCCTGTTTATGATCACCAATTGTCCCGAATGTCATAAGCCCTTGCACGAAGGCCAGCATAAGTATGCTGATGGATTGTTTACGGTGCAGTATTGCAAGAAGTGCGGGTTTAGGAAGGAAATGCCGTTGGATGAATGATTATTGTGGAAGATAATCGCAAAGATTTTTCTCCTTATCTGTCTCGTACACTACTTTCACCGGTTCTTTACGACAATCAGATTGGGTAAGGTTTCCTGCAGTAATGCGCTGGTTACCATCAGTTACTTCAATTCTATAACGGCCATCGTGTTCTTAGGTTTTTTGAACCTCTTGAATCACAGTTACTTGCCAATATTTACCTAATTTTTCTGTTTTCAATTGAACTTCTGGTTCCTCTTGACATCCTGATATTACTAATAGTCCTGCTAATCCCAATTCATTGATATGTTTCATATTTCCCTCCAATAAAAAGTCAAGCTAAACATATATTTATAAAATTAGTGAACTTAGAATCCCATCCCCTTCGGCAATTTTCCCCCCATCTTCTTCATCATTTTATTAATATCTCCTTCACCCTTGAACATTTTCATCAATTTCTTGCTCTGGCGGTATTGTTTCAGCAATTCGCGAACTTCGCCTACTTTCAATCCCGAACCAGCAGCGATCCTGTCAATTCTCTCAGCACTAATAATTTCCGGATCTTCCAGCTCTGCTTTACTCATAGAATCCATAGCGAATTTCCATTTTTCTAATTTTCCTTCTTGGACTTCCAGCATTTCTTTCGGCAGCTTTAATGAACCCATGCCCGGAATCATTTCCATTATTTTTCCAAAGGAACCCATCTTCTTGAGTGAGCTCATTTGCTGATACAAATCCACTAAATTAAATTCTCCTTTCAGGAATTTTTCCTGCAGATCCTGAGCTTGTTCTTCGGTCATTACTTCCTTTGCTTTTTCTAAAAGGGATTCAAGGTCGCCCATGCCAATTAATCTGCCCACAAAACGCTGCGGGTGGAATAATTCCAAATCGTCAATTTTTTCGCCAACTCCGATAAAGACGATTGGCGCTCCCGTGACTGCGCAGGCCGATAATGCTCCTCCGCCTTTTGCGGTACCTTCGAGTTTGGTAACAATGACCCCAGTTACACCGCAAGCATCATGGAAGGCTTGCGCTTGTTTCTGCGCGGCTTGTCCCAAATCGGCAGAAATGACCAGCAATTTTTCATCTGCTTGGATGGTTTGATGCAGATGGTTCAATTCTTCAATTAATTCCCCAGATAACGCATCTCTTCCTGCAGTATCAACAATAACTACATCATATTCTTTCAATTTCTTTTCAAAAGCTAAATAAATATTGACTGGATCTTTTTCCTTTTTAATTCCTAAGAAATCCACTCCCACATTCTTTGCTAATTGCTCCAGCTGGTCATAGGCTGCCGGTCTCCAGGTATCAGTCTGCATGACGGCAACTTTGTATCCGCGCTTCTTGTAAAATTTTGCTAATTTTCCTGCACTTGTAGTTTTCCCGCTTCCAAACAAGCCTACTAACATAATCTGGGTCGGTTTTTTTGTTATCTTGATTTCATGCGCTTCTTTGCCTAAGAAGTTGGTTAATTCGTCGTATACAACTTTAATGAGATGTTCTCGCTTGGTAATTCCGGCAGGAGTAGTTTCCGCAGCGCGTTGCTTGATTTTTTTGCTTAAATCAAACACTAATTGGACATTAGTATCGGATTGGAGAAGCGCTCTTTGAATGTCTTTGACCAGCTCATTGATCAGTTTTTCATCTACAAAAAGCGACTTGCTGATTTTGCTTAAAGTGTTCTTTAAGGAATCTCCTAGTTTCTCGAGAACCATATATCTCTAAAAAGAAGATTTTATTTAAATCTTCTTAAGAAGTCGTCCCTTATTGCTTTCTGAACAAGATAATTACATAACATAAGACGAGTTTCATCTAATAGATCGGTTGCTTTAGGATATTTTTTTGCTATTGATCTATATTTATCTTGTTCTTCCTTAGAATCTAAACCGTATTGGTTGAGAACGTCTACATAATCGCTAAGGAGGGCAGCGTCTATTTTTTCTTGATTCCACCAATACTCTAATTATCTTTTAATCCCATATCTTTAGATAGTAAGTTCTTGTTTAAAAAACTTTTCAAATTCAGATCTCAAATTCACTCAAAATGCCTTCCCTTTCTCATCCCTTTTGGCGCAGTATAACTAAACCAATCCTCTTTGGTAATCGGATGAAAATGGTCTGCTTCTTCAATTAAAGCTCTAGCCGTGGTTTCCTGAACCGCGGCAATCTCTATCCGTACACCTTCTGATTTTAAGTGGGTCACTAAATCCAGATAATCTGAGTCGCCAGACATAATGATGATCGTATCAACTTTTGAAGATAATTGTGTCGCTTTGATCGACAAAGGAATATCCGCAGACTTATGGCAGGGAACGACCGAACCGTAATAGCGTTCATGCAATCTTTCTGCCAATTTGGAAGAGATATTTTGCCCTTCGCGGAAATAAATCAATCGATTTAATCCTCTTCCATTCAAAAGCTTAGGAATAAGGGTGTCAAAATTGACCATGGTATTGGTTGATTTGCTTTGTTCGTGGATGCTTCTCTCGATATTATTTCCATCGCAGAGAATGGCAACTGATTGGTTGATGAGAACTTCTTTGTCCGTCATATATTTCACCTTTTTTGTAATAAATGAGCCTGCAGGGATTCGAACCCCGATTAACCGGTCCGAAGCCGATTGTGCTATCCGTTACACCACAGGCCCTTAGAATATAAATATTTATGCTCTTTTAAAAACCTTCGGGTTTTTAATCCTCGGCCTTCAGCCTGCGGTTATGGAATTACTATTCCAAATCCTCGGCCTTCAGCCTGCGGTTTTAAAAACATTATGGTCAGAAAGAGCACCAGATCTCCACAAATCTTATATACCATTATTCATTTATCTTTTTTACTATGATTACCATAAATGGAATATTTTCAGAAGTTGACCCTTTAACAGATAAATACTTACTTAATACTAATGAAGGTTCACGATATGAAATAAGAAAAAAAGATGATGTTTTATTTTTATATAAAGAGAGTAAAGAATTAGGAAGAATTGTGAGGGATAAAAGTGGTTGGTCTGGCTGTGTTTGGATGGAGAAAAACGGAGTTGTTAACGAGCCAGTAGGGGAGTATGAATGGGTAGATGGAAATTTTCGCGTTTTGGGTTACGAAAATTTTGCGGTTAAAGGTTCTTGGCAAGAGAATATTCATCCTTTAGATTATTTAATCCAAAGAGTTTTAGAAAAAGAGAACTAACACTAATATTTTCTTCTCAGAAACAAATATAAATCGTAACTCTTTAGGATCAACTATGAAATCTGGACATGGTTTCCTGCGCAAGTATCTTTATATAGTCATGATTATTGCTCTTATTGGGCTAGCTGATGCCGTTTTGACTTTTCTGAAAGTAAACTTTCCTCTGTATGTCCGCCTCATCCCTCTGGTGCTGTTCTTATTCTTTTTCTTCAACATTTTTGCCATAGCTGTATTCAGGCGTCATCATTTTGAAAGAATAGTGTATGTGCTCCCTCTTTATCATGTTATAAGTTACATCCTGTTTCTTTCTCTAGGATTGTATTTAACTATTCGTGGAATAGTGCCTGCTTGGCTGAGTTATGCACTTATCGGAATTCAAGCCGCATCCTCCATTTTCGAGCTTAGCTTTAGTATTTATGTACTTACAAAATTTGGCTCTTCTCCAGATCTGTGAATTCTTTCAATAAAGAATGATTATCCATCAGGATAGAATATTCAGTATTATCTAAATTCTTGCTTTCTACAAAAGCGATGAATTGTTTCTTTTTCTCTTCACTCCATTTCTCAAATAATTTTGCTGTGTTGCACAGATAATCTGTATCGCAGTGTCCTATCCGCAAATCTTTTCCATGCCTTGCCTGATGCAAGGGACAAAGATAACATCCATTCTCCTGAATCAGATTCCTGCACACGCCGTTGAGTCGGCATAAAGGACTACTGGTGGCCATGTTAGTTCTCGTAAATACTGTTGTTTCTATTTAATATTTTTGCAAAGAGAAATAACAAAAATAAAATTAAGGCTGGGGTGGAGGAAGTATAGGCGGAGTATTATTCCCCCCAAATATTGTTCCCCAGAAGTCTTTAGTGCCGTTCTGCACTTCCAAGCGCCTGACTAACATAGACGGAGATACGACAGACACTGGCACCCAGCCAGATTCTGCACCGCACCTACCGTTCCAAGCTTGGGCATCATTTCCAAAGGCAACAATCTCATCAAGCATGCTCAACGGCGTTCCTATTACTTCCACTGGTCTGACTAAAGTTTCCTTTCCTGTTTTCACCTCAACTTTATAGGTCAACTTCGGCATAACTTTAAAAGCCTGGAAACTACTGTAGGCGCTGGTTGTAGTGAGGCCTCCTTGGGATTGGCGGAAGATAAGGTAAAAGTCCTTTCCCTGCGCGATTGCTTCTTTTTTAGCTAGTTCTTTTAATTTATCAAAAGGAACAGATTTTTCCGGAACCAGCATAGTATTGCCCATTCTGGCGACTGGATCAGAAACTCCTTGTGCCCGGCCATGGCCGTTAGAGTTGGTAAAGCCTGGAATCGGTCTCCTGGACATTAGATAATCTTTCAGCATCCCTTTCTCTATGAGGGTAACTTTTTGAGTAGGAACCCCTTCGTCGTCGTGGTGGTAGTGCCCGTTCAAATACTTATCACCGAATTTTGCCAGTGTAGGGTCGTCAACTAAAGTAACGAGATCAGAGGTTACCTTCTGTCCTACTTTGCCTTTAAACGTCTTCCCAGAGTGTTCGCTAATTTGTCTCTCTCCCTCAAGGCGATGGCCTACCACTTCGTGCCAGAAAACACCGGAATTGTCGCTGTCCAAAATCACTGGCACTGCTGTGGGTTCAAGTTTAGGAGCGTTCTTTAAATCCCTTAATTCTTTCACCATTTCATTGGCAAGAGTGATTAAGGTGCTTTCATCGGGCATTTCTCCTGGAGTACGATAGTTCAAGACCCTGTACGTGCCAAGATGTTCGCCTTGGTCGGTCATGGTTTCAGCATCCATGGAGAAAGAATAAAATGCTGATGACTGAACAATTTTTGTTCCCTCAGTATTGATGAAATAGGTGGTCTCTTTCTCTCCCCTAAATCTCACATTAGAGTCGAGAAGGTCATTCTTATTCTCAAACTCCTTACTTACTTTTTTGGCAAGAGCCTCTAAATTCTTAGCATAAAATGAAAGCTGAACATCCTTCCCCCAACAAACACTGGCTTTCTCTTTTGAGAAATCTGCCACTCCATTCATCTCTTTGTCCTTAATCTTGCTGATCTCTTCAGTCTTTTTTTGATAAAAATTCTTCTCAGCGCTTTTTATTGCATCATCACTGGCTAACCATAGTGCTCTCTTGAGGGCGTAAGGAGAACCACTAGAGGGAAGACCAAAAGAACGATAGCTCATCCCTTCCTGGTCATAGCTGCCTACCCTGACCTCTGCCTTAACACTCACATCCTTGGTCTGCTCGGAACTCGTCGATCCATATGTTGCAGTGACAAATCCACTTTCAGTAACATGAATACTCTGACTCATATAAAATGGCGTTTCATAGCCCTGCATCCTCAGCTTGTCTTTTGAACGGCTGAATTCTGATTCGAGAGCAGTCATAACTGTCTGTCTTTCCAGACCACTAAGTCGGCGTTCACATTGATAAAGGCTATCTCTTTTTTGATGATTGTCTGCAGTTTTTGCCGGCGACGCAATAGCTAACGGCGAGCAAGCAGCGGTTAAATAAGCTGGTAACAAGACCGAAAGCAAAGGTGTTTTCATAGTAGTTTCCTCCTGGTTGATTTTTACTGGTAGAACTGTGAGGTTTATAATGATTATTTAACTGGAGAACACACATATTCATTTGAATTTAATCTCACATCTCTTGCGGCGCTTCTATTCCCAGCAGATTCAATCCATTCTCTAACACTTGCCGCACCCCATCTACCAGCAATAATCGCGCTTTGGTATGGTTTTTCTCTTCCGACAACACCGGGCATTGGTGGTAGAATTCATTGAATGCTTGCGATAAAGTGATTAGGTATTGCGCTAAATGGTGCGGTTTATACGTTTCTGCCGTTTTTAGCACGGTCTCAGGAAACAGGGCTAGTAACTTTACTATAGCCAGTTCTTCTTGCAGCGCAAATAATTCAAAATTGACGGGATACTGTGCTGCAAGATGATATTCTTTTGTTGCCTTCCGTAAAATGGAACAAGCCCGTACATGGGTATATTGCAAATACGGCCCAGTTTCTCCTTCAAAGCTCAGCGATTCTTCAGGATTATAGGCCATATCTCTCGCCGCATCGGTATGCAGCATATAAAATTTAATGGCTGCCAAGGAAATTTGGTCCGCGCGTTTTTGCACTTCGTCTTTACTTAAATGCGGGTGCCGTTTCTTGACTTCAGCAGCCGCCAGTTCTGAAACTTCGTCGAGGACGTCATCGGCATCAACAACGGTCCCTTCTCTCGACTTCATACGGCCGGAAGGTAAATTAACCAAGCCATAACTAAGATGATACAAGTTTTGGGCATACTTCAACCCCAACATTTCTAAAATCCTGAATAGTTGTTGGAAATGCAATTTTTGTTCTGAAGCAACAACATAAATCATCTGCTGAAACTTGAAGTCTCGGTAGCGGATGGTAGCGAGATACATATCTTGGGTAATGTAAATCGACGTTTCGTCTCCGCGCAGCAGAACTTTGTCTGGGATTCCATGCTGCTGCAAAGGAGCAATGACCGCACCATTTGCCGGATCTTTCTGAAAAATTCTTTTTTTCACTCCTTCCTGCACTAATTCTTTTCCTTTTTCGTAGTACGCTGATTCAGCGTATTCTTTTTCAAAAGAGATACCGAAGCGTTTATAGGTTTGGGCAAAACCATCCAGCACCCAGCGATTCATTTTTGACCATAACGCTCTCGTTTCATGGTCATGGCGTTCCCATTTTAACAATAATTCCATTGCTTCATTTTTTAACGCTTCTGCAGTTTTTCCATCTTCTTTTGCTTTTTTCGCGAACAGCACGTAAAAATCACCTACAAAATGGTCTCCTTTCTTATCCGGTTCTTTTTCGTGTCCCCATTTCTGGTACGCTAACATGGACTGGCAGATATGGATGCCCCGGTCGTTAATGATATTGACCGGATGCACTTCGTTGCCCGCAAAAGAAAGTATTCTGCACATAGCATTGCCCAAAGCCATGTTGCGGAGATGCCCTAAATGAAGCGGCTTATTGGTATTTGGTCCGCAGTATTCAATGACTATTCTTTTGCCCTTGAATCCTTTAGGTTTACCATAATGCTTTGCTTCTTTGTAAATAGTGGTTAAAGTTGCTTTGGCTAAGGTGTTGTGCTTGATAAAAAAATTTAGATATGGTCCGGCAACTTCTGCTTTGGAAACAAATTCCGGAAGTTTTAATCTTTCCTTCAGTTTCTCTGCCTCTTCTTTGGCATTCTTTCCCAATTTAAAGCAAGGGAAGGCATAATCTCCCAGTTTAGGATCGGGTGGAATAGAAATGAGATTAGTTAATTCTTCATCAGAGAGCTTAGTCTCTTTTGCTA
>ERZ1292623.5136-Hain-H51-01um-R1-5136-length-10520-cov-4_pt1 | contig 10520 bp, 11 predicted proteins | sample MGYA00564398_ERZ1292623 | MGnify/ENA primary metagenome ERZ1292623 (study PRJEB36523, sample SAMEA6512633) | groundwater metagenome | collected 2019-01-07 | study: AquaDiva: Metagenomics assemblies of 32 groundwater samples
ACTTTCGGCTATTAAAAATGAAGAGCATATCGTGGTTTTCTCGGATTATGATGCGGATGGCATCCCTGGGGCCGTAGTATTATCCGATTTTTTCAAAAGAATCGCTTATACCAATGTGTCATTCTACATTCCTCATCGGAATGACGAAGGATTTGGCCTTAATTCTTCTGCTGTTAATGAATGTGTCCGCCGTGGGGCCACTCTCATCATTACTGTTGACTGTGGTACGGCCGACAGAGAGGAGATTAAACTTGCTAAAAAGAAGGGTATAGATGTCATAGTTACCGACCATCATGAATCCAATGTGTTGCCGGAGGCTTTTGCTATAGTCAATCCAAAGCGGAAGGATTCCAGTTATCCTTTCCCGTATTTATGTGGTTCGGCGATTGCTTTCAAACTTGTGCAGGCAATATTGAGTAAGGAGAATTTTGGAGTGAAGTTGGGTATGGAAAAGTGGTCTCTTGATATGGTGGGCATTGCCACTTTAAGCGACTGCGTGCCCTTGATAGGTGAAAACAGAATATTGGCGCACTTCGGCCTTGAGGTTTTGAGGAGGTCGCCACGGCTGGGACTTGCGAGTCTTTTCAATAGACTGAAGATAAACCAGCGATATGTTACCGAGGATGATGTAACTTTTATGATAACTCCTAGGATAAATGCCGCCTCGAGAATGGGGTTGCCGGAAGATGCCTTCAAACTTCTCTCGACAGATGACCCACTCGAGGCCGAGAGGCTTGCCGCTCATCTCGAGGCAATAAATAACGAACGCAAAGGCGTGGTGGCGAGTATCGTCAAGGCCGCAAAAAAGGAACTTGAGAAGAGAGACAATTTGCACGAGGCCATCGTTATCGGTAATCCTGACTGGAAGCCCTCCCTTTTGGGTTTGGTGGCGAATTCATTAGTGGAAGAATATGCGAGGCCGGTGTTTGTTTGGGGGAGAGATGGCGACGGGAAGCTTAAGGGCTCATGCCGCTCATACAACGGCTATGATTTGTACAAACTTATGGATAAAGCGGCGGACTCCTTCTTAGAATTTGGCGGGCACTAGGGGGCGGGATCTCGGTTTCTCTTGAGTCATTATCTGATCTGGAAGAAAGGCTTTCTTATGAGCTTGGTTCTATGAAATCTGAGCCAGAAGAGACAAAGAATCCTCTCGTTATAAACTTTTCGGAAATAGGGGAAGAACTATGGAGAATAGTCGAGCGCTTCTCTCCATTTGGGGAGGGAAATGAGAAGCCGGTTTTCAAAATTGCTAATACTCCTATCAAATCTGTCCGCCAATTTGGCAAAGCCAATGAACATCTAGAATTGGTATTAGAGTCCGGCATCAAGGCCATATCGTTTTTCTCCTCCCCCCGCAACTACGGTCTAGTCCCCGATACTCCTTTTTGCACCCTAGAGGCTAATCTTGAAAAATCATATTTTAGAAGCAGACCAGAAATCCGCCTGCGGATAGTTGATGTACGGCCATGATTGTTATCTATACAGACGGCTCGGCTAGAGGGAATCCCGGACCGGGCGGTTGGGGTGCTGTCATTGCGGATGATAATCGGGTAATGGAGCTTGGCGGGGAGGATGTTCATAACACCAATAACAGAATGGAGCTTATTGCGGCAATAAGGGCTATAGAATATGTAGACGAGAATTTGCCGGAAGAGTCAACCCTAGAGATTCATACTGATTCAGAATATTTGATGAAAGGAATCACTCTTTGGATAAAAGATTGGCTCAAACGCAACTGGAGAACGGCAGGCAAAAAACCCGTCATGAATAAGGAATTATGGCAGAAGCTTCTTATCGTTTCAGAGGATAAGGATATCATCTGGAAGCATGTGGCTGGACATGCCGGAGTGGCCTTAAATGAGCGGTGCGACGAGATTGCCACGGCTTTTGCCGATGGGATCGGGGTGAATTTATACAATGGCGACAGAAGCGCGTACCCTATACATTTTTAGTTTTATCTTTGGATTTACTGCCGGGATTTTCTTGTCATCTTTTGTTTTTATATTGCCCATTATCTCCCTCCTCATCTTTATCATCGGCCTATCTGTCTTGGTTGTAGAAAGACCTCTTCACCGCGAAGCCATGATAGTGTCTATACTCATTATCTCTTTCTCTCTCGGTGCTTTGCGTTACTCGATAAAGGATTTTCATGAGATTGTTTTACCCGATTCCATCGGGATAGTGTCAAACGAGCCTGAAAATAGAGACAATTTCCGACGATTTGTGTTGCTTTCCGATAATGGCGAAAGGGCCTTGGTAAACGCTCCTCTCTATAGCATCGTCCAATATGGAGACAGGGTAATGGTTTCGGGGGATTGGGAAAGGCCGGGGGTCATTGAAGATTTTGATTATGGCAAGTATTTGGCCAAAGATGACATATATTGGATTATGAATTTTGCAGAGGTTGAGATTATTTCAAGTGGACACGGCAATCCCATCAAGTCTGCTTTATTTCGGGTCAAATCAAGCTTTACCAATCATATCAAAGAGATTTTGGCAGAACCGCACGCCAGTCTTTTGTCCGGTCTTATCATTTCCGGCAGAGAAGCTATGCCGAAGGATATCTTAGATGAGTTTAAGAGGGCGGGGGTGGTGCACATCGTAGTGCTTTCTGGATTTAATATTGTCATTATCGCGGAGTTTATGAAAAAGATTTTCCAAGGCGCTTTGCTTTTCGGAAGAGTTACTGTTTGGCCGCATGCTCCAGCCCTTCTCTCCGCTCTAGGCGTCATCCTTTTCGTCATAATGACAGGCGCGGAAGCTACTGTGGTGCGGGCGGCTATCATGGCGCTTATCGCAGTAGTGGCCGGTTTGTCTCACCGAGCTTATTCGGCTTGGAGAGCCCTTGTCTTTGCTGGCTTTATCATGGTTCTCCATAATCCAAAGATTCTCGTTTTCGATCCATCCTTCCAGCTATCTTTTCTTGCCACTCTCGGATTGATTTTCTTATGCCGGCCGATAGAGCAGAGACTTAAGTGGATAACGGAAAAATTTAAGATTAGAGAAACGGTATCGCAGACTCTGGCCGCCCAGACTACTGTTCTCCCTCTGCTGGCATATTCCACGGGTTTTGTATCGCCCCTTTTCCTTCCGGCCAATATCCTCATACTGCCTATAGTACCTTGGGCGATGCTTATCGGATTTATGGCGACCGCCGCTTCTTACCTGAGCTCTTTTATTGCTTTACCGCTTACATTTGCCTCGCACTTGGCGCTTTCTTGGATTCTTTTTGTGGCGCATTTTATCGGGGGTCTAGCTTGATGCTTTTAGAAGATTCTCTTCACATGAATGCCAATTGAGATTTTCGAAGAAATCTTCGACATATTGCTTTTTACCCGACGGTTTGTAATCGGCCACGAAAGAATGCTCCCACATATCAAGAGCAAGGATGGGTATGCAGCCGCTCAATTGGCCCAAGTGTTGTTCATCTACCCAGCTTTGTATCAGTTGCTTTGAAAGCGGGTCGTAATACACCATCACCCATCCCACTCCTCTGGTAAGTGCTAAAGTTTTAAACTTCTCCCAATCTAATACTGCGAGAGGGCTTTGTGGGGTAAGCGGGGAAGGGCCACCTTCTAAATGTGAGAAATAAACTTCATGATTTCTCATACCATTGAATTCGAATGGGAAACGGCGGTTATATTCTTTTTCTTCCAATAATTCATTGGTATTTTTTACATAACCGGCATAAAGCTTCAGGTGCTCCTCTATCGTTCCCTCGCTGATACCTTTAAGTTTCGGGATACTAAAATTTTTCACTTCAAATTGTTTTGTCATGGCTTTGATTATACTAAAGGATATGGATTGGAGAAAATATATTCTTCTTGGACTTGCTCTCGCCAATCTCTTGGTATATCTCACTTTTTTCCAGCGGACGGGAGATAGGCTCGAGGTTTATTTCTTGGATGTGGGGCAGGGAGACGCAATATTTATTGAGACTCCTAGCAAAAAGCAAATTCTTATCGATGGTGGCAGGAATAGAAAGGTTCTTTCCGAGCTTGGCAAGATAATGCCATTTGGCGACAGGAGTATTGATGTAGTTATTGCCACTCATCCGGATGCTGACCACATCGGTGGACTTCCAGAGGTGGCTTCTCGTTACAATATTGGAATTTTTCTTGAGCCGGGAGTAGAGTCGCAAGGTGAGCTTAACCAGATACTTCACAGTCGAGTTGCGCCAAAGCTTGCCAGAAGGGGGCAGGTCATAAACTTCGGCGACGGTGCAAGATTGAGGATTCTTTTTCCCGATAGAGATGTTTCGAAATGGGAGACTAATGATGCTTCTATCGTGGCGAAGCTTGAGTACGGAGGCAGTTCCTTTCTCTTTACTGGCGATTCTCCCATAAGCTCCGAAAATATTTTGCTTAGCCTCGATGCCGAGATTCTTAATTCAGATGTTTTAAAGGCGGGACATCATGGTTCGCGCACTTCTACTTCGCTTACATTTGCCGAGGTTGTCTCGCCTGAATATGCCATAATCTCCGCTGGCAAAAATAATTCCTACGGCCATCCTCATAAGGAAGTCATGAATATTTTGGAGAAAGTGGGAGCTCGCATTATTAGCACTGCCGAAGAAGGAACTATTAGGTTTGAAACAGACGGGGTGGAGTTGGAATTAAAATAATTTGCGCAAATAGTTGCGGGTGGCCAGACTCATTCCCATACGCTATAATTTCCCTATCGTGAATAAGTAGCGTATGGGTAAACTAGAGAAAAAAATTCAAAAGAAAAACTTACAACGGATTATCCTATCATCTGTTGCGAGTCTCAGAATTATGGGAGTCGGATTGTTGGCGCCGAATGTCATTGGCGCACTCGGGAAATTGGGATTAATTTCTAATAAAAGACAGAGAGAATACATCGGTTCCTCGGCCAGTAAAATGGTTAAGAAAGGCCTGCTTAAATATAATGGAAAATTCTACGAACTTACTTCTCTGGGCAGAGAACAGTTGCGAATGTGGGAGTTTGCTGATTTTAGATTTAAAAAACCTAAAAGATGGGATAATAAATGGCGAGTAATTATCTTCGATATTCCGGAAAAGAAAAGGAGGGTTCGCGATCAGATTCGCCATCTTTTTAATAAATCGGGGATGTATCGTCTTCAAGATAGTGTCTGGGTTTATCCGTATGATTGTGAGGACATTTTAACTTTATTGAAATCTGATTTAGGCGTGGGGAAAGACATCTTGTATCTCATAGTTGATGAATTGGAAAACGATAAGCATCTCCGCCAATTTTTCTCCGTAATCTGATTTTTGTCATACGCTATAAATTCACGGTCGTGAGTTTGTAGCGTATCAGGGGAAAAAGAGAAGGGGAGAGAAAGAAAAAGAAGATTGTGAGCAGATTAGATAATTCCAGCTTTCTTGAGGACCGAGTGGGCTCCTTTTTTAGCGATAGTTTTCCAAGCGCGAGTGGAGAGTTCTAGGGTTATTGTTTTCTTAAGTTCAGGAATATAGACTCGCTTCTTTTGGAGATTGGGGTATTTCCTCACGAAGCCCGTGGGGTTGAATTGGGTAGCGCGAGTCCTATTGGAGTAGCCTCCGCCTATTCTCGAGCCCTTATTTAATACTGGGCAGACTTTTGCCATAGCCGCGTTATACTAGCATCATGGAATTTATCTTTCAAATCGCAGTGCTTATTATGTCGGTGGTCATCCACGAAGTGGCGCATGGTTACGCCGCTTCGTATCTCGGAGATGAGACGGCGCGATATCAAGGCAGATTGACCCTTAATCCTCTAAGCCATCTCGACCCCATCGGCTCTTTCTTTGTGCCACTTTTTTCTTATAGTTTGGGTGGATTTATCATTGGTTGGGCTAGGCCTGTGCCCTATAATCCATACAATCTTCGGCCAAGTCGTTGGTCCGAAGCTATTGTCGCTGTGGCGGGTCCGGCATCCAATCTCTCTATTGCCCTTATCTTCTCTCTTATTATGCGTTTTGCCTCACCGGCTTTTGCGGGAATCATTTCCCTTGTCGTTCTCATAAATATTATTCTTGCTGTCTTCAATCTCATCCCAATCCCTCCGCTTGATGGATCCAAAATCCTTTTTTCCCTTCTTCCGAGTGGCTCTTCTCGAATCAGAGATTATTTTGAGCAATATGGATTCGTGCTCCTTATATTGTTTGTATTTTTCGCTTGGCAGGCGATTATGCCCATATCTTTAGCCATTTTTGGGCTTTTCACCGGAATTCAATAATTCTTCTTGACTTTTATATGTCTCCCGTGTTATAATAGGAAGTAGAAAGGAGTGCCCATGCTCATTGTCCGTTTCCGCGCGGGGCGAGTTTTGGGATGGCTCGAGAGGCATTCTCTCGAATTCATTCTGGGACTTATAATCGTGGTGGTCATCTTGAGGGCTCTCCTTCGTCTCTACTGAAGGAAGAGCTCTCATCGGGGTCGCGCATCTGCGTGGCCCCGTTTGCTTTTTATGCGCTTTCTAGTATAGTAATTTTCTTGTAATGAGTACGATAAATCAGCTTGTAAAAAAGAAGAGGAAGAAGTTTTCCCGCAAGTCCAAGGCGGTAGCTCTTACGCGTGGTTTCAATACTCTGAAGAACCGTCCCACTCTCTACAACTCTCCCTTTAAGAGAGGGGTGGCTACTAAAGTTACTACCAAGACTCCGAAGAAGCCTAACTCTGCCATAAGAAAGATCGCCCGTGTGCGTCTTACCAATGGTATGGAAGTTACCGCTTATATTCCGGGCATAGGGCACAATCTTCAAGAGCACTCGGTAGTGCTTCTGCGTGGTGGAAGAGTGAAGGATGTCGGACTTAGATACACTATTGTCAGAGGTGTGCTCGATGCTACCGGCACGGAAGGCAGGATGAGTTCTAGAAGCCAGTATGGCGCCAAGAGACCCAAGAAATAATGAGACGCAAACTTAAAGCCAAGCCGAAAATAGCTCCGGATTATCTCTACGAATCAGAGAAACTTGCCAAATTTATAAACTATGTGATGCAGGAAGGTAAGAAGAGCACAGCCAGAAGAGTGGTCTACGACTCGCTTGAGATTGTAAAGGAGCAGACCAAGAACGAGAATCCTCTAGAAGTTTTAGATGAGGCTTTGAAGAATACTGGTCCAACTATGGAAGTCCGCTCTCGCCGTGTTGGTGGAGCTAATTATCAAGTTCCGAGAGAGGTCAGGCCAGAAAGGAGGCTCTTCTTGTCTATGAAGTGGATTATTGAGGCAGCGCGATCCAAGAAGGGCAAGAAGATGGCTGTAAAGCTTGCCGAGGAGATTATGTCTGCCGCCAAGAATGAAGGGGAAGCTATTAAGAAGAGGGAGAACATGCATAAGATGGCAGAAGCCAACAAGGCCTTCGCTCACTTTGCTTGGTAATTTCGCAAAGCGAAATTACCCTGAGCTCGTCGAAGGGTAAGATATAAATTTTTCATGAACAGAGATTATCCATTAGAAAAAGTTAGAAACTTCGGTATCATCGCGCACATTGATGCAGGGAAGACCACTACCTCCGAGCGCGTTCTCTTCTACACCGGTTCGCAACATAAGATTGGCGAAGTGCATGAGGGCGAGACTACTACTGACTGGATGGAGCAGGAAAGAGAGCGGGGCATTACTATTACTGCCGCCGCCGTTACCTGCTTCTGGAATAAACACCGCTTCAATATTATCGATACTCCCGGGCACATAGATTTTACCGTGGAGGTAAAGAGGTCGCTCCGAGTGCTTGATGGTGCTGTAGTTGTTTTTGACGGTGTGGCTGGAGTCGAGCCTCAATCAGAGACGAATTGGCGCTATGCCGAAGAAGCGCAAGTGCCAAGAATTTGTTTTATCAATAAACTTGACCGGACGGGCGCGTCTTTTGAGAGGTCGTACAAATCTATTCTTGACCGACTATCTAAGAAAGCGGTGCGCATGCAGATTCCCATAGGTGAAGAAGAAAAACACGAAGGTATTATCGATCTCCTTAAAATGAAGGCCTATTACTTTGAAGGCGATATGGGCAAGCTCGTGGTGGAAAAGGACATACCGGAGAATCTTCTGGCTGATGCAGAGAAGTATCGTGGAGAGCTTATTGAAAGGATCGTGGAAAATGACGAAGGTCTTATGAGCGCTTATCTTGAAGGAAGGGAGATAAACATAGATGCTTTGAAGGAGGTGCTCCGTAAAGCAGTTATAGAGAATAAAATCTTCCCAGTGCTTACCGGTTCGGCGCTTAAGAATAAGGGCGTTCAGCTTGTGTTAGACGCCGTAGTGGACTACTTGCCTTCTCCTCTTGAGATTCCGCCCATCAAAGGCGTCGATCCACTGACAGGAGAGGAGATTGTCCGCCATGCTTCCGATGAAGAGCCATTCTCCGCCCTTGCCTTTAAGCTTCAGGCCGACCCATTTGTCGGACAGCTCACTTTCTTCAGGGTTTATTCTGGCATGGTAGAAAGCGGGACTTATTTATACAATTCAACCACTGGCACTAAAGAGCGTTTGGGAAGGATAGTTCGTCTTCAAGCCGACCAAAGAGAAGAGGTAAAGAAAGTTTTTGCTGGAGAAATTGCTGCGGCTGTAGGGCTCAAGGAGGCTAAGACCTCCCATACTTTCTGTGACGAGGCCAATCCTATAGTTCTCGACCAGATTACTTTCCCAGAGCCGGTTATCTCTCTTCGTATTGAGCCCAAGACTAAGGCTGACCAAGAGAAAATGGGTCTTGCCCTCAAACGCCTTTCTGATGAGGATCCGACATTTAAGATTAAGTCTGATTCTGATACGGGAGAAACTGTCATCATGGGCATGGGCGAGCTTCACTTAGAGATTATTGTCGATAGAATGAAGAGAGAATTCGGAGTGGAAGCCAATGTCGGCAGGCCTCAAGTGGCGTATAAGGAGACTATTCAAGGCGAAGCCGAAGTGGAGAATAAGTATATCAAGCAGACGGGAGGCAAGGGTCAGTACGGCCATGTGAAGATCAAACTTAAGCCCCTGCCTAAATATGATCCTGAAGAGAAGGTACCGAAGAATGCTCATCGCGAAGAAGGATTTGAATTTATTGATTCCATCAAGGGAGGCGTTATCCCCCAAGAATTTATTCCTGCAGTGGAGAAGGGGGTAAGGGAAGCTATGGATCGCGGCATCCTTGCCGGCTATAAGATGACGGATATTTCTTGTGAGCTTACTTACGGTAGTTATCATGATGTCGACTCATCCGAGATTGCCTACAAGATTGCGGCCAGTCAGGCCTTCCAAGAAGCGGCCAAGAAGAGTAAGCCTGTCATCCTTGAACCTATTATGAAGGTGGAAGTGGTGGTGCCGGAGAAGTTTATGGGCGATATAACCGGCAATCTTTCTGGGAAAAGAGGGACTATCGAGGCGATGGAAGATAGAGGAGAGCTCAAGGTAGTTCGCGCCAAGGTGCCGCTTTCGGAAATGTTTGGATATGTGACCAGTCTTCGCTCCATGACCGAAGGCAGAGGTTCTTCGACTATGGAATTCGACCACTATGCGGTTGTTCCGAATAATGTGGCTATAGGCATTATCGAAGCAAGAACTGGAGGTAAGTAGTCGACTTTTTTCTTCGGTTAGATTATAAATAGGAAAGACCTGCACTCTAGGAGGAGAGCATGGCAAAGCGAGGTAGGCCAGGCAAGCTGGCTGAGGCCGACGAAGTCATCGTCGGCCGTATCGAGTATCGGAAAGAGAAGCTCCGAGCCATCTCGGAGTTCCTAATCGGCATCTCTCGGATGGTGAGAGACCCCTCACTGAAATCGAGGGGATGCCAGATTCTCATGGAGGCAAGCACCTCTCTGAAGGAACAGGCATACAAGACGAATGAAGAGATGTTGGATCTCGAGGAGCGTCTCAAGAGACGATTTCGAGATCGACGACGGCTGGCGAAACGGCAAGTGGCCGCCTAGCCACAAGGGGCCCCGGCACTGGTCGGGGCCCTTTACAATTCTTAGAGCTTTATATAATATGGCGCTTACGCGTTAACGAAACGACCGTCTGCTCTTTGATCCGCCAAGTGGCGGACTCTCAATAGAATGGATAAGCGTTTTAATATGCGTCTAGAATTAAACAAACCTTATACACCTTATTAAACTTATCAAATAAAATTATGGCAGCAGAATTCGACCGTTCCAAGCCGCACATAAATGTGGGCACCATCGGCCATGTCGACCACGGTAAGACAACTCTTACCGCTGCGATTCTCAATGTATTGAGCCGCGCCGGCAAGCAGGCAACCGTCAAGTCGGTTGACCAGATTGACAACTCTCCGGAAGAAAAAGCGAGAGGCATTACTATCGCTCTCTCTCACTCTGAATACTCTACTGATGCACGGCACTACGCCCATGTCGATGCTCCGGGACACGCAGACTACATCAAGAACATGATTACTGGCGCCGCCCAGATGGACGGCGCTATCCTCGTGGTTGCAGCTACCGACGGCGTGATGCCGCAGACTCGCGAACACATCCTTCTTGCCAAGCAAGTAGGCGTGCCGAAGATTGTGGTTTTCCTCAACAAGTGCGATATGGTTTCTGACAAGGAGCTTATCGACC
>ERZ1292623.5137-Hain-H51-01um-R1-5137-length-10520-cov-3_pt1 | contig 10520 bp, 16 predicted proteins | sample MGYA00564398_ERZ1292623 | MGnify/ENA primary metagenome ERZ1292623 (study PRJEB36523, sample SAMEA6512633) | groundwater metagenome | collected 2019-01-07 | study: AquaDiva: Metagenomics assemblies of 32 groundwater samples
AGATGAAGAATCCAAATAACATATCGTTAGGAAATATTAACGGGATACTACATTTGAACTTATCGTTTTTACTTTGGTAACTTCTGTTTAGTAATTACATTTAACAAGATTTATAAACTAGATTTTTCTTGAAATTTTAAGTAAAATGGGAAATTTAGAAGATAAAGTAGAAACGGAAGGTAAATCTGTAATGGATATTAAGAGAGAAAACACAATAGCTGTAATTAAAGAGGCTATTGGGAGTGGTGCAAATTCTCAATCAGAAATAGCTAGAAGAACAGGTTATTCTCATACTACTGTTGGAAATTATGGAAAAGAATTTAGAATTGAATTACCTAAAGGAAAGAGAGGACCACCGCCAAAGGGGTATAGGGTAAGAGAAGACATAGATGATTTAATTCCTATGGGATTGACACTTGAAGAGACAGGTAAGAAATGTAAGTGTACTCGAGAAAACGTTAGGCAGTATATAAATAAAAGCGGGCAATATAATAAATGGACTAAAGCAAGAAACGATAATACTACTGCTGAAACCAGAAATAGGTTTGGGGGTAAAATCCAATTAAGTGAACTTCATTCTTTATTCTTATCGACAGTCAGGCAAAGAACAGAAACTTTAGCAAAGGAAGAAGGATTTGCAACTGAGAAAGCAATTGGATATTTACATTCTTATAAAAGAAGAGATGTGAATAGTTATTCTTTTGATACTGTGCATAAGTTGTTTAAAGAATACGAGGATGCTGTAAAAGGTAATGAAAAAATATCATTTGAAACTTTTGGAGATAAATTTGGAATGTGGTCTAGAGATGTAGGAAGAATTTTTGCTAGAATTGGATTAGAACCGATGTTTTTTGCAGAAAGAGAGAGAAAAGTTAAAGTAAGAGAGAAAAAAGAAGCAGTAGAAAGAGGATTTGGCTTGGACTTTTCAAATTATGATATTTGCTACTTTTTGGGATTACCCAAACATACTATAAACAATAGATATATGGGAAAAGAAAGAAAAACTGGAAAAAGATGTATTAAATATTTTGGGAGTAATGGTCTCCTTACATACAAAATAGCAAGTGAAGTTTATGAGGCGCAAGATTGCTTATTTAACCAGGAAGAAATAATGGGGCTAACTGGCAAAAATGATGAGGTAGTTAGATATGCTATTGGGCATAGAAAAGAGATTGAACCTCAAATAGTAAGTGGACTAAGGGTTTTGTATAATGATGATAGTTTAACTAAACCTTATGTAACTTCTGAAATGAAGGAAAGAAAGTTAGATTAATATTAAAATTCTAGAAAAGATAAGTTTTTAATTGGTAAAAATAGCATATTTGTGTTAGAGGAAAGTGAAGTAAATAAAATTCCTTTAATAATAGACAAGGATATGTGTTGAAGTGGTATCATTTTGGTCTCCAGAACCAACGTCGGGGGTTCGATTCCCTCCATGTCCATTTTTTACTAAATATTTATTAAGTTAGAGGATTTAGTTTTCTTATGGATTTATTAACTAGACTTAGAAACTATTTTTCTGGTAAGGAGAAAATGATGGCTGTAGAATATGTTGATGTTGGAGATTATAGGGTGGCGAGTTACGATGAACTTAGAAAAAGAATGAATGAATCTAATATAGAAGATCTTGCTTTGCCTGATGTTTTTGCTGAGCAGGTTAAATCTATCAGAGAAGGAAGAATCTCTAAAGATTAAAGTTTCTTTAGTTCTTCAATTTCTTCAAAAGTTATGGAAGAGCCTTTGAATTTAGTGGCATAGAGTGCGGCTTCTAGCGCTTTTTTACCTTGCAGATCTAAAAGTCCTTTTTTATAAGCAACATATACAAGTTCTGTTGATCTTACAAATTTGAATTTTTCAAATTCATGAAGGTTTGAAAGTTGTGCTTTTACACTAGCATGAATTTTATCCTCTATTATTTTTTTTAGATTTTGTGGTTTTTCTGAAAGAATACGGGTTGTTCTTTCATCTATGGCTATTATGTTTTCTATTGATCTTTTATTTAATTCCGTACTTAATGCTAAACAAGAGGTTTCTCCTTCACTCATTATGTTTACCCATGTATTTGAAGAGAAAATATAATGATTTGCAATGTTCATAAGTCTAAGACTTTCCTTTTTTATTGTTTCGTTATTTATCCCTAAAGAAGAAGGCATTTCAAATACTCCTTTATTGATTAATGCCTGAACTCTTAGTGCCCCTAATTCAAAACGAGGTACGTTTATGGGATTGTCCACTACTTCTTTCTTTACGGCTTCTGTAATTATGAATTTACCATTAAAATTTTGCTTTAGAGATTCTAATACGTCTAGCATTCCATTTATGGAAAAATTGATTATTGGTCCTGCATCAAATATTAATACTTTCATTTTATTTATTTAGAGAGGAAATTTTTGCTTTCTCTATTACTTTTTTAATATCGCCAAGAAATATTTTACTTGCTTTATGTATCTCAATACCTATAATCTCTCCATTTTTAGACAAATCCAATATTATTCCATTTGGCAACTCTACACTTTTCCAGTACTCAGACTCTTTAATTTGAATACCCAATATATCTTCTTCTTTATCGTACCAATTTTTCATTTTCTAGTTCAACCAGTAAGCAGTTATTATTTTTATAGTTTTGCTTTTCTCATAGAATACTTCTCTATAAACTACTTTTAATTTTCTTCCTGAGGGAGGAATTTTTGAAATTGCATTATAAGCATCTATCCATTCTTTATCTTTAATCTTTGATGAATTAAGAATACAATATTCTAGTAAATCATCAGTTATTTCCTCTCTTATTTGTTTTTGTTCTATCCAATGAAGTGAATATTCAAACTTCACTGGAAAAACTCCAAAGCCATTTTAATTCTTGATTTTTCATTTATAGTTTGGTTGTAATTTATATCTGCTATCTTTGTCTGCCCAGTGTATTCTGCTAGTTCCCATTGAGTTATACCTAATATTTTAGCTGTCTGTTCCATGGAGATACCATGTTTGTATATATGAGATGCTTTGTTTATGCATGCATTTCTTATCACCTCTTTAGTATATTGCTTTAAACCAGGAGAAATGGATTCTAGAGTTGACTTTGCCTTCAATATATGATTTCTATATGCTGTTTGATTTTTTTCAATAAGTGCTTTTATCGATAATTCTATAAAGGAATTGAATTTTTTAATAAACTGATCCCAGTTTTTTAGTTTTAATTGATTTTTTCTTTCAATTAATTTTCCTAGAGTATAGACTATTATTGTAAGAGTTATACTCTCTATATCTTGTACGCAGCTAGCAGAGTGTATTTTTTGGTTAGATAACTCTAAAAGTCTAGAAGGATTTTGGGTTGAGAGGGCTTGTTTTATTTCGTTAAGAAGATTTATTGTGTAATTTCCCTCTTTTTCTTCCATTTTTATTTTAATTAGCGAAAGTATATAAATTCTTTTAATCTTGTATAATAATGGAAGTGATCGTTGATACTAATTTTGCTATTTCTTGTGTAAGAAAGGGAATAGATTTTGTTGATCAACTAAATAATATGGGTTTTAAGATAGTTGTTCCTAGGGAGGTCTTACAGGAATTAAAGGATTTAAGAATAGGGAATAAAATAAAACATGATGATAGAATTGCAATTGATGTTGCTTTTGAAATGCTCTCTCATAAAAGAGTAAAAAAAACAACTATAGGGCAGGGTAAAGTGGATGATTTATTGATTAAGAAAGGAAAGGAAGGAGTTTATATCGCTACACTGGATAATGGAATAAAGAGAAAAATTCCTAATAGAATAGTTATATTAAATGCTAAGAAAGAAATTGGTGTTGAAAGGAGTTAGATAAATTTATATAATTTGTTTATGTCTTATAAGTATGCAAAGAATAATAACAGATCCTAAAATTATGCATGGAAAGCCAATAATCAAAGGTACACGTGTACCAGTAGATGTAATTCTTGGCAGTCTTATTGGGGGAATGAGCTATGAAGAAATTGAGAAAGAATATGGAGTAAAAAGAGAAGATATTCTTGCAGCCATAGCTTATGCTTCCAAGTTTGTTATAGGTGAAGAAATAAAACAAATAAGATGAAGTTTCTTATAGATGCAGATTCACCTTATTCTCTTGTGGATGTTCTAGGAAAACATGGTCATGAGGCAGTTCATGTTAGAGATTTATTTACAAATAATAAAGGTTTAGGTTTAATTCTTATGAGGCTACCTTATTACTTTAAGGTGATTAGTGCAATTTGCACTAAACTGCATCAATTACCTTTAAAAAGATAAAAAATAATCTCATTACATGAAAACAAGAACATTATTTGAATGGTTTTTCTCTCAGAGCTATATTGAAGACATCCGAGAGAGATTGTGTATAGAAAATTCGATAAATATGGAATTTAAAGACAATCCTCAATTTACTCAGGATCGTAAAGAATTATTTAAAGAGGCATTCCAGACTACTCCCCTTTCCATCCAATATCGTGATCAAGAAGCACAAAAGAAAGCTTTGGAAAAGATTTTGTCCCTCGGACTTGACGCAGAACCAAAAAATTACGCAGGATTTGAAATATCCCCTATAAACCTAAAAGCACAACCTATCTTGACCTACTGGATAAGTCCAGATTTAAGAGGATATGATGCCCTTTGGAGAAGAGTATATCAAACAAACGATTCAGATCTCCTGATTATAGAAGATAACTTAATTGAAGATGACCAGCTAGACCGCATTTCTATAATTTCTCTTGCAGAAGCTGCTCAAGCAGAAAAAGAGACTCTTAAAAAGCTCCTAACCTACCAAAAAAGATAATTGACAATTAGAAAATATTGAGATAAGTATTATCTAATTAATTCCTATTTATATGGCAATTTTAATAATGGCTGAGTCATCTTTATTTTTGATTCTCCTTTCCCATTCCATTGTCATCTACGTCTTCGTCAATTTCCCCCTGACTTCGGCCTCTGAGGGCAAGTCTGGGTGAATCTTGGATTCAAATTCTTTGCCTCTTTACTTTAATAGACTGCTTTCAGGATCTTCTCTTTACTGTAATGTTAGATTAGATGAAGAAGGCCCTTATATTGCGGGTGTAAAAAAACCCATTTTTAAGAAATAGAAATTAATATAAATGCAATTTATTAGAATATTATATGGACAATGAGGCTTTTGATAGTGTATCTGTTGATAATGTGCCTGATTTTTCTAAGCTAGGATATAACCGATTTACTAATGAGGAGAGGGAGTATCTTAAAAAAATTATTTATTCTATGCGCAAAGTTAAACCTGAGATGACTAGAGAGAAGTTGGAGGAGATGTATAGGATTAATCTTTTAGATTTACCTTTAACTTTGCCTAAAAATAGATATTTGCCTGATGGTTCTAGAAGTCTAGAAAGTGAAATTAGAAGGTTATAGTTGCTAATTTTTTCAAATAGAAATTAATTTAAACCTTAAAGTTGAAAGGCTCTAATGGAGAGGATGAAATTTGATTCTGAAGGGAAATTGATTGGAGTTGATGGACTAGGTGTTCAAAATGTTAAAAGGAATAGTGAAGAAAGAAAACTCTTTGATGTGTTTGAAAATAAAGTAGATCCCTCTCTGATTAAAAATGATAAAGATTACTGGAGTTTATATAAAGATGGGAAGAAACTGGAACCTCTAAAGTTTTCTAATAGAAAAACTCAGGAAGATATTGTAAAAGAAGTAGTGGACTTAATAAAAAGTGGAAATAAAATTATATTCTTACATGGAATGTGTGGTACTGGAAAGAGTGCTATTGCTCTAAATATTGCAAGAGTTTTAGGAAAAGCGTCTATTATTGTGCCTGTTAAAAGCTTACAGAGACAGTATGAGACAGATTATATGGGAAGTATGAATGTATATGGTAAGAGTGGACAGAGATTGAAAATTGCTATGATAACTGGAAGAGAAAATCACGATTCCATCTTTAAAGAAGGAGCTAATTGTGCTGATCCATTTTTGCCTGACACTATTGCTATTACTGAAAAGAATTTTAGCCAGTTAAAAGAATATTATGAAATGAATCCCTTTGTGAAAAATAAAACTATTGAAAATATAAAAGAATTAAGAAGGATTTCAATTGCACCTGTGAATCCTTATTGGAGTCCAATAATATCTGCAGATTATGAATTAAATTTAAAAGATGCGACGAAGAAGAGATATAAGGGTTTAAATGATAAAGAATTTATTTTTTATCATAGAAAAAAAGGGTGCAGTTATTATGATCAATATCAGTCTTATATAGATTCTGATGTAATTATTTTTAATTCTGCCAAATACAAAATTGAAGTTGCCCTGGATAGAAAACCTCAAACTGAGGTAGATATAATAGATGAGGCGGATGAATTTTTGGATAGCTTTTCAAGTCAGATTGAACTAAACCTTACGAGAATTGGAAATTCTTTAAGGCATTTAAATGTAAATGAACTAAAGACAAGAGAACTAATAGATAAGGTTATTGAATTGATTAAATTAGAAGATAGAAATAAGTCTGCTTTGGGAGTAGATGAACATCAGATATTTTCTTTAAGGGAAACGCAGTTAGATAAAATATTATCTCTTTTTATAAAAAATCCTGAACTTGAAAATGAAATAATAAGTGATGAGGCAAACTATGCTAATAAGATTATTGAAGCTGCTAGAAATTTTTCTGAGTTCTTAGATGATACTTATGTTAGTTTTAAGAGATATGAGGATAACTTGTACGCTTATTTAGTAAGTGCCAATTTATCCAAGAGCATACAGGAAATATTTGATAAAAATAAGGCGTTTGTTTTTATGTCTGGAACACTGCATTCTGAAAATGTATTAAAAAATATTTTTGGTATTAAAGAGTATAAACTTGTTGAAGCAGAAACTTCTCATCAGGGAGAGATTGAAATAATGAGAACTGGAAAGGAGTTTGATTGTAGCTATAAAAATTTCTCCTCAGGGAAATTTAGTAGGGATGATTATCTTAAAACTTTGTCAATGTGTATAGAAAAGGCAGAGAAACCAATACTTGTTCAGGTTAACGCTTTTGAAGATCTTCCTAGTGGTAATGAAATAAGTAGAAATAATATTTATGGTGTTATGGCTAGAGAACAGTTAGTTAAGGATCAAGGACAGGATAGAAATGGAGAGACAATCTCAAACTTTAGAAAGAAAATGATTAATATACTGTATAGTACAAAATGTACTCGCGGAATTGACTTTCCTGGAGATATTTGCAGGTCTGTTGTCTTTACTAAATATCCTAATCCAAATATTCAGGGAAGTTTTTGGAAAATACTAGAGAGAACGCATCCAAAATATTTCTGGGATTTTTATAAAGATAAGGCCAGAAGAGAGTTTCTACAGAGACTTTATAGAGCTTTGAGATCTAAAGACGACCATGTTTATGTATTGTCTCCTGATTTGAGAGTGCTTGATGCTGTACGCGAACTACAGGCACAAAAAAGCAAGGCGAATAGTTAAGATTTATATAGATTAATGCCCTAATAGTTTATATTACAAAAAGGAGGTTGAAATGGCAGTAAAAAGCAGAAAAGTGAATAATATCCAAAATGTAAGACCTATAAGGAGAAATAGTCCCTTGAGAGAAGTTTGGGGATTTATGATCTGGCTTGTTGGTGTTTTAGTATCTTTAGCGGTTGGGTTTGGAATGACTGATGATACATTAAAAATACCTTTCTTATCCCAAATGGGCGGAGGAGTGATTGTGATGGCTGCTGGATGGATAGTAGTCATACTGGCAATAATTGGAGTTATACTAAAAGTAATAGATAAAGCTAGTAGATAAAAAAATTTATTTTTTAATATTTATTTGATACTCGTTAAAATCCGGAATTAAAGTCTACTGTTTTTTAGCAACGGATTTTGCCTTATCCTCTTTCATGTCTAGGATGTTCTTGTCCTTGTTTCTTTCTTGTTTTTAGTTTATGTATATGATCTGTTTTTTCAATTGCAAATTTCTCTTTGTTTAGACCATATTTTTCTATTAAATCAGAGGTGTAACGCCCACCTAGAAAATGAGGCATTATTACATAAGTTGCTCCTTCATTATAAAGTCTTAGTGCTTCATCTATTTGATGAGAAATTAATATTATTATTGTATCTTTATTGTTTCTTCTTATTTTTCTGGTGATCATAACATTTGTATCAAAATCTGGGATAGTTGAAACTATCATCTTTGTTTTTCTTATGTTTAGCTCTTCTAGTAATTCTGGATCTGAAGCATCCCCATATCTGCAATCATACCCTTTTCTTACTAATTGTTCTATGGTAGTAGGATTATAATCTACAACTAGGAAGTTTATTTTTGATTTTTTGAAAGATTCTAATAGATCAAAACCTATTCTATTGTATCCCAAAAGAAGGGCATCATATTCTTTTTCTGTGTGATACTTACCATCATCTAATTTTTTACCCTTTCTTTCAAAAATAGAAAGGGGACGAGCTAAAGAAGAATATATTTTGGTTGAATATAATATTAGATAACTTGAAAGAGCCATGGTTATTAGTGCCACTAAAGTCATTATTGAAAGTATTTGGGTTGAGATGTGATTTAGACTTACTCCAAGTGCTAAAATTATGAAAGAGAATTCGCTGATATGGGTTAGATTAAGTGAAGTTAAGAAACTGTTTCTTTTCGTATAGCCTTGAAGGGAAATTATAGATGTGGTTAATAATGGTCCTAGGATTAATACTATTAAAGAGAAAATTATTATTGGAGTGATTAAAGTTTTTATTTCTGTGAAATGCATTTGTGAACCTAGTATTATGAAAAATATAAGGAGGAAGAAATCTCTTAAGGGTCTTAATCTTGAACTTATCTCAAATCTATATTCTGAAAGAGATAAAGTAATTCCTGCGAGTAGTGCTCCTATCTCAACTGAAAAATTGAAAAAGTGAAAAAGACTCCCTAGAGATACACACCAAGCAATTGAAAACAATAAAAGTAATTCCTGTGATTTTGCAGTTAATTTTGCAAGAGGTTTAAGGATGTAAAAACCGAAAAGAAAAGTAAAACTTATTAATATTAAACCTTTTAGTAAAGAATTTATTATTAATGAAATTAAATTTGTTTGTGATGTGAAAGAAGAAATCCCCATTAAAAACACTATAGCTATGATATCCTGAAGTATTAATATGCCAATTGTGATTCTACCTGGAAGAGTGTTAATTTCCCCCTTGTCAGCTAGTAGTTTTGTAATAACTATAGTGCTATTAAATATTAAAGCGAGACCTATATAAAATGATGATGTTTGACTAAAGTTTAGAAATCTTGATAGTGCGAAAGTTATAGAGAAAATAAGAATTGTCTGACAGAAACCTGTTATTAGTACAACTTTTCCCACTTCTTTAATTGTTTTGGGGTTTAGATTTAGACCAACCATAAAAAGGAGGAGTGCTACTCCTAATTTTGCAAGTACCGCTAAGTCACTTTCTATATGGACTAAATTTAGAAAATGAGGGCTAACTAGTATTCCTGCTATGATATATCCTATAATCAGTGGTTGTTTGAATAGAAAGGTAAATAATGAGACAATCAAGGCTATTATTACTATGAGACTCAATTGTATAAATAGGTCAGATACCATCTTTTTTGAATAAACGGAGAAAAGATATTTAAACGTTTAGTAACGTTTTGGTTTGTCATATTCATCCTATTTGGTTAGGATGAAAGGGCAGTGCACAACGCGGCGTGCCTGCCCACTCATTTTTTCAAAAACATTTAACACAAGATTTAAAAACTGTTTTTTTCTCAGTTAAACATGGCGAAGGTAAGGATAAGACTGGGAAGCATAGACATAATGGCTTTGAATTCTGTAATTGGAATGATAAAAGATATTACCTCTAAGACAGGAGTTTTAATGAGAGGACCAATACCTTTACCTACTAAAAGACTAAAAGTAACTACAAGAAAGGGTCCCGATGGAAGAGGCACTGCTACTTTTGATAGATTTGAGATGAGAGTACATAGAAGAATTATAGATATTCCAGCAGAAGATAGAGTCTTACATCCAATTATGAAGCTTCAGATACCTAGAAGTGTTCAAATAAAAATTGAAATAAAATAATATGGATAAAGTTAAAGAGACTTTTGATTCTAAAGGAAGAAAGATCCATTACGGTGTTGGTGCAGTCATCCGAAATGAAAATGGAGAATATTTACTAATAGATAGAGCTGTTGAGCCTTATGGATATGGATGTATATCTGGACATATTCATGAAGGGGAAAAACCTGAAGAAGCATTAATTAGAGAAGTAGAAGAGGAATCTGGTCTAAAAGTTGTTAAACATAAGTTAATTTTAGAAAAAGTATTCAAAAAAAGAAAATGTTTTTTAGGAGATATTGATCATTATGGCTATATTTTTGTATGTGAAGTAAATGGGAAAATAAAGCCCAATCCTGAAGAGGTTAAGTCTATTGGATGGTATACAAAGGAAGAGATAGATATGTTAAAGTTAGAGCCAGTATGGAAAGAATTCTTTAACAATATGGAAACTATCTGAACATAGATATATTTTTATATTGTTATTTTTATTT
>ERZ1292623.5138-Hain-H51-01um-R1-5138-length-10519-cov-5_pt1 | contig 10519 bp, 7 predicted proteins | sample MGYA00564398_ERZ1292623 | MGnify/ENA primary metagenome ERZ1292623 (study PRJEB36523, sample SAMEA6512633) | groundwater metagenome | collected 2019-01-07 | study: AquaDiva: Metagenomics assemblies of 32 groundwater samples
GTGTGGCGAGTGGTAGCGAGCGGCGGCGGGGCGGCTTCCTTAGTTCCGTTCAAAGAAGGTTCGCGCAAAGTGTATAATTACAGCTCAATATTATTTAGCAATTTTGTTTGGGGTAAAGTGTCTGTCGGATGTTCGATTCCTCCCGTCGGCTCACGAACAAAGCGAGTGAGACGATAGCCTAAATTCACTTCTTGCGTTTGACTTGACTTTCCTGTAAAATTAATGGGAAACGGCCAGCGCCGTTTTTGCGTGCATCAATGAAAGACAATACTAAAAAAACTTTAAAGATTTATTGGCGACACAGTACACGTTATCCGTGGGTGTTGTTTTTCATGCTATTTTCGGGAGCTGCCGCCGCCGCCGTTAGTTCCATTTACCCTTTATACTTAAGGGATTTTATTAACCTACTGTCCAGTCCGAGTCTAAATCGGGCTATCGCTCTAGCCGGTTTGCATCGCACCTTGGTTATCATGCTTTTCATTGGTCTGGCTAACTGGCTATTTTGGCGTTTACTGCAAGTATCGGAAGCAACTTTTGAGACTCGGGTGATGAAAGATTTGTCGGAATCTTGCTACCGTTATTTACATAAGCATTCTTTTACTTTCTTCATCAATAATTTTACCGGCTCGCTGGTTAAGCGAGTAAAATGGTTTACTAACGCTTTTGAAGCTATTACCGATCAGGTTTTATGGAATCTGGAACCTCTTCTGGTCCAAATGGTCATTACTCTTGTCATTCTGGGGCGTCTGAATATCTGGTTGGGTGTCGGCTTATTTGTTTGGGCCATAATTTTTATTATCTTCAACTGGTCGTTTACCAAGTACAAACTCCAATACGATATTGCTCGTAACAAAGTGGAGACAGAAGCCTCCGGCTTATTAGCCGATACGATTGCTAACCATAGTAATGTTAAATTGTTTGGCGGTTACGAGAGAGAAATGACCCTATTTGATGTGGTCAACGAAAAACTGCGTTACTTGCGGATCATCACCTGGAATTACTTATCTAATACTTTAGACGGGATTCAGGCTTTACTGTCCATTGCCTTAGAAATTGGTATTTTGTATTACTCCATTAGCCTCTGGGATAGGGGAATTTTGTCAGTCGGCGATTTTGTGCTGATTGAGATGTTGCTCATTATCATGATTGGGCGTATTTGGAACGTGGGGCGAGTGATACGCACCGTCTATGAACGACTGGCCGATGCCGAGGAAATGACGATTATTTTAGATACACCGCACGAAATTCGCGATATTCCGGTGGCCAAAAAATTAAAGGTCAATAAAGGAGAAATTGAATTTAGCCATGTAGTCTTCAATTATCATGAGACGCGGCAGATTCTCAAAGATTTTTCTTTAGTTATCAGGCCGGGAGAACGGATTGCTTTTGTTGGGCCGTCTGGCGCCGGTAAAACTACTCTGACTCGTCTCTTACTGCGTCAGCATGAGTTGACCAATGGCCACATTTTAATTGACGGTCAAGATATTACCAGGGTGACCCAAGAAAGTCTGTGGGCGGCCATCAGCTTGGTCCCTCAAGAACCAATCCTGTTCCACCGGACGATTAAGGAAAATATTCGTTACGGCCAACCGGCAGCGACTGATGAGGAGGTAACGGCGGCCGCCAAGGCGGCGCGGTGTCATGATTTCATTATCCAAACGCCGGACGGCTACGAGACTTATGTCGGCGAACGCGGCATCAAATTATCGGGCGGCGAACGCCAGCGCGTGGCCATCGCGCGGGCAATTTTACGCAACGCCCCGATTTTGGTTTTAGACGAGGCGACCTCCAGCTTAGATTCCGAATCGGAACTCTTAATCCAAGAGGCGCTCGGGGAACTGATGAGGGGAAAGACGGCGATTGTCATTGCTCATCGCTTATCCACCGTCAAACAGATGAATCGGATCATTGTGATTGATGACGGCAAAATTCAAGAGGAGGGAAGTCACGATTGGCTGACCCAAAAAGAAGGGGGTCTGTATAACCGCCTGTGGCAACTCCAAGCTGGCGGGTTTATTCAATGATTTCCTCCGACTAAAAAACTGCCTTTGAATCGGGCGGTTTTTTATGTATAATTCACCTTATAGAGTAAAAATTGCGAAGCAATTTTAAAATCTTCACCCTGTTAAGTAAAAATCGCCTTGCGATTTTAAATCCTAAAAGGATTTTACTAAACAGGGTAAAAGATTTTTACTCCATAGGGTAAAACATGGCGGAAGAAACGAAAAAAGGGCATTTGCACCCATTAAGCCAAATGATTTGGCAAACGAGCGAGATTTTTCGTGCCCAAGGTTTTTCCATAATTGCCGGCCCGGAAGCGGAGGAAGAATTCTATAATTTTGATGCTTTGAATATTCCGGCCGATCATCCGGCGCGGGCGATGCAGGATACATTTTGGTTAAAGCCCTTAGAAAAACGGCAAGTTCTGCGCACCCATATGACCGCCGCCGATACGCATTATCTTAAAACGCACGAACCACCCTTTCGCATTTTGGCCCCGGGGCGGGTTTATCGCAACGAAGCCACCGACGCCACGCACGAAGCGCAGTTCTATCAGACTGATGGTTTGGTGGTGGAAGAAAATGTCAACCTTGGCCACCTGAAGGGGATGTTGGAGAACTACTACCGGGCCATTTTTGGTCAAGGATTAGAGTTTCGTTGGCGACCAAGCTATTTTTCCTTTGTTGAGCCGGGGCTGGAGCTGGATATCAAATGGAAAGATCACTGGCTGGAAGTGGTCGGCTGTGGCATGCTCCACCCCAATGTGTTTACTTTGGCCGGTAAGGATCCGAAAAAGTGGAAAGGTTTGGCCTTTGGCGGGGCTGTTGATCGTTTGGCGATGATTAAATATAGCCTTCCCGATATTCGTTTACTCTATCAGGGCGATATTCGCTTCCTAAACCAATTCTAATGAGACCTGTCCTGTTACCTGCCTGCGGCAGACAGGGAAATAGACGTAAATTTTGAAGATGAGAAAGATAAATAACAGAATAATATCCGGAGTAAGATCGTGCTTTAAAAAGCATCTAAATTTCTAATGGGATGAAATTTTCTTATAAAAAACTCCAAAATCATTTTTCCACGCCTCTTCCAATGCCGGAGGATTTACGGCAGATGATAACCAGCCAGGCCTTTGAAGTGGAAGAACTTGAACCACGGGGTGATGATGTCATTTTGGATATTAAAGTTTTACCCGACCGGTCCGGCGATGCTAAAACCGAAGTGGGGATGGCCCGTGAGCTCGCTACTTTAACTGGCCTTGCTCTCAAATCGGAGTTTTTGGCTCCGGTTGATGAGCGGACCATCATTCCTTTTTCCGCGCCAGAAATTAATAAAATTCTTGGTTTAAATTTGTCAGCGACCGAAATTGTTGATTATCTGGCCCGCGTGCGTGTCCGGGTGGAAGGGGAGACGACCCATATTCCGGCCGACCGGCTTGATTTAAATCTGATTGAAGAATTGGCCGACGAAGTTGGCCGTCTCTATGGCGTCGATCGCATTCCCGCCACTCCACTACCAGCCTGGGCGGGCAAAGGGGAAACCGATCCGCTCGTTACTGTCGCCGATTTTGTCCGAGGGAAATTAGCACAAGCTGGTTACACCGAAATTTTTGGCTACTCTTTTACTGATCACGGTGAACGCCAGATTGAAAAACCTCTCGCTTCCGACAAGGGCTATCTCCGGACTAATTTAACAGAAGGCTTAAGCACTAAAATTGCCGACAATCTTGCTCAAACTTTATTTGACACTGATGCCGTCAAACTCTTTGAAATCGGCACGGTATTTTTTGCCGAGAGTGAAACGGTTCGTGTTGCCGTCGGTCTTGGCTATCGCCAGCCGAAATTCCAAAAAGAAAAACTGCCGGATTTTGTGACCGCTTGGGGTGGAACAGCAACTAATAAAGACGGTATTAGTATTTTGGAATGTGATTTAGAGTCAATTTCTGCTGACACCCCGATTGATTTATCGGCCTTTATTAAACCAGCCGTTGTTTATCAGCCCTTTTCTCTCTATCCGCGCATCATTCGCGATGTGGCTTTGTGGGTGCCGGCCAAAACAGCTGAAGATGAAGTGAAAAAAGTCATTACCGAATCAGCGGGAGATTTGCTGGTAGAAGGCCCAGCGCTCTTTGATCGATTTGTAAAAGACGGACGCGTGTCCTTAGCCTTTCGCCAAGTTTTTCAATCTTACGCCAAAACACTCTCCGATCTAGAGGTGAATCAAATGATCTCCAAGGTGATTTTAGCCCTAGAACAAAGGGGTTGGGAGGTGAGAAAGTAGCCCCGATGCTCCGATCGGAGTCCCGACCGCTTAGCGCGCCTGCCTGCCGGCAGGCAGGTCGGGATATCAGCCGCTTGACTAAAACATCATACTATGCTATACTTAAAAAAGATCAAAAATATCCCTATTTAGGGAACAAAATTCTTAGAAGGAGATATTAACCATGTTCGTTTTAATCATCGATGACGAGGAAATGATTGGCCGGTTAATTAAGAAGCAGCTGACTGGAACCGGACTTGATGTCTTAATGGCAGGAAGCCTCGAAGACGCAGCTCTGCTGATTGGCAGATGCCAAAGGGAAGAGATCGCCGCCATCGCGGTGGAAGGCATCCTCGGCAATTACAATGTCTATCACCTGGTCAAAGAGGCGCGCAAAGATCTGGGGCCGAATGTCCCGATCATTGCCATGTCGGATGCGGTGACCAACCGCCTGTTGATGGAAGCAGGATGCTCCCATCAAACACAAGCCAAGCATCAGGTGGCGGAGCTGATCAAGAGTCTGCTCTCAATCACGGCTTAATTACGCCTCAACTATCTGGTGGAGGCAGGGTCTCGTTGCTTCCGTTGAGGAAGAAGCGAGACCTTTTTTTGTGGCAATAAAAAACCGCCAGTCATTCTTACGAACGCTGGCGGTAGTCTTTTAAATAGGCCGACAAGAGAGCTCACTCGTCTACTGGCGTAATGCTCCTGACTGGGCCATTGTGGATAAACCTGATGGCAAACTCTATTTCAGAGGTTTTTCCCACCGGAGTTCCTATGAAAAAAAGCTTGTCCGGAAACTCCGGTATCCAGACGGTGTGTTTGGCGTAAGTAATCGTTTCCCCATTCATCATCACGGGCGGATCAAAACGATACAATTGACCTTTTGCTAGTTTCGGAACTGGCATGGTTTTTTCTCCTCTCAATATTTTCAATTTCTGTTTTTACCCTATGAAGTAAAAATCTTTTACCCTGTTGAGTAAAAATTGCTCTGCAATTTTAAATTCTGAAAGGATTTTACTCAACAGGGTGAAGATTTTAAAATTGCTTCGCAATTTTTACTCCATAGGGTGAATTATACACCCTAATGACTTACTTGTCAAGACTGGGAAACAGCCCAAAATAATGACTGTTTCGGGCTAAATTTTATGCACAGTCATCACTCAAAAATGCTGGTAATTTAAGCGTGAAAATGCTAAAATATATTCACTGGGCGGCTAGATTTTTAGCCCCATTTGTTGTTTTACTTGTCCCGTTACCTGCCTCTGCCTGTCGGCAGGCAGGGGCTCGTCAGCCTCAAAACCCCCTAAAAAGTCTCTACCTCAACTAGTTTTGTAATTCAAGATTGGCAAATAAATTTTTAACTGGGATGCCTCAAAAAGAAGCCAAAACCCGCAAATATAGCGCTGAAGATATCACTGTTTTAGAAGGACTGGAGCCGGTGCGGAAACGCCCGGGTATGTATATTGGTTCCACCGGACCGGATGGTTTGCAGCACTTGCTGGTAGAAATTTTTGACAACTCACGCGATGAAGCGATGAATGGTTTTTGTACTGAGATTGAAGTGGCCATTCTGCCCGGTGATGTTATTCGCGTGGTGGATAATGGTGCCGGCATCCCGGTGGATATTCACCAGAAAACCAAAGTCTCGGCCTTGGAAACCGTGATGACCACACTCCACGCCGGCGGCAAATTCGGCGGCGATAGTTACAAAATTTCCGGCGGTCTGCACGGAGTTGGTGCTTCGGTGGTAAACGCTCTTTCTATTTGGCTCAAAGCTGAAGTATACAAGGACGACGGACATTATGTGCAAGAATACACGCAAGGCAAGAAAAAATATAACGTCAAAAAAATCGGCAGTTCTAAACTGCATGGTACCATCATCACTTGGAAACCGGATCCGGCGATCTTTCCGGAAACCAAATACGAGTGGGAGCGCATAGTTAATCATCTACGCGGCCAAGCCTATCTCATTAAAGGTTTACGGGTGCGAGCGATTGACGCACAAGAATACCAGGGCAAAATAGACATTGATAAAACTTTTTGGCTTAAAGATTTAGGCTTAGAAGTCTCATCTGCCACTTTTTATTTTGAAGGCGGATTATTGTCGCTCATTAAATTCTATAATCACAAAGACAAACCGATTCAGAAAGAAATTTTCTATACGGCCAAAGAATCAAACGGCGTCGCAGTGGAGATCGTTCTGCAGTACATTGACGATATTGACAGCAAAGAAGTCAGCTATACCAATAATACCAATACTCCCGAAGGTGGCACGCACTTGACCGGTTTTCGCACTTCTTTGACGCGCACCCTAAATGATTACGCGCGGAAAAATGAATATTTAAAAGAGAAAGAAGATAATTTCACTGGTGACGATGTGCGGGAAGGATTAACCGCCGTCGTATCGGTTAAATTGCGCGATCCCCAGTTTGAAGGACAGACCAAAGCCAAGCTTGGTTCGGTGGAAGCGCGTAGTGCGGTGGAAACTGTTTTTGGCGAAACCTTTGCCGCCTACCTAGAGGAACATCCGGATGACGCCAAGGCCATTATTAATAAAGTTCTCTTGGCTCTCAAAGCGCGCAAGGCGGCCAAAGCGGCCAAGGATAGTGTTTTGCGCAAGGGAGCGCTGGAAGGAATGACTTTGCCCGGCAAATTGGCGGATTGTCAATCGCGCGATGCGTCGGAGTCGGAGATCTTTATTGTGGAGGGTGATTCGGCCGGCGGTTGTTTTTCCGGTGACACTAAAGTAGCCTTAACTGATGGACGCCAGCTGTCGTTCAAGCAATTAATAGAAGAAGACAAACAGGGAAAGAAAAATTATTGCTACACTCTAAATGACGACAGCTCAGTGGCCATTGGCTTGATTAAATATCCCAGACTGACCAAAAAGAATACCGAGGTTATAAAAGTTATTTTAGATAATGGTGAAGAAATAACTTGCACACCAGATCACAAATTTCGTCTAGTAGACGGGGCTTATGTTGAAGCGCAAAATCTAGTTAAGACAATGAGCCTCGCTCCACTTAACCGCAAGCTATCAAAAGTTGGCGGACGGATTACTATTGATGGCTATGAAATGGTTTGGAACGGCCTTAAGTATAAATGGATTTTTACCCATATGCTGTCAGATAATTATAATCTGAGTCGGGGGAAATATTCAATTAATGATGAACCGCACCGCCACCACAAGGATTTTAATAAGTTAAATAATAATCCTGATAACCTCGTCCGCATGGAAAAGGAGGCACATATGCAGTATCACCGAGAAATGGCGGAGAAAAGTATTCACCGACCGGATGTAAAAGAAAAGTTGCGATTGTTAAGGCAAACTCCGACTTATAGAGAAAAAGTCAGACAAACTTTGCTGGCGATGAGGACGGAATTAAGCTCCAGAGCCAAAAAACAATGGGCTGATCCGGGCTATAAAGAATTTATGAAAAATAAATTCTTAGAGTTTTATGATAATAATGCCGGTTATCGCGAAGAGAGTGGGCAGAGATTGCTTGCAGCCCAACTAGAATACTGGTCTAAAGCAGAAAACAGAAATAAACAATCGGATAGAGTCAAAAACTTTTTTTCAGAACATCCGGAACAAAAAGAGCTTTTGAAAAATAAAGCGGCTGTTGAGTGGTCAAATGAAGAATTGAAAGTGTGGCGAGCGGCTAAAACTAAAGAGCAATGGACGGATGAATTTAGACAGAAAAGGCAAAAAGCGTATAGCGAGACTTATTTCCGGCACAGTATGGCCTTGCTGAAAAAGATTTTTGATCGCGAGGGGGCACTTGATGGCTATGAGCAAGCCAGACGGGAAAAGCGAAACAACAACTTGTTGAAGTTGAGCACTCTGGCGGAGCGATTTTTCAATTCCGATTACGATAAAATGCAAACTGCCGTCCAACACTATAACCACAAGATCGTCAAGACAATCAAATTGGAAGAAAAGATGGATGTTTACGATCTGGAAGTAGAAGGCACACATAACTTTGCCCTAGCTTCTGGAGTCTTTGTCCATAATAGCGGCAAGCAGGGGAGAGATCGCCGCACCCAAGCGGTCTTGCCGCTCAAAGGTAAAATTTTGAACGTGGAAAAAGCGCGGTTGGATAAAATGATGGCGTTTGCCGAAATCAAATCACTGATTATCGCGATGGGCGTGGGCATTGGCGATCAAATGGACATTAACCGCTTGCGCTATCATAAAATTATTATCGCCACCGATGCCGATGTGGACGGCGCGCACATCCGCACTCTGCTTCTTACCTTTTTCTATCGTTATTATATTGCCCTGATTGAAGCTGGCCATATTTATATCGCCCAACCGCCACTTTATAAATTAAAGAAAGGTAAAGAAGTTTATTATGCCTACAATGATGAAGAGAATGACCAATTAATAAAGAAACTCGGCGGGGTAGTGGAAGAGCTTGAAGGAAATGAAAAAGAAGAAGAGGGGACGGAAGTGGGTGAAGAAGAGGTAAGGGAAAAACGCGCGCCAAAAATTTCCATCCAGCGCTATAAAGGTTTGGGAGAGATGAATCCGGAAGAATTGTGGGAAACGACGATGAACCCCGCTACTCGCATTTTGAAACAGGTAACGGTGAGGGATGCGGAAAAAGCTGACGAGACGTTTGAGACCCTGATGGGGCACGAAGTGGAACCGCGAAAAATCTTCATTCAGACTCATGCTAAGTTAGCCAACTTAGACATATAATCCTCTCCAAAATATTTATCCAAATTTACCCTGTTAGAAATAAAAGTGAAAAATGTATATGAGTAAGGAAGAAATTGAAAAATAATCTAGACTACCTTAAAAGTAAAAAAAGAACATAAATTTCTAATGGGGCGCACGCCAAAATGGCGAATTTAGACATTTAAACAATTACGAATAAAGATTCACGAAAAAACGGCTGCTTGTCGTTTTTTTGCTGAGTGAATCAAATTTGACTTTAAGCTTTACTTATTGTAGAAATATACCAGAGTCCTAAATAACTGGGCCTAGTTCACTTACAAGGAGGACACGGCAATGTTAAATTGCTTGCCAGATGGACATCCGATGAAAGAGAAAAAAATCTCCTACATCAAATCGAGAGAAGAATGGAAAAAGCACTGGGATGAAACCAGCAATGTCGAAGAACTTATCAGTCTGCTTCACTTCGGTTTAGACATACCGGGAAGCGGTAGGCATGGTGAATGGGCTGAGCACATCGTCTTTTACCTCAGCATCGCTCACGGTTACCAGAATCAGAGTAACTGGATCGATTCGGTAGAATGTAATGGCATATGCCATTACTGGAAGACCGCTGTGGATCCTGGGCAGAGTGATCCAAGTTATGTGCGCCAGCAAGTGGCCAGGAAAGCTTGGAAGATGCTTTGCACGAAGATTTTTGGTCCTCTGGTTGCCAAGCCTCTTACGGAGATCGAGGTAGCGAGAAAATGGCTGTCATACTTGGAGGACGATGCCATCGTATCTGCTTTTATTGGATTCTTCTCTGAAGTCGCCAACATACCCCACCGATTCTCTAGTCTTGATCATGATATCAGCGTTGTCATGGGATTCTTGAAAATCTTCGTGACTGTCGGCTGGGGATATGATCACATTATGGCCAGGGTTAGTTATTTTGACGCATCCAATCTGGACCGCTTTGCTCACCATCGCCCGAAGTTGCTTAAAATCATCGATCGTCTCAGACTTTGGGATGAAGTGTTTATTGATGACCAACTACGGTGGAAGAGGCTATCTGATGCCGATCTCGAAAAGATTGATCAGTTGATCAAAGAGCACTGGACCAGCTATTCTGGAACGAAGGAAGAACCATACTCGCTGGAAGCTGCCGCTTTTCAAGGATGGAAAAATGCTCGGTTTCTCCTTTTGGCTAGATTGCTAAAAAAAGAGGAAAGCCGCCAGGTGGAACTGCAGGAAGCTCGACGGCAGAAAGGGAAAGCCGAACGCCGTCTCAAAGAGATCTCCTCTCGGAAGTAAAAAGCTGATCGTTTTGATTTGGCCCGGGTTTCTACGGAAATCCGGGCCTTTCTTTAGCCATATTTTCACTACTGGCCGCTGTCATCTGGGGGGGGATTGACTTTTAAACATAAAGGTGATATAATTAAAAAAGGTTGAAAAATACCATATTCTAGTTCCAGTAGCGGAAAAGGAGCAGTCCAATGAAATGGTTTACGAAAAAACAGGCGGCGAAAACCGAGGTCGAACCCGAACCCGGCGGGCTGATGAAGAAATGGCAAACTTTTATCCGTATGCTGAAAA
>ERZ1292623.4749-Hain-H51-01um-R1-4749-length-11065-cov-4_pt2 | contig 10515 bp, 8 predicted proteins | sample MGYA00564398_ERZ1292623 | MGnify/ENA primary metagenome ERZ1292623 (study PRJEB36523, sample SAMEA6512633) | groundwater metagenome | collected 2019-01-07 | study: AquaDiva: Metagenomics assemblies of 32 groundwater samples
GGGATGCTGTCTTTCAGGAAAAAAATCGGGGCAACATAAGGACTGATGGTCAAAACAATTCCTGAGACATCTTCAAGGAGGCCGTTGTACCTAAGCATACCTACTTATATCAATTTACTCGTTCTCGGCAACCTTTCTCTTGGGAATGCGCTGGTGGCGCCAGCCTTCCCCGAGCGATTCGTTGGAAATCCGAGAAAAGACTCAAACGAAATCATTATCGGGTTCGTGGTACTCCATGCGGTCGATGCTCTCGGCGAAATGGAGGTTCTCGTCAATGAACGGCCAGAGTTTCTCTCTGACAACGAGGAAATGAAGCGAGCCGTGTTTTATCTTGTTGTCGCGATACTCCGCATCCTTGGTGTAATCGTAAATGATATCTTTGCACACCCATTTATAGGTACGCCAGTCATCTTTGATTTTTTTGTCGAGGTTGTTCATGCTCCAGAGCTGGAACTCGTCGGTGCGATAAAAAGGTGCGTAGTTGTTCGTCACGTACTCCGGTGTGATTTTCTCCGCGCTCCGCGCCGAGGCGAATGTAAGTGTGCGCATTGAGACCGTTTGCCATTTGAGTGCGAAATTTATCCACCAGAAGAAAAGGTAGTTCGTTGATATAAGGACCGGAGCTGCGGCTTTCACGCGCTCGAAGAGGTCCATGTAGAAATTTGCGAGGCTCTTGTCGTTGAGAAATGAGTTGTAAAAAGCAAAAAGTGTATCGCGGGAATACGGCTGATGCATGGCGAGTGTCCCGAACATGTCAATGAATTTGGAAACGATATCGGAGCCGAACAGTTGGTCGTTGTGTTCTCCGTTCACGATGAGGTGGTTGCCCCCCAGAAGGAGCGGGAAGCCTCCGGAGGATTCGATGCGCAATTTCCCGTGGATATGGTCTCTGTAAAAACCGGGATACTCGGTGATGGATTCTTCGCTCATGAGGACCACGATATTCTTCTGTTGCTCGCGGGTCGCATTTTTCAGAAATGACACGAGGGCAAGCGTCGAGTCGACGCCTCCCGACCAAAATACGTACAGTGTGACCCCGAGCGCATCGGCGCGCGAAAGCAGTTCCTTTGCGCGCTCGTTGCAGATGTCCCCGAAGCTCTTCGTGAGAGGCCGAAACGCCGGTATCGGAAAAAGCGATTTTGTGCGCACGGGAAAACGAATGGTACCCGTACGGTCATTGGGCACGACGCCGTGCCCGTATATCTTGAAGTACGAGGAGAATTTTTCGACGCCGGCCAAATCGTGATTCTCCGGCGCGATGACAATGCGCGGGGCGTAATGAATGAGTCGCGCGGACATATCAAACAGAAACGCCGTAACAGTCGGTATAGAATTTTTTCAGTATCTCCGCAACTTCCTCGGCATTTCGCGCGTCTCGCATTTTGTTGAAATACCGAAGTCGCAGCAGTTCGGTTTTAATGAGAGAGTCATCACCCACCTTTGCTTTGAGGAGGATGTCATCTGCCGCCTGTCGCATGCCTATTTTGGCAAAATCGGCGTACTGAACGATGTAGGAAAACTCTCCGGCACATGTTTCGTCATACTCCGAATCTTTGAACGCCTTGGCCTGTGCTCTTTTTACCGCATACACCGTTTCCTGTAGAAGGACTCCGGTGCCGACCTTATGGCGAACCTGAGTGAGGTTGGATATGATGCTCGTCATCGCATCAACCTTTGCTTGCGCCAGGTTTGAGCGCGAACGCAATGAATCCGTCATGTGGTCCGGACGGGTACGACTAAATGTGCGGAGTTTGTAGTCCCATGTCCATCGTATATAACGGTCGGAATTTCCCGGCTCAAACCACCCGGGAGAAGGAATTTGCACGTAGTGAGCGCACAGTGTGTCGCTCGTGCACTTGCAGACGAATTCAGATGCAGAAGGGGACATGCCTGCCGCAAGAAGTGCACCCGTAGGCCGGTCTACCACAGCGCTTTGCCAGAGGATAAACATAGAATCGTCCAATTGTATCCGATACGAGTGTGTGTTGGAAGGGACCGACAATCTAACGTCCCGATGCTCACGCGGGCTCGAGCGTTTTTCTTTTCAGGCAATACAATTCATTTGCGACCGTAGGGACAAAAAGCAGTTTTGTTTTTTCGCTATACGCAATGGCATTCACAATTCGTTCCGTTGCTTGGAAGAAAGAGCGGAGAGCGCCGGTCTCAATGTCAAGTTCATACAGACGGCCGTCGTTCGAACCTATCCATAGAGAATGCTCGGCAATAACGGGGGATGCGAATACACGTCCATCGGTCTGGAAATGCCAGCGGGGAAGACCCGTGTCGAGGTCTATCGCGTATATGAATTTATCCAAAGACCCTATGTACACCACATCTCCGTGCACAAGCGGCGTGGAGAAGATACTTTCGTGTGTTGTGTGTGAGAATTTCAGAGAGCCATCCTCCGCATGCACGGCATACAGTGAACCATCCATGGAACCGACGAGTATGAGACGACGCTTCGGGTCGTAGGCGGGGAATGATTTTATACCTCCGCCGGTTTGGAACGACCACCGCCTCTTTCCCGTCTTCGCGTCGTATGCATACAAAATGCCGTCGTTACTCCCTATGACCACAAGGGATTCTCCTTGTACATAGAGTGGTGAGCCATGAGTGAGGTCGCTTGTGCGGTCCTCCCATACACGATGTCCCGTTTTCACATCCAGTGCTACGACCCCTCCGTGTTTCTTGAACAGTCCGAATTCGAGCCCGATAAAGAGGAGCCCGAGATTGGGCGCTATGGAAGGGGATGAGCCGACCCAGTCCGCATCCCTATATTGCCACTGCAGAGCACCGGTCTTTTTATCCAGGGAGTAGACATTGCCGTCGTAGGCTCCAAAGAAGACGCTCCCACCAGAGAGGGCGGGGGATGAGAAGATGCCCTTCGGATGTGAGCCGGCCTTGAATGTCCACGCCTCCTTTCCGGTCTCCTGAGAAAGGGCCGTGAACACGGCGGAGTCCGTGCCGAAGTAGATGCGCTCCGCATCAATGATGGGTGCGGATTTCTCAGCGACATAGTTCAAGCTCGGATGACCGGCTGCATAACGCCAGAGGATGTCAAAAGATATCTTCGGTACTTCAGGATTCTCCGCCGCAAGAAGAGGCATGCCGAAATCTTTCAGAGTGAACATTGACGCGACCGGTATGCCTTTGTTCCCGGCAAATGCATACGCCTCGCGGTCACGGAAAGCAAGAATGGTAAAAATGCCCTTCACTTTCTTCCTCATTTCGGACAGTGCAATCACCTGACGATTGAGCGACTGACCGCTATTGATGATGTCGTCCACGAGTATGACCGGTTCATCGCCAAGCGTTCCTTCAAACATCTTCAAGAGACCGTCACGTTTACGCGATTTACGCACGAAGAATCCCTTCACGGGCTTTTTCTTATCCCGCCCCTTGAGTACGATTGCGGTGACGAGCGGTATGGCCGCAGACTCCGCACCTCCCACCTGAAAGGGGTAGGAATGCTCGTATTTTTCCCAGAAAGTTTCCGCAATATGGTCGAGAACTTCCGCATCGAACGCAATGGCGCGGAAGTCAAAAAGCCACGCCGCCGACTTGTACTCATTAGGTCCCCGTCTTGCGATACGGACATCATCGGATGCCCGTATAAAGACCTTTTCCCGTATCAGTTTACGCAGTTCGTTATCGTTCATACGGTTATCGCGTGCACAGTACGACAGAATAGACCGTCTGTTCCCGTGACTGGTCAATATCCAAAAGCATGCCGACTGCGCTATCGTTGAATCCTGCCATCGGGCACACGCCGATATTGAGCGCCCCCGCCGTCAGGAGGATGTTTTGGGCCATATGCCCTGCTTCAAGGCAGGTGAGCAAGTAACTGAAATCACCGTATTTCACATACGAACGTTCCCACAGTGCCGTGAAAACGACAATGACAGGGGCATGTTCAGCCCACTCGTCTTTCGCCGATCCGCTGAAGATGCGCGTCTCAGCGGGAGTATCCCACAAGTGCTCGAGTACGTGTGTTTTCGGCGCGTAGTGGAAGATTCCTCGTGGTAACGAATCTATGCCGCGGGCAATGAGATACGTTTCAATCGGATACTTGGCGCCGCCCGACGGGTACGGCCGCCTGTTGGCGGCAGTCTCGCGCAGGGAGTTACCCAAAATAGTAGAAACGTCATCGAGTGAAATAAGTGCTCCGGGTACGCACGTACGGTACGATTCGCGATTCGTCAGTGCGGATGAAAGAGATGTGTCTATATCACGACATGCGGGCAATTCGATATGCGGCATACGGAGATACTCCTTCGTCGTTTGTGATTGCGCCGACTCGTCGTAACCCGGACGTCGTCGCCTCGCGCGGAGATGCGCATGAATGCTCTGTGGCATGAGGGGAAATTCTGAGCTCATACGAATGGGAGGGGCTCCTCCGTTCGGAGTACGGGGGCGGGTTCATATCCGAACTCCCGAGGCACTGTCTGAATGCGCGGACCATCTGTACCGATATATTGCGTTCCTTTATACAGTGGTTGCATTTCGGGAATCAGAACCATTTCGATATGCCAGGGAGTTATATTCTTCTTACTTCTGCCGAGAGACACCGACGCACACTCATAGCCCTTGGCGCGGCACCACGCCAGTATCCGGCCGAGGTGTTCCTCCTCGGAATCGTTGTTCCACGAATCCTGCGATACAGGGATTTCCTCACCCGCATCAATGAAGGCTAGATTCTTAAGATTCTCCGGTAGGCTCCAACGTGCGATGTTTTTATGCTCGGATGAAAGCTTTTCCTTTGGCATATTGCGTACATTACTCCGAGCGCGTAGCGCCTCAAGAAGGGCCGCTTCAATGGCGTGAGTGAGCGATTTATGTGCCTTTAGACCGAGCGTGATGGCGGGGCCCACCGATGATTGGTCCCGTACTATTGCACATACCGCGTACGCGGGCGCGTCCGTAATGAGCCGCACGATTTGTACCTCAAGTCGATACTGCGCACACATTTGAAGCAGCATGTCGAGGGAAGATAGCTGTGCGCGCAGAGGTTCGAGCGGGATTTTCGGCAGTGTAAGGCCGTTAAGCCACATGACCATGAATGCATCCCGTTCGATGACCTCAAGTGCGCCACGCAACACAGCACCCGTCTTCGTCGGCCATGTCGCGAGACCGGTCGTAATCGCGGGTCGGATAGATTTTTCGCCGGTCGTTCGCATTTCTTTATGATGTTTGGCACTCACCATTTGGGCAGGTATATATACAGAGCGTCCCTGAGTCCACGAGTATCCGCGAATCCACAGATACTCACCCGCGTTCGCTTCTGGCGCGTGCCCCGTAAATCGACTGGGCTCTATGAGATTTTTGCGCACCTTGATAGCCGCCGTCCCGGCGCGTACCGGTGAATGGAAATAGTCGGTCTCTTCGTACCAAATGAACCGCTCTACTGACTCGGCAAGCGCCGCGGTAAGAGCATCCCTATCGCTGTTGGTAGATATACCGCCGGTCATATGGAGGTGATGAGTCGCACACTCGGCACGCCATAAGCGTATTTGGGGCTCATCGGGGAGTAGCCATGAGCGCCGAAAACCCTTGATAATCCTGTTCGCGTACAGAGATTGTGCCAGGTCACCGAGTTCGGCAAGGTCAGCCTGTCCGTACGGCAGGGTCTCACTGCCGTATACGAATTTCGCCCCTAATCGCGATTCGAGAAACGAGGTGAACGCAAGCACTGATTTGCGCAATACTGCACCCGAAGAATTTTGTATGCGGCGGGCGAAGGGCACGGCATCTATGAGCATCCACGCATAATAGCACTTCGCGTTTTGCAAGGTTTTAATCACAATGTGCGGCGTTTTCCCCACAACCCCCTTGAGTCGAACTCCGGATATATAGAATGGTGGTACTATGTAAAGGTTACCGTGGATTATATGAAATTTCTCCCTATTCTTAGAAGGGTGCGGTCCGTCGTCGGTTTTGTCGGACTCGTCTCGCTTGGAGCCGTTGCCATTTTTACAGGGATGTTCTTCCCCCGCGGGCAGTTTGGAAGTCAGGGCGGTGCGTCGAGCTTGGAGGGTTCCGGCATCGCACATGCGGACGCCCCTTCGTGTGGCATCGGCTGCGGCTTCAGCTGCGGCGGCGGCTGCGGCGGCGGCTGCGGCGGCGGCGACGGCGGCGGCTGCGGCGGCGACGGCGACGGCGACGGCGGCGGCTGCGGCGATTGTTGCGGAGGTTGAAAGTTATGGATGAAGAAAACTCAACATTATTGCGATGGCCAGTGATTATTCTACTGGTTTCATGCACGATTCTGCTCGCTGTCGTTGCTTTCTCACAAAGGGACAAGATATGGGCACTGATACATCCAGACAGTAATAATGACCAAACGGAGCGTAGACAGTATTTAAATGCAGAGTTAAAAACTGCAAATGACGCCCTTGCCAGCGGCGATTTTTTGCAGGCAGCGTCAACTACCAGAAAGATTTTGGCAGAGAGCGACCCGGAAAAGGACTCCTCCGCATACTTCAATGCGTCTTCGGTGTTGGCGCTTTCAGAGTTTTTGGCGGGTTCCAAAGAGCAACGGATTGGCGCAATACGGCTTACCAAGCAAAATTTTCTCTCTCAGGACGGAAATGCCCGTCGGCAGGCGAGTGAGATAAATATATTGCTCGGCTATATACGTTCAGCCAACGAGCAGTATGTTTTCGAGGAAGTCTTTTCGGGCGAGCCTTTCCAGAAGTTTTTCGTAAAGGATAAAAGGTTGAAGTCGATAAAAAATCTCGCAGAGTACTCCTACGGCCTCGATACTTCAACAGAGGCACTCTATAGGATTGCAGATTATCAGCGCAGCATCGTTCTCAATTCTTCCGGTGCATTGGAAAAGAAAAAAGCCATAGATGCGACAGTGCAGACGCTTCACAAGGCGGATTTGCTGTATCCCCGGGAGCTTGCAGAAGTAAAGGGTCTACCTTTCGATTACATGGTCGAGCTCCGTTACTATCTTTGGGAGTCGTATATTTATGGTGAATTAGCTCTTGCAGATCCCGTGTATCTCGATATATCCGAGAAAATGTCAGATAAAATGTTCAATTTGTATGAGACACGACGAGACGCTAGCGGCAATAAAATCGCTCTTATCGCGGCGCGGGTGACGGATGTCTACCTAAACTATGCCCGGTATCTGTATACAGTGAAAGGAATGTCGCGCATCGATGATGTACGTTCACACCTCGACTCTCTTATTGCTGTAATCAACGAACATCCTTCCTGGCATCAGGGGTCGTATCTTGCGTTGGTGAGGAAAATGGCAACGGATGGAATTGCAGGAAAGCGTTCGCGGTCATATCAACAATACGTCGAACTTGCCAATATTCACGAACCATTTAAGCGTTTTCTCGAGTCGTATGGATGGACGGCGGCAAACTTTAAGTAATCTCTAAACAATGCACTTTCACGCCCGTGCCGCTGGACTAACAGCCCTCTTCGCGCTTGCGGTTGTGCTTACGTGGGAAGTCGCGCCTCAAAATACGCGCAACATACTCGAAGACACCGCATACCGCTTCGACCCGACGGCTGCGCGTGCATTTGCGTACGGCGAACGGCATTTCAATGCGAAGAATCGTAGCGGATATGATATCGAGCGTGCCGAGTACTTTTTTAACAAAGCCGCAGACATTGACCCGACTACGCCGTATCTGTACCACGAACTCGCTCGCATCGCGTTTTTGAAAGGAGACTTCGAGACCGCGATGGTGCTCATTGATTCGCAGATAGAGCTCATGGGCGATGCGGCGCCGAACTCGTATTACGTCCGCGGGCTCATCAGGGGATATAGGGGAGAGTATGCCAATGCGGCGAAAGATTATGAACATTTCCTACAATTCCATCCCGCCAACTGGGCGGCTATCAACGACTATGCGTGGGTGCTCCTGAAGGCGGACCGCGCGCAGGAGGCGGTGGATGCGACCTTGCGCGGACTCGGCGCTTTTCCGGATAACGCGTGGCTTTTGAGCACGAATGCGGCCGCTCTCTATGAGGTGGGTCATACCAAAGACGCGCTTTCTCAAGCAAGAGCCGCAGTCGCCGCGGCAGGGCGGGTCTCGGAGAACGACTGGCTCACCGCATACCCCGGCAACGACCCGCAAATCGCCAAAGAAGGTGTTGCGGCACTTCGCGCAGCCGCGCGGTCCAATATGCACACTATCGAACTCGCGCTCGCTTCAAGTACGGTACAATGAGCGTTATGAGTAGTAGCAACGTTCTCAATCTTTGGAAAGACATTCGCCCGAAGCTTATTCTCTTGTTCGCCCTCGTCCTCCTGCTTCTCGCCCTTGTCGCCGCGGGGGGAACCGGGAAGGACGCATTCGTTTCCACCGAAGTAAAATTCACCGATGTTTCCGCGCGCGGGCTTGCCATCGTGCCCGCATCATGCCCCTCGTCCCCGCACTACGCAGGGGAGTGCGACCCGCCTCCGACCTGCCGGAACGGCGCAAGCAATTACCCCACCTGCTGTCCTTCGGGGTATACGTTGCAGGGGAATCAGTGCATACCCACTACCTGCCAGCCACAAAACGTTTGCGATGCCTCGGGCACGAAAGTCGTGAACAGCTGCACCGGTGCAGTCGTGTATGACTGCGCGCTCACCGGGGATCTGTGCGTGGCCGGCCAGTGCGTCACCCCCAGCATTGAATTCGAATCTTTCGACGCCACCAATGTCGCGGGCAACACGTTCACCGCCACCGGCCACTTGCAGGTCGCCCCCTCGCTCGTGAAGAAAGGCGACACTACCCGTGTCTATTGGAAGGTCGCTCACGCCTCCGCCTGCACGGTACTGGGCAGTAACGGCGACGGCGCACTCGGCTCAGGCACCGGCATCTGGAACATGTTCTTCTCCGGCGTCACGGGCAAAACCACGAGCGCCATCGTGGCCAAGACCACCTACACGCTCGTGTGTCAGGCACTCCCCGGTGTTACACCCGCTTCTGTGCAGGAAACCGCGACGGTCAACATCCTGCCGAGTTATCAGGAGCTCTAACTTCTTCACCTCTCTTGTACACAAACCGCCGCCCCTTTCGGGGCGGCGGTCTTTCGGTGTCCTATAATAGGGAGTATGTACACACACCCTATACGTGCTTCCATTATTATTCTTGCGATATTTTTTGCGGCAACCACAATCGCCCTTCTCGCGTTCGCTAGCAGTGCTCACGCACAGTCGATGAAGCCTGTCGTTGTCGCGACCGTCAATATCTATGATGCAAAAATATTGAAACAGGAAGGCGGCACATTCTCTATTTCTTTCGATCTCTCAAACAGAGAAGGCGCGCAGCCGGGGGTGCGGTATGCGGTCGAGTTGGTAAATGCGCAGCAGATTGTCGCGGCTGAGCAGGTGTACCCCGATGTCGTAAATCTCGAAAGCAATAGCCATGTAATAAAAAACATCCAATACACAGCACCGGTGTATCTTTCCGGAACCTATCAAATGAGACTCGTGAGCAAAAACACGAGCGGACTGGCGCTTGCGCGTGCCTCGCTCGGCACCGTAACGCTTTCGGGAACTGGTTCGTACGTCGAAATACTTGCCCCCACCTGTTTCCTCACCGTCGCAGGGGAAGCGGTCGACAAGACATACACGCTTGAGCAAGGCGTTGATGTCGCCTCTACCGAAGAGCTCAATCTCACCTGTACTCTCAAAAATCATTCGCAAACCGCTGTCACGCTCACGCCCTCGTTCGAGACGTTTTATCGGGATACTTTCGGGGAGAAGATAGCAACTCCGGTGCCCGCTCAAAAAACGCTACAGGCCGGTGCCGGCGCGAGCGTTACGTTCACTACAGTACTTCCGAAAGCTTCAGAACCGCAGGCATATGATGTGAAACTCTCCTTTACGAACGCTTCTGCAGTAGCGGCCAACTCTGTTATCGCGCACTATGTACTGCGCGGCACGAGCGCGACCATCCAAAATCTCACGCTCGACAGGACGTCGTATGCGGCGGGGGATACCGCTCTGATTTCGCTCTTTTGGACCGGTTCGGCGAGCAATTTCTTCAATGCGCGCACGGCGCCGGAGGCACTTTCCGGTGTGCAGGCCGCGGTGAACATCGCGGGCAGCGCGGGCCCGTGCGGTAGCGATGTCATTGTCTCACTTGATACACAGCGCTCCACGCAGGTAATCCCGTTCCCGGTTACCGGCGCGTGTGATTCGCCGCAAGTCTCAATTCGTCTCGCCGACAACGCCGGGCGGGTGCTCGCGTCTTCCGCTTTCGACTTCCGGAATACGGCACCTTCAGAGAAGGGCACCGGCGGCGGCGCGCTTATCTACGTCATCATTGCGGTCGCCGTCCTCGCACTTCTCTATGGAATCCGGCGCATGTTCGCAGGCAAGACGGCGGACACGGCGGCAACGACGCTTGCGCTCGCGGGTCTCTGTATTATTTCGTTCGGTCTGCCAAGTGCCGCGCACGCCGATACGTTCACGCAAGATGTGTATTTAGTGAGCAGTGGCGGATGGGCGGGGAACTTCACATTTACGTATGACGTGAATTTGAATAAATCAACATACGC
>ERZ1292623.5141-Hain-H51-01um-R1-5141-length-10513-cov-4_pt1 | contig 10513 bp, 16 predicted proteins | sample MGYA00564398_ERZ1292623 | MGnify/ENA primary metagenome ERZ1292623 (study PRJEB36523, sample SAMEA6512633) | groundwater metagenome | collected 2019-01-07 | study: AquaDiva: Metagenomics assemblies of 32 groundwater samples
GGAAGCTGAATCCTGTTTAAATATAAATATAAATTTGTAACTGATGCAACAAGTGCAGCTCCTGCTAAAAACTTAAAAACTTCTCTCCAATTAATCTTCATATATTAAGTATAGCACTAGTTAACAAGTTCTAGCTAAAATTTCCCAAAAGGAGTAAAATTTGAACGAATGAAAAACAAAATCAAATACAGAAATGAACCCATAGAGGCACGTTTAATTAGTGATTTTTTACCGCGTCCGGAAAGTTTAATTCTAAAGGAGAAAAAGAAAAGAGTAACCTTAACTCTTACTCAAAAAAGTTTAGACTTTTTTAAAGACTCTGCAAGAAAGCATAAGGCTTCTTGATTATTATGTGGCAAACCAAAGGGTTTAATTATTTTCAAATCTGGTAATTTCCTCCCAAAAGTCCCAATTGCACTGAAAGTCTCGACAGTTATCTACGAGGTCGTTTGAACTTCAAATAAGGATCGGTCTGAGGCCATAAGTATTAGATATTTTGGAGCGACCAAGGCCCACAAAAGTGATGGTTCGGGCTTAGTTTCTTGTATTTCTGTAGTAGCTTCAACCGGTTCAATCACCTTCGAAAAAGCTTCTTGTATGTCAGCTTCTGCAACTTTCCTTTCAGCTCTGGTTCTATTAAAAACAGCTAAAACATGTTCTACTGCTTTCAAACGAATTTGAGATGGATTTTGAGATGAATCTCTTTTTGTAGCGTGATCAGGTCCAAAACTTAATCTTTTCGCCCTAGTAGCACTCAGATAGACATCTATGGGTATGGATGGTCTTATTCCTAGGCTCTCGTATAGCACAATTAAATTATAGGACTAATTATTTTCTAAAGTCAAGAGAAAGATCCATAATTGACAAAAATTGCAGACAATACCATAATTATTTTATGGTGGATATACTCATCAGCTGGATAGTAAGCGCATTAGCAATTTTAGCAGCTGCTTATCTATTGCCGGGTGTTCATGTGGCAAGTTTTACCGCAGCCCTTGTTGTCGCAGTAGTTTTAGGTATTATTAACGCATTCATAAAGCCAGTTCTTCTTCTTCTTACTCTTCCAATCACAATTTTAACTTTGGGATTATTTACATTTGTAATTAATGCAGTGATTATTCTTCTCGCAGCAAATATTGTCACTGGGTTTACCGTCGATGGATTCTGGTGGGCCCTTATATTTAGCATTGTTTTATCTATCATCAACTCGTTTCTCCATAGTTTAAATAAATAACAAGCTCTAATACCCTCATCGTTGGGTGGAACAAAATTTGACATAATATTTTTTTAGATCTACGATAAATCTGGTGAATAAAAAAGAAAAGCTTGTATTACTTCTTCTTCGTCTATCCCTGGGATGGATTTTTCTTTATGCTGGTTTTACAAAAGTAACAAATCCTGCGTGGACTGCGGAAGGATTTTTAAAAGGATCACAAACCTTCCCGGATTTATATAAATTATTTACAGAACCAAGTCTTCTTCCAACAGTTAATTTTCTAAATGAATGGGGACAGCTTCTTTTGGGAATCTCCTTAATTGTAGGTATTGGAGTAAGACTTTCATCAATTCTTGGAGTAATCCTTATGGTGCTTTATTATTTACCGCAACTTACCTTCCCATACGTTGGCAAAACGGCTTATATAGTTGATGATCACGTTATTTTTGCATTGGTCCTAATATATTTTGCCGTAATCAAAGCCGGGAGAGTTTACGGACTTGAAGAATGGTGTTCAAATCTCCCAATTTGTAAAAAAATTCCCAAGATCAGGAGTTGGTTTGGATAGAATGATTTTAATAAACAAATTATTGGATTTATCAGGAAAAACAGCAATCGTTACCGGTGGAGCAATGGGCATTGGTTTAGGAATTTCTGCAAGACTAGGAGAGGCCGGAGCTAATGTTATGATTGCAAACCGCACAGAAGAAGATTCAAAAAAAGCCGTTGAAGAATTAACCGCAAAAGGTTTTAAAGTAAGATCAATAAAAACAGATGTTTCAGTAGAAGATGACGTAAAAAAAATGGTTGCTGAAACGATCAGTTCCTTTGGAAGCATTGATATTTTGGTAAATAATGCGGGAATTTATCCTTCGATTCCTGTTTCCCAAATGACTCTTTCTGATTTTGATAAAGTTTTGTCTATTAATTTAAAAGGTGTATTTTTGTGCACTAAATATGTTTCCGAGCAAATGATAAAACAAGGGAATGGAGGGAAAATAATCAATATAACTTCGATAGACGCCTTACACCCCTCATCTATCGGACTTGCTCATTATGACGCTTCCAAACACGGAGTCTGGGGTTTTACAAAAAATGTTGCTTTGGAACTCGCACCCCACAAGATTTGGGTAAACGCAATTGCTCCGGGCGGAGTTTTAACTCCAGGGGTTCAAAAATTACAAGCAGCTATGCCAACTCTACAAGGCGTTGATATGAATAAAATGATGGAAACATTTTTAGCAAAGATTCCTATGCATAGAATGGGAGAACCGGATGATATCGGAAAAGTTGCTTTATTTTTGGCATCGGACATGTCTTCCTACATGACAGGCAGCCAAATTGTTGTAGACGGCGGAGTTCTTTTGTCATAAACTTAAACTGTGAAGAAATTAATATTTACTTTTTTGATCGGGATCGGAGGATTACTTCTTACCCTAGCCGGATTTAATTTAATAGAACTTTCCGAAAGTCTGGTTTTATATTCGGGAATTTCACTGATCGTAATTTCTGCTTTGTTATACATTTTAATGTAAATAGGGCAGGCTTTAAAAGTCTACACTAAATACATAACCTCAAATGAGTGTTGAAAGAAGATTCTCAAGGAGACATGCCATAACTGCTATGGGCGCATTGTTGTTAGTCGGTTGTGAGTCTGTTGAAGCAAAAGAAAAGGATTTTAAACAAGGAGATATAATTAGAGTCGGAAATCAAGGTTTTTCACTGAGAAATGGCTGGACATATCTAATCCCGGATCTTCCTAAATTTTTAGATAATATAAAGGCAGAGCAATACGGAATAAGGGTAAAAGATTTACGATCGATATCTGAGGTTGTTAAAAGATTTCCCCTAAAACAAGTGGACAATTATGATTATGTGGTGGATACTTTTTCACAAAGCATAAAATATCCTAAAAAAAACGGCGGAGAAGTAAACTTTTATGGATCGGGTTTTTTAACAGCAGATAATAAAGGAATATTTGTTCCTTCAAGAGAAATAAGACCGAATAATACATTTTTTTCTTTCGAAGATAAATTAAAAAAAGAAGGCAATTTTGGTATCCACGACAGCGTTTATTTTTCTTATGGTGAATCCCATTTTAGTCGATATGATGCCCAGGATACATTTAGAGATCCGGAAATAAACATAGGACATGCGTTAAAACAATTTGAACAGCTTATGATTGATTTTCCTTTTGCCCAGTTTAATTTAATAGGTCATAGTCTTGGAGGCCTTTTTTGTCTGGCAATAGCGATGAAATATCCTTACGCAATAAATAACCTGATTTTACTTAGCTCTCCTGTTAGGGGAATAGAAAGAACACGAGGTAGAAGTATAGTGCAAAGATTAAAAGAAGAACTCCCTTTTATTGGAGACGAAAAAGTGAGTGAATACTTATTCAGGAGATGGGAAAGCCCGACTTTTGGTCAGGAGCTGGACGCATTTGGCGAATCTTTTACAAGATCTAGGAAAAAATTGTTGGTGGCAACAGCAGAGGACGATCCTTTTATTCCGAAAGAATCAGTACCGATTAAAGGTGCAACCCAAATAATTCTTCCTGCTGTTAGATCTTCAGCTTCTAACATTCAAGGCCATGGGAGAACATTGGGGGAGCTTGCGGTATTAAATCCGGGTACTCAGGGAATTGGAAAAAATCGCGCTGCTGTATACTAATGTAATGAAAACGTTTAGAGAAAAAGTTTATGAGATTACGCGCAAGATTCCAAAAGGAAAAGTTGCGACATACAAACAAGTTGCCAAACTTGCAGGGAATCCAAAAGCAGCAAGAGCTGTGGGGATTTTTATGAAAATAAATCCTGATGCTCCAAAAACTCCATGCCATAGGGTTGTATCATCAAGCGGTAATCTAACAGGTTATTCAGCGGATGGAGGAATTCCAACAAAAAAGAAAATGCTTTTAGAAGAAGGGGTTAAATTTAAAAACAATATTGTTGATCTATCACTTTCACAATGGTAATTATTAAAGAGAAGTTTTGGGCTTCTGGTTGGTCTATAAAACTTCTGCTAAATAAGAAATTACAATTTTTCTTGTCATTCTATTACCGATGATGTCTCTTCGTTGATGTGATATACTTTTTTTATGGGTAGAGAACTCACAAGAACGGTTTTAAATATTACCATCTTCTTTTTAGTTTTATTTCTTTATACGAAACTTGCCGGGCCGCTGCCTTTTTCGATTAATTCGGTAACAACTACAAAATCAACCACTTTTGATGTAACAGGGGAGGGAAAAGTTAGTGTAAAGCCGGATACGGCAACAATTCAAGCCGGAGTTTTAGCAACCGGATCTACAACCTCGGAGGCGCAAAATAAAATAAATTCCATAATAAATAATGTTTCGTCCTCAATTAAAGAATTAGGCGTTGACCCCAAGGATATTCAAACAACAAATTATAGTATTACTCCAACTTATGATCTAAATCAAAAAATAACAGGATATTCTGCCAATACTACTTTGACTATTAAAGTTAAAGACATAGAAAAAGTAAACGATGTAATCGATGCCACTACAAAAGCAGGAGCAAATAACGTTGCGAGCTTAGGGTTTACAACCTCAGAGAGAAGCGAATTCGAAAATGAAGCCCGAAAAAACGCAGTTGCGGATGCCAAGAAAAAAGCAGAAAATGCAGCCAATATTGCAGGATTTAGACTTGGTAAGCTTGTAAATTACAGTGAAAGCCTCAATGGCGGCCCAAGACCAATCCCTTTTGCTTTAGATAAAGCAGAATCTACCTCAACTAATGTAGAACCGGGTTCCGACGAAATTCAAGTAACTGTTGTCCTAAGCTACGAAATAGAATAATCTTCTAGAAATCTCTTGCACCAGCTCTTTTTGATCTTGTTTTTAGATAAAACTAAGAGCTAACTGGAAAGGGGATAATGTTTGATTTTTTTGCCTTTTTCAAATTAATTTTTAAGAAATGTGTATGACCGTCCTCTCGAGTCTCAATTATTCTACCTGAATAAATTCTTCTAATTCTATCTGCGTATCCATTCATAACTGTAAAATTTCCCTCCATTGTTGGGGATCCTCTTTTTAATAATTCGTCTTCTAATTCAGTCATCATTCTTTCAACTGCTCCAACCTCATTTATGTCAGGATCAACCGCAATCTCATGAACTACTGCACTGGAATCGAAAGTTTCCAAAATTGCATAAGCGTAACCAATAATAAATCTTTTATTATTTCCAAGTAGCACCACTGCACTTAGGGGATGGAGAAGATCAGGCATAAGTTGTCTTCCCGCTTGTTCCCTTTGAGGATAATACTTTCTTCCAATTTGAGCCAGTTCACGCATCACAGTCGGTGAGAGTGAATTTTTCTGAGGATCTAACCTATGAACGGTAAAGGAACTAACCTCGGGTTTTGGTGCTTCACTTTGCCTTTCAACAGCAATCGCCATAGGCAACTCTGCCTGTAACTTAAATATGATCTCTTTTGATATAGAAAGTCAAGTATTTTTTGATTTTTTCCCTCAAGACTGGTTTAATATAGATATGAAGCTTTTAAATTTCCTGTTTAAAATTCTTCCAACAGAAACCGCTTATGCCCATTGTGATATTCCTTGCGGTATCTATGATCCTTTTAGAGCTCAGCAGGCTGCTCATACAATAATTCGTATGACAGAGCTTTTGGGTAAGGTCGAAAGAGAAGACGAAACAAAGGCAGAGCATGATATATCAAGAATGACACACGTTAAAGAAAAACATTCTGATATCCTTGAAGAAGAATTAAATACGTTAAGAGATGATTATTTTAAGGAAGAACATTTTAAAGAACACCCAAATCTTAACGAGCTATTTATAAAAACTCTTAAAAGTGTTTCAAAGGCAAGACAAAATATAAGTTTGGGGGATGCCGAAGCGACTCTAAACAGAGTTTTAGAAATTTCAGAAATTTTCTTTAAAACAAAAGGTGTTGAGTCGGTAAGAGTAAAAACAGTTTATCCAACCGCAAGAGAGATAGTTCTTCACAGATAATGCTTCTTCGAAAATTCAAAATCCAAGGACATAGCATGGAGCCAGTAATCAAGGAGGGGAATGAAGTCTTGGTCAGTTCGGTACCATTCTTTTTTTTCAAACCTAAGGTTGGTGATATTGTCGCGTTTAAAAAGTTCGATAGAGTCTTTATTAAAAGAATAAGAAATATAAAGGACGACGAATATTTTTTAAAAGGAGATAATGACAAAGATAGCTTGGATAGTAAAAAAGTGGGATGGATCTCTGGAATAAATATTTTGGGTAAAGTACTAATATACTAGTATATTAGTAGTCACTTATGATTTTGAATTTAGTTTTACTTTTAATAATCATTTTCTTGTTGATTTTCCTTTCTATGGTATGGCCTCCCGACAGTCCATGGGCTCCGTGGTGGAGGAGTTCGGATAATACAATTAGAGCAGCTTTTAAATTAGCAGGCGTTAAAAAAGGAGAAGTGGTATATGATCTTGGCTCTGGGGATGGAAGGTCGGTTATTATCGCGACAAAGGAATTCGGTGCTACAGGAATTGGAGTTGAGATTGATCCCTTAAGGTTTTATGTCTCGAAATTTCTTGCAAAATTAGCTGGCGTGTCAGATAAAACTAAATTTATTAAGAAAAGTTTTTTAGAAATAGATATTTCAAATGCGGATGTAGTTTTTATTTATTTAGTTCCGAAAGCACTCGAACGGTTAAAACCCAAATTTTTAAAACAATTAAAAAAAGGAACAAGAATTGTAAGTATAAATTATAAAATTAGTCTGCCGAAGAAAAAGACTATAAATGTTGATAACAGAACGGTTACTTTATATCTTATTTCTTAAAAATATCCAGCGGATTTTATCTGCGATTTTATAAAGTTCGTAAATTAAAGGTTTAATTACTAAATCATAACTTCCGACGAATTCAACAAGTTCCGGACCGTACCCATCTTTGAATCTATGGAATCCGTACCAAGGATCTTTCGGATTAGGGTTTGGACCTAGCGCTCCCCACATATCAAATTTTTTAAGACCCATTTTTTTGCCCCATTTAATTACTTCCCACATCATAAGATTATTTGCCATTGTTTCTCTGTTTTCGGAACTTGACGCTCCGTATGGATAATATAAATTATCTTTATAAACAAAAACTATCCATGCAGCAAGAACTTTATTTTTATATTTAGCCAAGAATAAATGGGCGGATAAGTTATTAGTTATGAGTGATGAGTTATGAGTTCGAAGGGTTTCCCACATCAGTTTATGATATCGTTCACTATGTGCAAAAAACTTTTGTCTTCTTGTAGTTTCCCGTGTAAGTCTTAAATATTCTTTAAAAGCAGAATCTGAATTATCTTCCATAATTTCTACCCCGTGTTTAAGGGCCACTTTTATGTTGTAGCGGGTTTTTGAATGCATATTTTTTAATAATTCTTCTTCCGATTTAGTTAAGTCTGAACAAAAGTATATTTTGTAAAAAGAGGATGTGCAGCAGGCTTGAGGCCTAAATTTTTAATTTTAATTTTTAATTTTCCATTTGTTACCACAGCAGGTTCTAATTGAATAAAAATACAGTTTTCTTTTTTCCCAATTTTTTTTAAATCCTCAACCGTTTTTTTATCAGGCATGGGGCCTTTGGGTAAATATCCAGCATTCCATGGAACATGAGGTATCTTGTGTATTGTTAATTGAAAGTTCGGAGTTTTTACTGTTTTTGCTCCTGTTTTCTTTTTAAACTCTCCCCATTCTAAAGATTGTAGTGGATGGTTGATGTTCATAAAAAATCAGGTATTTCGTTTTGTTCCAAAAGGTTTTCCGAAAGGGTTTCTTTTGGAAGTTCCAAAATAAACCTTGAAACGATATTACTCGTTCTTTGTCCAAAATATAATCTTCTTCTTGAATATGTCAGAAATAGTTTTTCTTTTGCTCTTGTTATGCCAACATAACACAGTCTTCTTTCTTCTTCAAGTTCGTTTCTATCCATTAAAGATCTTGAGTGGGGGAATAATCCCTCCTCCATCCCAACCATAAAAACTACCGGAAACTCCAAGCCTTTTGCAGCATGAAACGTCATTAAATTAACAGCATCTTTGCCGTTTTTATCCTTCGGATGATCTGGCATATACTCCTGTTCAACAAGAGATACGTTTTCTAGAAAATTGTTAAGATTAGGAAATTCAATCGCAACAGATCTAAGTTCTTTTATGTTTTCAAGCCTAGTTCTATCTTCCTCGTCTTTCTCGTCGAACATCGATAGATATTCTGTCTTTTTTACAATCGAATCCAAAATTTCAATCGTATCTCTCTTCAAATCAACTGTTTTTTCAAATTCTTCAAATTTTTCCAGTCTTCCTTTACCTAATTTTTCTATCCTTTTATATGAAATTTTTTCTTTTGGATTTGCCAGAACTTTTAGATATGCCAATATATCTTTTATTTCTTTTCTCTCATAAAATCTTGTACCGCCGATTAGTATATAGGGAAGCCCTCTGTGTAAAAAAATTTCTTCAATCGATCTTGATTGTGCATTTGTTCTATAAAGAATTGCGAAATCAGAATAGTTTAAATCCGGGTATTGATATTTAATATTACCAATCTGGTCTGCGATAAATTCTGCTTCATTTTGTTCGCTTGAGGCCTCATACAAATTTATATCATCTCCTCCTGATTTTTCTGTCCACAGATCAAGAATGGGGTGTGAGGTATTTTTCGAAATAACAGAGGAAGCAGCATCAAGAATTTTTTGGGTCGAGCGATAATTCTGCGAAAGTTTAAAAGTTTTTGTATTTTTAAAATCTTCTTCAAATTTTTTTAGATTTTGAAAATCCGCACCGCGAAAGCTATAAATACTTTGAGAGAAATCCCCAACAACGCTTATATTTTGGTGTTTTTGAGCTAGAAGTTTTGTAAGTTCGTATTGGGCATGATTTGTATCCTGATACTCGTCAATAAGAATATACCTAAATTTATTTTGATATTTTGAGAGAATTTCTTTTTGCTCCCTTAGAAGGGTTACAGTTTTTAAAATTAAGTCATCAAAATCCAAAGCATTGTTATCTTTTAGAATTTTTTGGTAAACAGGATAAACTTTTGCAACAATCTCCTGAAAATGTCCTCTGGCATAATTCAAATAAGACAGTGAATCTATTAATTCATTTTTTGCCTGTGAGATAGTAGATAAAATTGATGAAGGTTTATATTCTTTGGAAGAAATCCCTAAAAGCTTAAAAGCTTCTTTTATCGCATCAATTTGATCCTGAGTATCGTAAATCACAAAATTATTCGGAATTCCGATATTTTTACCATCAATCCTCAAAATTTTACTGCATAAAGAATGAAATGTAGAAATTGTAACTGCTGTTTTTTCATTGAGTGCTTTTTGCACCCTCTCCTTCATTTCTTGCGCGGCTTTATTTGTAAAAGTTACCATTAAAATATTGGCAGGATCGATTTGCTTCTCCTCAATTAAATAGATGACCTTATAAGTTAAGACTCTTGTTTTTCCGCTTCCTGCCCCGGCGAGTATTATCATTGGTCCATCCGTATTCTCGACAGCCTTAATTTGTTCGTCGTTTAAGTCCTTGAGAAGGTCTCGTTTCATACCGTATAATGATAGCACATGAAGCCAACCCTAATAGTTGCGAATTTTAAGTCAAATAAGACAAAAAATGAGGCCGAAAAATGGCTAGAAGAAGTATCAAGTATTAAAAATCTCCCAAATATACAGGATAAAAAAATTATCGTCTGTCCGTCTTTTACCTTATTGGATTTTTTCAAAACCTATATAGCCAACTATGAACTACCAATTGAGATTTGCGCACAGGATATTTCAAGATTCCCTCAAGGAGCATACACGGGGGAAGTAAACGGAAGACAGATAAAAGAACTTGCTGACTATGTTTTGATCGGGCATTCCGAACGCCGAAGTTTACTTAAAGAAAATGATGAATCGATTGAGAAAAAAGTTGAAAATGCGCTAGTAGCTAACTTAAAACCCATATTTTTTGTTCAAAATGTTGACACGCTGATTCCAAAAGGAGTGGAAATTATAGTTTACGAACCACCCGAATCCATAAGCACTGTAAGCGGGGGAGTTGCCGATAACCCAAAAGATGTCTCCGAAACTATTAGTCAACTAGGAAAGAGTCATAGTTTTAAATACGCTCTCTACGGAGGAAGTGTTGATTCACAAAATGTCTCTACATTTACCTCACTGCCAAATGTAAGCGGTGTTGTTCCCGGAAGGGCAAGTCTCGACCCTTCGGAATTTATAAAAATCATCGAAAATGCTTAAAAATTTTCTGCAAACATTAAAA
>ERZ1292623.5142-Hain-H51-01um-R1-5142-length-10512-cov-9_pt1 | contig 10512 bp, 10 predicted proteins | sample MGYA00564398_ERZ1292623 | MGnify/ENA primary metagenome ERZ1292623 (study PRJEB36523, sample SAMEA6512633) | groundwater metagenome | collected 2019-01-07 | study: AquaDiva: Metagenomics assemblies of 32 groundwater samples
AAGGAGAAGTTAAGCTTTAAACTCTATCCTAGTCCAGATTGAGGGCTGTAACTCGTCCTCATGACGTTGGAATTCGTAGTAATCGTCCGTCAAAAGCGAACGGTGAATAGGTCCCTGTGCCTTGCACACACTGCCCGTCAAACCAACCGAGCAGGGTTTAGGTGAGAATTAGTCTCAGATTAATTCGAACCTAGATTCAGTAAGGTGGGTTAAGTCGTCACAAGGTAGCCGTAGGGGAACCTGCGGCTGGATCACCTCCTATTTTATTTTTATCTTACTAAGTGCTCTAAGAACTCATAATTATAATGGGCCCGTAGCTCAGTGGTAGAGCATCGCCCTTGCAAGAGCCTTTTCTTAAAAAGAAAAGCTTCAGGAAAAGAAAACTAAAGAAAGAAAGGCGGGGGTCTCGAGTTCGAAAATAAGGGTTGCACCCTTATCAACATGCAAGCCTTAATGAAAGTCTCGACGGGTCCAAAAATAAAATAATTTCCAAAAAAGGCAATAAAGAATAATAATCACAAATTCAATTATAATCACAAATTCAATTTTGTATTATGCAACTCAAATATTTTTAATATTGGGTGAAGAAAACAGACGAGCTTTTCTTGAAAAGAAAACCTCGGAAAAGAATCATGTTTGTTTTGTGCATAGGCAATTTAACTCTGGAAGTTTTATATATTAGATCCCGTTAGGTGGATGACTTGGCTTAAGATGCTGATGAAGGGCGTGGCAAGCTGCGATAAGCTTTGGTGAGGTGCATGCAACCGTTGAACCAAAGATTCCTTAATGAGACTTCTCATTAGATCTGAAAAGATCAGGAACGCAGGGAAGTGAAACATCTCAGTACCTGCAGGAAAAGAAATCAATCGAGATGCTGTTAGTAACAGCGAGCGAAAGCAGCATAAAGCAAACTGAATCTTTTGTAGAAATACAAAAGAGATGTGGTGTTGTAGGACTCACTTTTAGTCTTAATTAGATGAGTTGAAATCTTCTGGAAAGAAGTACCATAGAGAGTGATAGTCTCGTAAATTAAATCTAAAAAGATGTGTGAGTCTCCTGAGTACCATACATTGGATATTGTGTGGGAATATAGGAGTTATTAACTTCTAACTTTAAATACGTCTTAAGTCCGATAGCAAATAGTACTGTGAAGGAAAGTTGAAAAGAACCCGTAACTGGGAGTGAAAAGAACCTGAAACCTAATGGATACAGCACGATGCTGCTTTATGGAGTTGCATCGTACGTTTTGAATAACGGACCAGGGAGTGCATTTAAGTGGCAAGGATAATCCTTAACTGGAGAATCCGAAGAGAAATCGAAAACCCGCAGTTTACGAGGGGTTTGGTATGAAAGTGCCTAAAGTCACTTGGATGCGACCCGAAACCATCCGATCTAACCTACAGCAAGGTGAAGCTCCGGTAATACGGAGTGGAGGCCTGAAGCGGTGCTGTGTGCATGCGTTCGTGTGACTTTAGGTTAGGGGTGAAAAGCCAATCGAGGGTGGTGATAGCTGGTTCCTGCCGAAATAGGCCGAAGTCTAGTCTGGAGTGAGATAGCTAAGAAGGTAGAGCTACGGATTTGGAAATCCGGGAGAGAAATCTTTCGCTTCCTTGTCCAACTCCGAATTTTTTGGCATCTTAGACCTCTGGAAACGGCGGCCCTGGGGTAAACTTGGGTCGCTATTGGGGAACAGCCCGCGCTATAGTTAAGGTCCCTAAATACTGGTTAAGTGTGAAAGGTACAAGGGTGTATTTAACCTAAGACAGCTGGGAGGTATGCTTAGAAGCAGCAATCCTTCAAAGAAAGCGTAACAGCTCACCAGTCAAGGTTAAGTGCCCCGAAAATGGACGGGGCTAAACTAGTTACCGATACTATAGACTTCTTAAATGAATGTGGTAGGCAGGCTTTCTGTTTGGGTAGAAGTCTCTTCGTAAGATTAGATGGACCAAATAGAAAAGAGAATCCTGGTAGTAGTAGGATCTATACAGAGTGAGAATCTCTGATACCGAAAGAGCAAGGGTTTCTTAGCAATGTCAATCAACTAAGAGTAAGTTAGTCCTAACCTAACGCCTAACAGGTAATTAGGGAAGGGGAAACAGGTTAATATTCCTGTACTACTTAAGTACATGCGGCAACGCAAATTTAGTTTCTGACATTTTTGGCTAGGCCGACATTTCTCGTCTGAAATGTTAATTAGCATAAATCTAGGGAGTATCGTAATGGTGAGAACTAGATTAAACTAAGATGAGCTGTCTTTTAGGCAGTTCGGTTGATGCCTAGAATCCGTGAAAAAGGAACTAATTGGATCTTAAGTAACTATACCTAGAACCAACACTGGTGCTCTAGGTGAGAAGCCTAAGGTATGAGGGTGTAAACTAATTGAGGGAAATCGGCAAAATGGTTCCGTGACCTCGGTATAAGGAATTCCTGGTTTCGTGTTCTCTTGAATGCGATATCAGGATGCAATTACAAAGTGGGACCGACTGTTTAACAAAAACGTAACGGTTCGCGAGCCTGCAAAGGTATGTATGGGCCGTGACGTCTGCCCAGTGCCTGTATCTCAAACTCCTTTTCAAATAACTCTTTTAAAAAAGCGTTAATGGAAAAACGTTAATGAAAAAGGTTAGAAAATGGGAGCTAAGGACAGGTAAACGGCGGGAATAACTATAATTCTCTTAAGGTAGCGAAATACCTTGTCGTTTGAATGACGACGCGCATGAATGGCGTAACGAGTTCCTCGCTGTCCCTAACTAGTGTCCCCTGAATAAACATTACTGGTGTGAATGCCAGTGACTTCCAGTGGGAAGCGAAGACCCCGTAGAACTTTACTGTAGCTTGTTGTTGAAATATATATTTTTTAGTGCAGAATAGGTGGGAGTTGCTAAAGCTTGCTCGCTAGGGTAAGTGTAGACAAAAGTGAGATACCACCCTATAGAATTTATGTTTCTAATTTCCGAAAGGAAAAACACCAACTGGTAGACAGTTTGGCTGGGGCGGCACCCTGCTGAAAAGGTATCAGCAGGGCCCTATGGTCCACTCATCCAGTTTAGAAATCTGGAGTAGAGTGCAAGAGCAAAAGTGGGCCTGATTGGATTTTAAACAACACGAAATCCAAAGACGAAAGTCTGGTCTAGCGAACCCCTATGTCCTTATTAATAGGGGCTAGGTATGACAGAAAAGCTATCTCGGGGATAATTGAGTCGTAGCGCCTAAGAGCTCATAGAGCTTTTCTTAGGAAGAAAACTTCGGAAAAGAAAGAGTAAATCGACGGCGCTGTTTGCTACTTCGATGTCGGCTCACCGTATCCAAGATGAAAGAGTATATATTCTTCATCAATACAATGGCTGTGCAGAATATCGAAGAGTAAAGTTTATATGAATTTATTTTAAACTCAATTCAAAGATAATTTTTGCTGTTAGATATATTTGTTTCCTAGATATTTCTAAATTAATTAAAAGAAATATTGAGATTTAATAGATTGAACTTTGGAAATTATATATCAAAACAGAATTATTTTTTTGAATTATAAAGATATATTTAGAAAACTATTTTACTCTTTGAACTGAAGGCAGCCAAGGGTGGGGGTGTTCACCCATTAAAACGGTTCGTGAGCTGGGTTAAGAACGTTGTGAGACAGTTTGTATGATATCTACTGGAAGTGTTAAATGTCTGAGTGGAAGGACCCTTTAGTACGAGAGGAACGGGGGTTCGTAGCCTCTGGTCAATCGGTTATCTGATAAGGTAGGCCGAGCAGCTACGCTATAGTTCATAAGAGCTGAAAGCATCTAAGCTCGAAAGAATCCGCGAAAAGAGACATAGAACTCCCATAGAAGATGGGGTTAATAGGATCAGGGTGTAAGCATCAAGGCAACGAGATGTTCAGCCTGTGATTACTAATTGTTCGAAATAAAACCTTTAGAGTTAATTGCCTATGTTTTTATTTTTTATTATTGAGATATATTTTTTAGATGAACTATTTTTTAATCTTTTCTAAATCTATTTTGGAAAGTTTATTGATATTAATTAGATAAAAACCTGCGGTTTCTATTACTTCCTTTATTCTTCTCTTTCTAAGTACATTATATCTTTACTAAGATTAAAATATAAAGCAAGTTTGTTTTTTTCTAGAAAATCTGTTCCTAATATTGATGGGATTCCACCTAGATCTGAACTTTTTTTGCTTGTTGTTTTTGCTAAAGGTATTTTTGATAATTCAATACGAGTTGTCTTATTTTCATTTGTTTTGAATAGTAGTGTTCCCTTTTTCCCTAACAAGAGATTATATCTTGATCCAGCCATTTTAAATGCTTCTTCTTTAGATAAAGCATCTATTGGAATCTGCAATCCTGCTGAATCATCTTCACCAATAAATGTGGCATTACTTCCTGTATCTACAACAAAAGTAATCCTTGCTAAGCCAAAATGATAATGAGAAGATTGTAGGATAGCATTAACACGTGGAGTTCCATCAACTAGGATTAGAGGAATTCTCATTTGATCATCAAAATATTGCTTTAACTTTAGAAACAAATTGTATGAATATTTTTGATGGGTCTTTGCCTAGTTGTTTTAATTTTGTGATTAAATTATCTATGTTTTTATCATGCATTATGACTTCAGCATTCTCTATAGCTACATAATTTTGGTCGTAATTTTTCCTTAAAGAAGTTAAGTTCTCTTTAAACCACTCTAAGTCTGAATCAAAAGCTGTCAACATTTTAAGTATTTGGGCTTCTTGCATTTTTAGATTCTCCTGAATTACTAAATATAAATAAGCAAGACCTTTATATAATTTACTACTTAGAATTTTGAAAAGTTTATTAATTTAAAATTAGATAAGAACTACGTTCTTATGAACTCCTTTATTTTTGAATGCTATAAAAGTTTAAATATCTTAAAATTAAGTATATAGTTATGAACATACGATTTATTAAAAGAAAAATAGGTTAAGCTAAAAAATGGATAAATTTAAATGGGATTATAGTGGATATTCTGATATTTTGCATATTCATAAAAAGGATGAATTAACCAAAGGAAGCGTTGAACTGGGTGATTTTACTTTAGATTTTGGAAATAATGATGAGGTTGTTGGTGTTGAGATAGAGCATGCTTCTGAGTTTTTTAATAATGTTGATATAAGCAAAGAATCTTTGAATGACATACAAGAAGTGCAATTGATAGTTGATAAAAGAAACCTACAATGCCAATTGGTCTTTTTAAGATTGAAATTTCCGAATATTGAAAAAAAGATACCTGTACCTTTAACTGTTGCTGCTTAAACTGCAACTATTTTGAACTCTAGAAACTATATTTCTGTGTCTATAAATATTATTAAAATGTGTTTATTTTGTTTAATTAATGAAAATAGAAGAAATGCCTTTTTTTACACAACCCTTGCCTGTAGTAATTCAACTATGGAAGTATAATAATCTTCAAAAACAAAGTTACAGTTTTTTTCATTTATTCCTTTAATTAAGCTTATTCTTTGGTTTGCGGTTTCTATCAGGGATTCTGCCCTATTTATATCAAAGGTAATGTTTTTTGCTGACTCGTTAATTATACAGTCATCCCAGTTTGTTTCTTTCATTTGAAAACCTCTATGTAATTGTTTAATACCATGCCATTTATGATATTGTTTGCTAGATGGTGATTTGATATTTCATTCAGGCTTTTATGCTGATGTATTTGTATTTCTCTTTTTAAGAGTTTTTTAAATTTATCAAGGTTTATATTTTTTTTTGAGGGCGTTTCTATATACAAGTCAATGTCACTTTTTTCTAGGTCTTCTCCTTTTGCAAAAGAGCCGAAAATAATAATTGCTGGATTGCTCAACTCTCTTCTTATATATTCAATAAGCCCTATTTCGTAAAGCTTTTTTATGTTGTAAAGCTTCTTTTCTAAAATATATTTTTCACTTCCCCTGTTTGCGGTATAAAAATGCACTCTGCCTGTTATAACTACTCCTAATATTTCCTCTTTTTCCAATTCTTGGCAGTATCTTATGACTGATGGCAAAGGTAGTTTTAGGGTTCTCTCTATTTCTCTTACCCTTAGCTTGGCTGTAGGATTAGTAAAAAAGTATTCCTTGATTGTTTGCTTGATATCTTTTCTTTTCATTTGATAATATTTAGTATCATATGATATTTAAAGTTATCTGTTTGTATCATTTAATAATTCATCTTCCTTCACACCAAACACAACTTTTAATAGGACAATCAGAATTAAGCAATTCTAAAGCATTTTTCCATATCTTCTCAGCATTTTTAATATCTACTTTCATCTTAATCAATTTAGTATCAAATATAACCTCTCCTGTTTCAGTAAAACCCTCATCTTAGTCTCTCCTCTTAGACAAGCTTAGTCTATGAGCTTTTTCTTTATCTGTAAGCTCTATTATGTCTTCATCAACTTCTTTATTACGGACTTTTGGGCTTAGTTTAAAATAATTCAGAGATGAAAATTGATCATAAAGCCCCTTATCTTTTATCAATTTTAACAATTCTTCTTTCTTATCATCAGGGAAAATAATCTTGTCATACTCTTTTACAGAGCATTTCTTATCTGTCCCAAAAACAACATCTATTTCCTTTTGTTTAGAAAATTCAATTAAATCCTTTTTAATTTCCTCAATTTTAATTTCAGCTTCTTTCTTAGTTTCTTTTAATTTATCAAATTCATCAACTAATCTTCCGCCATCATCTTCAGAAAATTCTTTTTTGCTCTCTTCAACTTCAAACTTATGCTTCCAGGCAGGACATATAGGCTTGTATTGACAATAATCGCATAAAGAGCTTATATTTGTAGGAAATTTATCACAAACCTCAATTTCTTTAATTAATTTTTCAATTTGTTTTTTTAATTCTTCTAATTGCTCATCATTTCTTTCAGAAACCATCTCTTTATCAAAAGCCAAGAAATACCAAACTAATTTAACGGATTTAGCATCAGGATATTTTTTCTTGACCCATAAAGAATACATCGCTAATTGGTGATCTTCATCTAATTCTTCTTGAGCTTTTAATGAATTATTTGTCTTATAATCGCAAACATAATAATTTCCATCTTTATCACAAGCTAAATGGTCTATCCTTACATGGTACTGATTTCCATCAGAAAGATCCATCATATCCTGGGTTTCTATATCTATAACTTTTCTATGATTAAATGGCCTATAATGATCATAATAGTCAGAAATGAACTTTTTGCCCATATCTTTATAGTTCTTAGTAGTATATTCGTTTTTGACAATGAAAACCTTATCATGGTAATTTTCATCCCAAATATTTTCAAAGAACTGCAATAATTCCTCTTTCGCGTTTAATTTTTGAAATTTTAGATCATTATAGAGTTTTTCCAATGCTTTATGGACTAATTTTCCCATAAATGCTTCAATGCTTTCCAAATCGCTTTTTATCCTGTCAATATACTGTAGTTTGTACTTATACTTGCATTGCTGGAATGTTCCAAGTTTTGAGTGCGAGTATGATGTCATTTTTCTATTATCTCCCAATAACCGCCTTTATCTGGGCCTATTCGCCTTAACAATCCTCTAGACTTAAGTTTGGCTATATTTTTATCAACTGCCCTAGTAGTGATATTTAGTTTTTTTGCTAGTTCTTCAATAGTTATCTCTCTATTTTCTTCTATTAAAATTAGAATTTTCTCCGAACTTTTCTCCGAACTTTTCTCCGAACTTTTCTGGGTAGTTCCTAAAGCCATTTTTAAATATTCGGGGTTTGGCTTAAATATGATATAGAAATGGGTTTCTGTAAATTTAATTTTGGGGTAAGGAGCATTTTCCTTTCTGCAGTATTCTCTAATTCTCGCAAAGCCAGATCCCATCTTTTCTCCAAAATGTATTCTTAAAAATAGGTTAGCAATAATTGGATTTCTTCTGAAGACAGTTTCTCCTAATTTGAAATTTTTTGGTTTCTTCCATATATTCTCTATCTGGATCCTGTCTGGGAAAATTTTGATAATGTTGTTATGTCCAGTTTCAAAATAATCTTTATGCATAACAGAATTAATAACAGCTTCCCTAATTGCTTCTTTTGGGTATTCGTATATATTTTCCCTTTGCGGCTTGCCTGTAAAACGATATGCAACTTTAACATAAAACTCTATGAAGTCCATAACTTTTTCTATTACTTCTACTAAACTTCCGTTGATTTCTTTTCTTTCTATGATATCTGCGCCCTCAATGTCCCTGAAAACAGCAGCTGTGTAAACACTTTGCTGAAAGAATTTCTGGGGCTCTTTTGAAAAAAATAAGATTCCAGCATTGTTGAAGGATTTATCTAAAACCCCTAATTCTTTCAAAATCTTTTCCTTAGAGATAGACTTTGATAAGTTGGCTTTTTTCAGATAATCATCTAATTTGTCTTTGTCAAAATCCTTATTAAAATTAAACTTAGTGTTGATTTGGCTATCAAATCTTATCTTTCCCTCGCTAATTGCAAAATCCATTATTTCATCTCGGTTCATCTTTTGAGAATTAGCGCCCATTCTCATGAAAAATCCGTCTTTGCATTTGTATGGTTTATCTTTTCCTTCTTCTACTTTAATTATTAAGATATTCTCAAATTGTCTTAATTCAACTTTTATGGAAGGATCACAATTGCGGGATATTGTTTGAATTTCTGATTTAAGCTTGTTATCAATTTTAGTTCCGAGAATTTTCCCTTCATCATTTACTCCCAGAAAGATTCTACCTCCTTCTGAATTAGCAAAAGCTACAATATCTTTATCAATCCCGTTTTTTCCTTCTTTAAATTCTATCTTAAATCCTTCTCCTTCTGAAATTATGAAATCAAATTCTTCTTTTTTCATAACAACCCCAAAAAGGCCTTAGAATAAATATAATGCCCGGCATGTCCCAAAAGGAGATACCGGGGACTTAAATTATGAAAAGATCCATCCAGCGACCCCGAAGGATCACTGGGGAACATTCTACTATTATGATTATTATAACATTTATAAATTCTTTGTTTTTTTAATTTTTCTGCAATAACCAATTCATTTTCAGCCCTGCTAAGAAATGTGTTTACCATCAAATCCATTTTGAATTGCCTCCTTGATTAGGTTTATATAAACCTGCCCTTCTGTCAATACTAAACAATTTTTAGATATTTCTTTTCCATAATTTGCTTCCTTATTCAAAAGCATTTCTATAAATTCCTTGTTCTTAAAAACATATAAGTGTATTGGCGGGATATTAAGCTCGCAGGATTGAGATAGTTCTGCATAAACTCTTTTAGGTTCACAGACATCTTCTATTAAAACAACAACATCAATATCTGATTTTTCTGTTTGTTTTTCATTTGCGTAACTTCCTGTAATCAAAAAAACATAATTTTTATATGGAATTTTATCAATTATTCTTTGTAAATCATCATAAGGGAGAGATTTTTTATTCCAACCATAATATTCTAAGATAAAACCTGCAAAAACTCTTGCTTTTGTTGAAGCAAAGTTTAATGAATAAATAGGTAAATGACTTACCATTTCTTGTTTGAGTACTTTTTCTTTTACAAATTTTTTAATAACTAAGCTAATATAGCTTTTCGATTTCTTTTTGGATATTTTTTTTATTTCTGTAAATGTATATTTCTTCCAAGGTTGTTTTGTAAAACAGTACAATATATCTGATTCCTTTTTTAACATTTTTAACTTCCCTGTATTTAGGTATAAATATCCCTTTATTTAGGGATTTATAAAACTTTCTTTTATAACCAAAAAAATCTAGGGCATTCTAACATTAGGTTTATTGAACTTGGTGAGAGTTTGTACATTTTTATCTCTTTTACTTAATATTTAAATTTTTAACGAAATATTTATAAACTTATATTCTTATAGTGATTGTGGGTAAGTCCAGGTATCAGTTGTATACCGGAATGGTGTATTTTATAACTGCCTTGGGTCCACAAACAATCTATTATTTTTAGACATCTGCTTTTTTCTTTGTTTTTAAGTTTAGTCTTTTCTTTAATTCTTTGTATTCTTTCATAAAAAGCCTTATTGTTGGCTTTAAATCGTGATTTTTCTCATATGCCTGCAATGATAAGTAATACTCTATCCTGTTTTTAAAATCTATATTTATTGGAGGTAAATTATGCCTAATTAAAATATTATTTAACAAGATTCTTCCTACCCTACCATTTCCATCTCTGAATGGATGGATGTTTTCAAATTGATTATGAACTACTGCTCCCAAAATCAAAGCAGGATATCTTACTTTATTTTTGTTGTACCATTCTATTAGTTCTTTTAATAAGTGGGATATTCTTGCTTGCGGTGCCCCTTCATGAACAACGCCTCCTTTGGTATCCATTATGACTACTTCTTCATTTTTCTTTCTGAATTTTCCAGCAAAGGGCTTGGAATTCTTGAATATAATCTTATGTATTTTTTTGATTAACTCCAAAGAGATATGCTCTTTAGTTTTTCTGATGTAAATAATTGCTTCATTAACGCCATATGCTTCTGCAATGTCTTCTTTTGATTTATTTGGCC
>ERZ1292623.5143-Hain-H51-01um-R1-5143-length-10510-cov-5_pt1 | contig 10510 bp, 10 predicted proteins | sample MGYA00564398_ERZ1292623 | MGnify/ENA primary metagenome ERZ1292623 (study PRJEB36523, sample SAMEA6512633) | groundwater metagenome | collected 2019-01-07 | study: AquaDiva: Metagenomics assemblies of 32 groundwater samples
GGAGGAGGCGGGGGTGGTGGTGAATGGTCACAACTAGAGGACGGAGAACATACTTGGTTTAGATATGTATACGGAGGGCCACCGCTTCCGGTGTCATAACATCCAGTGGGGTTCGGAGAGCAAAACGGGACAAGGACTGGAGTTGGACATGGTCCAGGGCCACTGCAAACATTACAGGTTGGTGTAGGTTGACTATTAGTATAGAATAAGCCAGCACATATATTCTGATGAGTTGCCAATGTATTACCCGGAAAGAAGAGAAGAACTAAGTTAAAACAAGTAAGAAAAAGAAGAATAAATTTTCGAGAGCAGTTGATCATCTACCAGAATAGTAGGAGTATGCCATTAGGGCATTGCCTGGTTTATTAACAAAGATTCCAACTTCGCCTTGAAGTTGTTGATCTTCAAATTGAGCTGGGCTGTCTAGTTGCATCGTAATATGCCAAAAGCGCTCTTCGGGAGGGGAAGGCAGGACAAACTCTGTTTCTTGCTGAACGTCTGGGAGTAGCTCAACTTTCACGATTTCTCCGTGAAATCTTTCTTGAACAAACTCCACCGTTTGTTTACAAATGTCATGCCACCGCTCCTCATATGTTGCGCAAACATCCGCGGGTTGCGATGGCAGCTTCTCTGTCTGAAAAAGCCGCAACCAAAACAAGATACTAGCGGCCAGCGCGAAAATCATAATGACCGCGATGACACCAAGGGCAGGAAACTTCATTTACTTATTATAAAGTTTCTGTAAGATTTATCCAGTCTTGGATCGGGGGCTAGGAGAGAAGTTTCTTTGAAAGAGCTTTTTGTTCTTCGAGGAAAAATTGTTTTACTAAGGGCCATTGCACTTTTTGAATCATTTGAGGCATTGCATCTTGTTCCGCATCGTTAAAGTACACGAGACTTTTGAGAATATGCACTTTGTTTTGAGCAAGTTTGCCAAACTTTTTCTCGTAGAGCTCCAGAGTTTCGCCAAGCTTTAGCGTTTTATGAACGGCGAGAATAAAATAAAGATCAATAAAGTCCCGCTTTGTTCCGCGATAAGCTATCGCAGCAATCTTCTTCACCGCGAGATTCTTTAGGTATGTTTCTTGAGGCTCTTTTAGCTTATCCAATGACTGCTTTGCAGTTTCAGAGAGGACTTGTGGAAACATCGAAGATCAGACTTGCGCAAGTTGAAGAATAAAGCCCAAAAGTTTCCGCTTTTCGCCGATAAGACCCTCGACTCGCGCAGCGTTTTTTTATATCTTCTTCCGCAAAATTCCGAAGCGCCCATTTCACCGCTTTCGTATCTCCATACTCAAAAATTCGGGAGAGAATATACGGACGGTTTCTTTCTGGCTCGAGCTTTAAAAAGTCGGTATCCCAGAAATACTTTTTCAAGTAAGAAGGAATTTTCACAAACTCATTATACCATATTTGTAAGGTTTATCCAGTCTTGGATGGATAGGGTTTCGGCGCGCTGGGTAGGCTGGATATTGTTTTCCAAAAGCCATTGCTCTGTTTTTTGGCGCGGGAGATCAAGCTCCTTTGATAAGTTATTCACAAGTTGCTTTCTTGGCTGCTTAAAACCTGCTTTTACTATTGTGAAAAACCTGGGGAAATCTATGGGATAAGGCTGGGGAAAGGGAGTGATTTGCAAGATGGCAGCATCAACTTTCGGTTTTGGCCAGAACGAAGACCCCTTTATATAAGAAATAATTTTTGGGGTGGCGTATATTTGCACCGAAACAGCAAGAATGCTCATTTCTGGAGGTTTTGCGCAAATTCTTTGTGCAACCTCTTTCTGTACAATGAGCGTCATCGTCTGAAGTCGGGCTTCTTGTCGTCGAAGCCCGAATTCTTCGCCTTCGAGAAACTTGCGGATTGCAGGCGCTGTAATGTAATAAGGCAGATTTGCTACAAGTTTATAGTTTGTAGTTTTTAGTTTATAGTTGGACTTTAGCGCGTCGGCATAAATGATCTCAATGTTTTTGTGCTGAGCAAGTGTTTCTTTGAGGATTTCAACCATTTTTTGATCTTTTTCAACAGCGATTACTTTTTTGGCAACTTTTGCGAGTTCTTGGGTTAAAGTGCCGATTCCCGGGCCAATTTCGAGCACCGTATCTTCCAGACCCACTTGGGCCGCCGCAACAAGCTTGTGAACGACATGTCCATCAACGAGAAAATTCTGGCCTAAACCTTTGCTTGGTTTTATTTCATGTTTTGCAAGTATCGTTTTGACAGTACGGGGTGAAGTGAGATTCATAAAGATGCTGTGGATAGAAAGCTTGACCTGGGTAGGGGCAAGGAGGTATAAAGGAGGATAGCCTATGAGTAACAGAGACGAGATGTCGAGTAATCGTAGAGCGCGAAAACCTCTTTTGTACGTAGCTCTGGGAGCTATTTTTTTGTTGGCAGGAATCGGCATAAGCTTAAAAACATTGACCGATTCTAAGGTGGGAGAGGTAAATATGCTCTTAATGGGACAGGGTACGGGGGCGCAAAAGGGCGTATTTTCAGCACAGGTCAGGTCAGACCAGGTTGTGGCGTTTGAAGCCCCAGAGCTTGTATTGCTTGACAAAACGAGCGTAATAGCCGTTACCCCTCCTATGACCGTTGGCGCAAACGTATTGGGAGCTCTTATTGGTGATTCTTCAGATGATACGAAGAGCAAACGGGAAATTTTGTATTACGTGGTGGAAGAGGGAGATACCATTGATGTTTTGGCAGAGCGTTTTGGCATTTCAACAAACACAATTGTATGGGCAAACGATTTGAGTAGCTCTTCGCAGCTTACTCCGGGTCAAGAGCTTGTTATTCTGCCTACTTCGGGAGCTTTGCACTTGATCAGGCCCCAAGATACTCTAAGCGAGATTGCCGTGTGGTATCGGGGTAGCGTCGAAGAAATCTTGGAGTTCAACGAGATTGAGTCTGCTCAAGATATTTTTGTGGGAGATTTGTTAATTATTCCCGACGGAAGAAAACCAACAACGTTGCCCAACGGACGACTTACGCCATTGGCAAATGCATACTTTATCTTGCCAGTGCCGCGTTCGTATAAGACTACGCAGGGACTGCATCCATTCAATGCGGTTGATTTTTCAAACGGTACATGCGGAGGTCCGGCGTACGCCGCTGCTGGCGGAATTACGCAACAAGTTGGATATCATAGCTTGGCGGGAAACTACGTGAGAATTTTGCATCCAAACGGCGTTGTGACTTTTTACGGCCATCTTTCAAGTCAAGCTGCGAGTCCTGGAGAAAGAGTATTGCAAGGTCAGATTGTGGGCTACATTGGCCATTCAGGCTATACGATTCCTTCAGGTCAGACAGGCTGCCATCTGCACTTTGAGGTGCGAGGCGCTCAAAATCCATTTGCCAAGTAGAGAAGTTATTTGCACTGGCTGCACAAACGAGCTTCAGGAGAAGCCTGGAGACGTTCTTGCGCAATAGGATTGCCGCATTTTTCACACATACCATAGTTTCCTTTTTCCATACGCAAAAGTGCGTCGTTTACATCTTTTAGTTGATTTTCGAGGCTAAATTCCACGGTAAGCTTTGTGGAGTATTCTTCCACTTCATCTGCAGCTTCTTCGATATTGCCTTCAGGCACGCGAGGATATTTGGTATCCCAATCGTCTTTGAGATGGGGATCTTTTATTGCAAAGGAGCTTAGCTGGGCCTCGAGTTGCTCTTTTTTCTTCTGGAGTTGATTTTTCAGCTCTTCAAGTAGTGTTGGTTCCATATATTCATTTATTGCTGTGAAAGATGTTCCAATGGGACTGCGGGTTTGCTCGTGAAGAAAAACTCTTTTTTGAGCTGTAAAATTTTTTTTGCTGAATCCTCAATACTTCTCTTTAAAAAAGGATCCTGCTGCGCAAGGTCCAAAAGGGTTTGATATGCCTTTTGTGCGTAGGGTTCTTTTGAGAACATTATCATAGTTACTCCGGCTTTAACAGGAGAAGTTACAATAAACTCGAAGCTGTAATTGTCGAGGAGTGAGGGCTGGCTCAAGTCGTCAGAGAGAATAATCCCCTGAAAATTCAAGTCGGACCGGCCGAGCGTTATCCCCTTTGGAGAAAAGGGAAAAGGACGGTCAGGGTCGAGGTTTGCGTAGATTACATTGGAGAGCAAAAGAAACTCTGGTTTGGCAGGCAAGGCAAATACAAAAGGAGAAATGTCAGGGAACTCTTGCACGGCAGCCAATTTCTTTTCCGGGTTAAAAGCAATACCGCCATATCCTGGGAAATGCTTGAGCGTGGAAAGAATGCCAGATTCCTTTTGACCTTGGAGCAATGCGCGGGCAAGTTGACCTGTCTGTAATCTGCCTGCCTGAAACGTACGTTCAAAAAGAAAATCACTGGGTTTTGTGCTATCGAGCACAGGGGAAAGATTCAGGTTTATCCCAAGAAATTTTAACTCCTCTGCGCGCAGTTCACCCACTTTGTACGCCTGCTCTATGTCTTCAATCGTGGACTGGGCAGTTTTTTCCTTGCCAAACTCAATGCGGGAAATAGCGCCTCCTTCTTGATCAACCGCAATAAAAAGAGGCAGCGAAGAATATTCGAGCGCGATACGCTGTAAGTCATAGGTGAGCTGTTTTAATTGTTCTATATTCTGAATATTTTTTGATAAAAGGAGAACGCCTCCGGGGGAGAGACGTCTCATTGTATCTTGAAGTTCTTGGGTTAAAGTTGCATCTTCAATTCCTATCATCAAGATTTGTCCCAACGCTTGTTCAAAAGAAAGAGAAGGAGGAGGTTTAAAGGTGTTTGAATCTTGCAAGGCTGCAAATGTCGTAGGTCGAATACTGCCTTGAGACGCAGACTGGAGAGCCTCGATGGCAGCCCTCGTTGCTTCAAAGGAAGAGGCAAAAATGACATAGTTGTCGAAGAGTGCATATACGATTCCGTAGTCTTGGAGGGAAAAAGTTTGAAAACGAATTTCTACCCCTCCTTGAGCGCTTGAACGCCATGCCTTCGTGTACGCAGTTGTCTTTTGGGGTGCCCAGAAAGATAGAGTTGGACTTATGGTTTGTTCCATTTGTGGCGTCCATTGTTCCAGCGTTGCTTTGGCTTCATTCGGCGACGGTGTTTCAATAATCATGCCAAAACGGTTTCCTCTCGCGTAAGAATACGAAAAGAAGAAAGAATCACCTGCAAAGTGAGGAGTTGTGGTTTCGGGAAGGTCGATTCCAAAAATGCTGAAAAATTCAGCTCCGTTTGCCACGAGTTCATTGTCTGCTGTTTTACGAAAGCGAAGCTGGGTGAAGTCAGGTTGCTGTTCAGCTTGAAGAAATTGAGCAAGAAGAGCTGAAAGATCGCTCGCTGTGGCAAATTGAAGTGTTGTGGTATGTACTGGATTTATTGCATTGCGTATTGCATTTGTAGGGGCTTGCGGTGGAGGGGTTGGTGCAGGGGAAGGGGTAGGCTGGGGAGAAGGAGCAGGAGGTGGTTCAGATTGGGGAAGGAATTGAGAAATAAATGGGATTTGCGGGAATTCAAAAGAAACCGCTTGGTTGCGGAAAAAGAAATACCACGCGGTAAAAAGCACTAAATTCAAGGCGATAAACGCAAAGAAGATTACGACAATCAAACGTACAAATATTTTTTTCCCCTTGGAGGGAGGTGAAGGAAGGTTGCGAATGCGCCGTTCCTCGCCTGGAGGCAAAATAGAATCCTGAATTTTTTTGAGGTCTTCTCTTTTTTGTGTTTCTTCTTGCTGTTTTGTAGCCAAGGCAGACGCTCGGATTCTTTCAACGGCGGTCCGCTCTTTTTCTGTTTCTCTATGTGCTTTTAATTCTGTAATGCGCTGCTGTTCTTTTCTTGCCTCCTCTTCCCTGATGCGAACGCTATCTTTTTCCATGGTACGCACTTCTCCGCGATCCAAATAGGTGCGTTTCTGCTCGGGCGCGAAAGACTGGGGCCGAATTAGCTTCGGCTGCGGAGGCTGGGGGTTCGGGGGGGCAGGCGGGGGGGGTTGAGGAGCAGGTTCTTGCAGCGGATTGGTTTCGGTTGGAATATTTGACGGAGGAGGTTGTTTGCGTGGTTCATCCATGTTGCTATTTTCTCACTTCTTGAAAATATTTACCAGCGCCGCAAGAGTATGCTCCTGTGGAAAACTCATGCGCGAGTTTCTTGCGCTTGCTTCAAAGAGAGATTGATTCTTCCGAGTTCGTCAATTTCAATTACTTTGACAGGAATGATTTGCCCAAGCTTTACTACATCCTGCACTTTGTTTACGCGCCAGGGAGCGAGTTGCGAAATGTGAACCAATCCTTCCTGTCCCCCTGGAATTTCGACAAACGCGCCAAACTCCATAATGCGCTTTACTTTTCCCTGAAAAATCTCGCCAACCTGAACTTCCCTTGTTAAATCTCTCACGAATTCCACCGCTTTTTGAAGTTGATCTCTGTCTTCTCCGGTTACAAATACTTGACCAGTTTCTTCAATGTCGATCTGCACGTTGTATTCATCTGAAATGCGGTTGATGGTTTTGCCGCCAGGGCCAATGAGCAATCCGATTTTTTCAGGATTGATATTGAGCATGGTAATTTTGGGTGCCCACTGAGAAAGTTCGGGCCGAGGTTCAGGCAGCACTTTTGTTATAATTTCATCAATGATATGGTCTCGCGCCTTTTTTGCTTTTGCCAACGCTTCTTTGAATATTTCTTCGGTAATGCCTCTTATTTTCACGTCGAGTTGAATGGCAGTGATGCCTTGTTTAGTGCCCGCAACTTTAAAATCCATATCGCCATGATGATCCTCCGGACCCTGAATGTCGGTTAAGAGTTTGTAGGATCCTTTTCCATCAGACATTAACCCTATGGAAATGCCGGCAACCGGCCGCTTGATAGGCACGCCAGCGTCCATTAAAGCTAAGGTAGAAGAGCAGACAGAAGCCATAGATGTGGAGCCGTTTGAGGAAACCACTTCTGTTACAATGCGTACGGTATAGGGGAATTCATCGGGCGTAGGCACCACGGGAAACAAGGCTTTTTCAGCCAATATCCCGTGGCCAATTTCTCGGCGCCCAGGCCCGCGCAAAGGCTTCACTTCTCCGGGAGCATAAGGAGGGAAATTATAATGATGCATAAAGCGTTTTTTGCCGATAAACTCCATTCCTTCCATGAGTCGCTGGTCGCCGGGCGCACCCAAAGTCAAAATAGAAAGGGTGCGAGTTTGGCCGCGTTCAAACATTCCAGAACCATGAGTTCTGGGAAGAAAGCCAGCTAAACCTTGGAGAGGCCGGAGTTCGTCGAATTTACGGTCATCCACGCGCTGGTCTCTTTCTAAAGCTCCTTGGTGAACCGCACGGGCGGTCTCTTCGTCAAAGAAAAACCCGGAGTGTTTTTGTGTTTCTGAATCCGCGTATTTTTCTTCTACCAAAGCCTCGTATTCTTTTTTGATTGCATCAACTGCAGCCATCCTTGTTTGTTTAGTGTCCTGAAACAAGGCTTGTTCAAGCTTTGGTTCCAGCCACGTTCTGAATTCTTTGTTGAATGCTTCGAAAGCAGAAGGTTGTTCCTCTAGGGAAATTTTTTTGCGGCCCTCTTTGGCTATTATTTGTTCCTGGAACTCAATAAGAGAAAGAAGGAAGGGCTTGGCAAAAGCAAGTGTTTTTACATACACCTCATCTGGGATTTCGTCGGATTCTGCTTCAACCATATTGAACAAAAGTTCGCCTTCTTCCCTGACTCCGGCCAGCACAAAATCAAGATCGCTTGCTGCGCGTTCCTGATAAGTGGGGTTGAGGACAAAATTTCCCTGCACCCTCCCTATCCTTACTGCCGCAAGCGGACCTGCCCAAGGGATATCAGAAAGTGAAAGCGCCAGAGAAGCCCCAAGCAGTCCTGAAATGTCTGGATCATTTTGTGTGTCCCACGAAAGACAGGTTGCAATAACCTGCACTTCAGAGAGAAAATTCTTGGGAAAGAGAGGTCGGATTGCGCGGTCTATGAAACGGGCAGTAATGATTGCTTCGTCTGAAGGCTTTCCTTCTCTACGCATAAACCTTGATCCTAAAATTTTTCCTGCAGCGTAGAATTTCTCTTCATAGTCAACTACAAGCGGGAAAAATCCCTGGTTGGAGAGTTCGGTTTTCGCCATGACTGCGGTAACAAAAGTAAGAGTGTCCCCTGCTTTTACAAGGACATTTCCGTTTGCTTGTTCAGCCCAGTTCGTAAGTTGGAAGCTTATGGCGCGGTCGCCAAGCTGACAGGTAAAATTCGTCATCTCGGAAGTTTGAGAGGCCATCGGGACTTTTTGAGAAGGTATTTGCCGTCTTCTTCTTCAAGATCAATAAATTCGTCGGCAGATTCTCTTAAGCGCGATGAAGTAGATTTGCCAAACGCCATTACTTCGACTCTTTTGCCATGGTTTTTTAGGTATTCCACAAGCGGCACGTAGTCGCCGTCTCCAGACACAAGCACAACAGCGTCAACTCCATCTGCAGTTTTAATGGCGTCAACGGCAATGCCTACGTCCCAGTCTGCTTTTTTTAAGCCTCCATAATACTCCTGAAGATCTTTTACTCGGGTTTCAATTCCAAGGTTGGTGAGCGCGTCAAAAAACGGCTTTTCCTCTCCTGTTTTCGTGCGCACCACATAAGCAAGAGCCCGAATAAGTTTTCTGCCTGAAACCGCGGTCTTGACGATCTCGCGGAAATTTACGCGAGATTGATGAAGGTTTTTCGCAGAATGATACAGGTTTTGAACGTCAATAAATACGGTAACCCTTTGATCTTTATTTTTGAGACTCATTTATTTTTTAAACCGATCTTCTTAATCAAACCCTTGTACCTCTTTTCGCTTTCGCGCTTTAAATACACCAGAAGGGTTCTGCGCCTTGCCACCATTTTCAATAAACCCCGCTTTGAGTGGAAGTCTTTGGCGTGCTTTTTTAGATGTAAAAGCAACTTGCGGATTTCTTCGGAAATAATCCCAACTTGCACTTCAGGAGAGCCTGAATCTGCAGCATGGGTTTTGTATTGTTCGATGATTTTTTGCTTTTCCTTCTGTTCTAACATGAGCCCAGTATAGCAAAAACCCCGAAAAACGCAAGCTTACACCCCGCACTGAATCTCAAACCAGTTGCCGGTTCCTGTAAAATTGACAGCTCCCAAGGAGGTCAAGAGAAGGCTGATAAATAGCCACGCTCCATACACAATGAGCAATCCCACAACCACGGCAAGAAGGATTTGCTGGCCCTGCTTCACTCTTTGCGGGCTTCCCGCGGAAGTGAGCCATACAAATCCTCCCCACGCAACCAACAGAGACGCAATAACAGGGATGATAGGAATAAAATTATTCAACGCGAAGGGAACCAAAAAAAACTGGATGATATTGTTAATGAGCACAAAGATGTGGCAGAAGTTGCAGGGATCCTGTCCTTCACCGCCACATGGCACTAATCCTCCCGATCCCGCTGCAGCTGCGCCGAATCCAAAATGCCAGGCACTTGCGCTGGAAGTACGAACTGTAATTACAACATTGCCGCCAGACGTTGTAATACTTACAACGCAAGGATCAGCAGGGCATCCTGCAACCAGTACTCTATCCTTAAACACGCGCAGCGCATTTGGATTCGCGCTCGGCGGTAGCAGAGAAGAGTGGAGTTGGAATGAAAAGATGAGAGGATTTGCTGGGGTAGTAACTGGAGCAGTAATATTTACCTCTCTTGGAAGGAAAGAGAAACCCGAGGGAGTCGAAGTTGTATTCGGACGCTCTTGAATGGTGATCGATCCGCTTACTGGAGTAGTAACCGATGTCTCAATAGGATCGGAAGATGTTACGCCATCGTTTTCGCTATCAGTGGTTACTGTGTCCCCAGCGCTTACACTTGGTTGGTTCACGGTTTCTGTTGTTGCAGGTTCTGTTCCAGGCGTTTGAGTAGGAGAAGTTACGGTAACAGTGGCAGAGTCGCTTCCAGTTCCTCCTTGACCTGTGCACGTTAATGCGTAAGTGCTTGTGATCGAGGGTCTAACTTGTTCAGAGCTAGAAAGAGATTTTAGTCCTTCCCACGCGCCACTGGCAGTACAACTGTTTGCAGCATCTGAAGCGGTCCATGAAAGCGTAGAAGCGCTGCCCAATGCGACAGAATTGGGAGAAGCCGAGATTTCAACAGTGGGTGCCGGAAGAAGAGTCGCATGCCCACAATTGTTGTTGTAAGAACAGGTTGCTTTCATGTAGTAACCTTCCCCACTCGGAGTGCTCCCCACGCGTATACACTGCCCGGTTTCATCTTGAGATTGGCATGTGCCACCCCACGTGCCGAGAGAACCAGAGCCGCAAGCATTGAGGTCAACAGGACCTGAACACTCGTACGGCGCATGGTCTGCAAGTACTTCTGTAAAGAAAAGAGGGAGACTGATAACAGCGACAACTCCAATAAGAGACCCAATGAGAAATTTAGACATTACTCTATTGTACGCTAAAACTCCAGAGAAAACAAAATGGTGTGCCCCGCCCGCGACTCGAACGCGGAACCAAAGGATTAAGAGTCCTCTGCTCTACCAATTGAGCTAGCGGGGCGTG
>ERZ1292623.5145-Hain-H51-01um-R1-5145-length-10509-cov-7_pt1 | contig 10509 bp, 10 predicted proteins | sample MGYA00564398_ERZ1292623 | MGnify/ENA primary metagenome ERZ1292623 (study PRJEB36523, sample SAMEA6512633) | groundwater metagenome | collected 2019-01-07 | study: AquaDiva: Metagenomics assemblies of 32 groundwater samples
AAAAGATCAGTAGACATGAATGTTCAAATAACAGAACAAGTTAAATTAGAATGGCTTGACAACAATCATCCAGAAAGAGGATATAAAAGATTATGTTCAAGATGCTCTTTATATAACAGAAAAATAAGTTTCACAGAAGGTCAAAATGACATAACAATAAGGGCGACAGATTCTTCAAATAATGTTGACCAGGAAACAAAGCAGTTTATAGTAGATTCAAAAAAACCAAGAATTTCAAGAGCATTTCCTAAAAATAATAAATATGGAAACGGTGAATTTACAATAGAATACGATGAAGAAAACTTAAAAAAATTAACAATTTTCTATAGAACATCTTTAACAGAAGAATATCAAAGCTTGTCAACAAACACTTGTCAAAATGGAAGAAGATCATCCTGCACATTAAATATTCCAAATTTACAAGATGGTGCATTATATTATTATCCTGAAATAGAAGACATAGTAGGAAGACTAGCAACATTAAGAGAGCAAAAAATCACAATAGACACAATTTCCCCAGTCTTAACTTTAGATCCTTCCTTACAAACTCAGCCTTTGGAATTTTCAAAAAGGCTTCCTTTGAAATTAACAATATCTGAAAAAGCAACATTAACATATGAAGACTTAAATAATCCAGGAAGACAAAAATCTTTGTGCAGAAATTGTGATTCTTATGATAGATCCTTGTCATTTAAACCAGAAGCTTATAACTTAAAAATAACAGCAGAAGATGATGCAGGAAACAAAGACGAAGAAACTTTAGCATTCACAATAACAAGATAAAATCCGTAATTCTTCCGAAATTTCTGAAAACTTTTCTAAAAACCAGTAAAATTTCTGGGCTACTTCTAAGTTAAAATAAAACATTAAATAATTTAATAATCATCTTTATTTTAATGACAAACAAATATTATATAGATACTTCAATCTGGATTGATGTTTATGAAAATAGATTTGGTTTTAATAAAGAGTCGTTAGGAAGATATGCTTTAAAATTATTTCATTATATTTTAACAGAAAACCATAAATTAGTTATTTCTGATGTTTTAATAAAAGAATTAGAAAGGTATTATTCTATTGCTGAAATTAATGGTATGATAAAGATATATGAGAACTTAATTGAAAAAATTATTGCTACAGAAAAACAAAGAAATGAAGCTAAAAGAATTGGATATGAAAAAAACTTGCCTCCTGACGATGTTTTGCATTCTATAATTGCTAGAGATAATAATTTAATTTTAGTTACAAGAGATAAACATTTTAAAGAACTAGAATTTATATCGAAGTGTTACAAACCAGAAGAACTTATTTAAATTTATTTCCAAAAGCTATATTTTTTCTTAAGTTCTAAGTCTCTCTGCTTTAACGTTTTAGTTTCAATATCTCTAGAAATTTCTTCAAAAACTTCTTCTCGAACTCTTTCATATTCTTCTTCTGTAGTTTTTCTTTTAGAAGAGCCCAAAAAAGTAGATATTTTATACAAATCAGCCCCTAATTTAAGTTTCTCATATTCCTCTTTTGAAATAGTAATTGTTTTCTGATTTTTCATATCTAATAATTGTTCTTGATATTTTTAATGCTTTTGTTTTTTTGAAATAAATAGTTGTTGTAATTCTTCCGAAATTTCTGAAAAACTTTCAGAGAAAAATATAAAAGTTATAGCTTAATAATTAATTTTTTACTCATTTTTCACTACTTCTAGTCTCACCTAAAGTTTAAATAATGAATTTTTTGCTGAATTCTTTACAAAATAAGGACAAATCAGCAATGATTTTTCCAAAAACAAAAAAAGGAGGTAAATAAATGAAACAAAAATTAATTGCATTATTGATGACTTTATTGTTAGTAACAGGATTAACTCAAGTTCTTGCAGTAAGTACTGGTGGAGACATAGACATTATTTTTGAAACAGAAGACTTTGCACCTAGAGCATATATAAGTGCAGATTCTAGGCTAGTTTCAGATGACAGCACAACAGGATTAAGAAATACTCCAGACGCCCCTTTAGATGACATTAGAACAAACAACTATGCTTTTGAAGGTGAAAAAGTAGCTTGGTCAGTTCTTGTTTATGACAGAAACGGCATTGACACTGTTTTAGACCCTGTTGTTACAGTAGGTTCAACACAAACAACTGGCAATGGTGAAGAAGCTTTATGTGATGTTGCAGCTGTTCAGCCAGGAGACGGTGACCCAATACCAGAGTTTAATGTAAGGGATGGCCCAGATTTATTAGACTTTGACATAGACTTAATGAGATTATATGACTGTGAATTAACAGTTGAAAGCCCAGCATCCATGGCAGGCCAGTTTTGGGTGTCAGTTGAAGTTGAAGATTCTAGTGGAGAAAGCAATATAGCAACTCAAAATGAATTCTGGTTCTTCAATCCTACAATTGCATTGGTTCTTGAAGGAGACCCAATTACATTTGGAACAGTTAGACCAGGAGCAACATCTTATTCAGGCACATTGACAATAGAAAATGAAGCAGAAGAAGGAAGTGGAGTCTTGTTGGAAATGTTCCTATCAGGTTCTGATTTTACAGACCCTGGAGCAGGCCCATCAAAATGTCCAACAACAAATGAGCTAGAATTGGAAAACTTCAGATACCTAGCAGTTAGTGGAGCTCATAGTTCAGCTTTAGAAAATGCTGCTGGTGACGGAGATGCAATAGATGATGAAGGCTATGATGATATACCAAATGGTGCAACAATAACAGCATCCAGAGAAATAATTGGTGGAGATGACTATTTAGGTGATGGTGACTTGAGAGAAGCAGGTAATGTCTTGGCGCCAGGCGCAGAAGTATCTGTAACATTTAAGTTGAATTTACCTAGTCCATGTGTCGGTGACTTCACAGATGGTAGCTTATTGTTTTGGGCAGAAGCTGTCTAAAACTTTTTTATTTTTTTATTTTTTAAAATCATAAACTTATCATACTCATTATTAAAAAGGAGGTAAAAATGAAATTAAGAAAAATTATTTTATTTCTTTTGTTGATTATTGGTCTTTTTGGAACAGTAATTAGTGAAGCCTTTGCTTTGGAATTAGACGAATTAATATTAAGAACACCAAGAGAAGGAAGTTTGTTAAGAAGCACAAAAGTTCCTGTAAATATTGTTGCAAGAGCCGCTGTTGAATGCGAATACACTGTAACAAATGAAGACACTGGTGGCTTTGTATCTGACGCTCTTGAATTTCCAGCTCCAGAAAGAGAAGGAAAAAAAACAGTAAATAGATTGTCAATAGATATAGAGGGCATTTTAGGTGACCCAGTTATAACAGAAAGAGAAACAAGAAGAGGAACTATTTCAATATCTAGTATTCCTGAACAAGAATATACTTTGGAAATAGAATGTACTCCTGATGGTGGAGATACTGTATTTGAAGAAATTAGTTTCTCTGTAAAACCTAGAGGAACAGCTAGAGTAGTAAGAGAAGATTAATTTTTTCTTTTTTTATTTAAGTTTTGTTTGCATAAGTAGTAAATCAAATTATTCTCTAAATCATAACAATCTTTAAAAAAGAAACTTGCTTTTTAATGTAAATGAAAAAAATAGGGGGATTTTTGCTTATATTTGTACTTCTCTTAAACATAGCTTCAGCATCTGACATAGCTTACATTCTTAAAAACCCAAACTCTCCTAATCAAGATTACTTGTCTTTGTTTGATGAATTAAATCTTTCAGTAGACTTAATTAAAAACACAAGAACAAATACAATTAACTTTAACAATTACAAATTAATCTTTGTCCCTAATCAGCGTTTCTCTAATCCTTCACAAATCCCAATTAACAATCATAATTCAGTAGTTTCAAACACATTTCATCTAAGAGAATGGTCCTTAAGTTCAGATGATATTTCCTTAATCGCAAGTTCTGCTCCACAGGAAGTTTTGATTAGTGACAATTTATTGCAGGTTTATACATCCTGCTGTTTTAATAATCAAGGCAGCATTCCTCTTTATTATATTTCTTACTTAAACAAAAACAATGATATGTCAGTCTTCGCATCTCCAATATCAAATCAAGAAGACGTTGTAATAGGTTTTCAAAAACAAGGCTCTTTATTAACAAACAACGAATTGTCAAGAGCAAGAACATGTTTTTTTGGAATAACAGAAACAAGATATTGGACAAGTAATGCAAAAGAATTGTTCAAAGAATGTGTCTTGTTTTCAATCAGTGCAAGAGATAATGACAATGATGGTTTTACAGAAGACACTGATTGTGATGACAATAATCCAGATATAAATCCAGATTCAGTTGAAATACCAAACAACAACATAGATGAAAACTGTGATGGCCATGACTTAATTGTTCTCCCGCCAGAAGATGAAAACCCAGTTGAAACAGTGCCAATTTTAACTCCAAAACAAACTCAATTGGAAATCTTGTTAATAAAAAAAGGCAATAATGAAATTGTCCAGACAAAAACAATAACTTTAAACCAGAACAATAATTTCTTTGACCCAGAGCAGTTTAGCACAGCTTTAGACCTAAATCAAAATTTAGAACAAGGTTTTTACGATATCCTGATTATTGGAAGAACAAACTCACTAGAATGCAGATTAAACAATGAAGAATCAGTAAGATTAACAATTTACATAGAAGGTGAAGAATGAAGAAACTACTAATCTTAATCTTGATGATTTGTATGTCCTTGACATTGACAGAAGCAGCACGTTCAGTAAATTATCATTTTTATGAAGGCATAATTTTGAACAATGGCTCTTTAGTGAAAACAACTAATCCAGTAACACAAGTAAATGCTCTTGGTTTTATATGTGAACTGAATAATTGTGAATTTTTAGGCAGCAGAATATTTAACAATCAAATTTTAAACTCTGGCCTTATAAATTTCCTTCAATTGATTTATCCGACAGAATTATTGTCAGGTTCTGGTTATGGTGTTTATTATTTTAAAGAAAACTATATTCCATGGGAAAGCAATCCTAATTGGTTTGGCACTAACCCTAATGACCCTCAAGGCCCGTTTAATGTTTATTTAAGTAAAAAAGAATCATGCACTTCTTTCTTGTCAGAATTAAATGTGGACAACATAGTAAAACCGCATTTGCCGTTGACAATCGGATTTAGGTCAAGCATAGATGTAAAAACACTTTCTTCAATAAAAGAAGCTGGCCCTTTAATAGCAGTGCCTGATGAAATTAAAGACCATTACCAAGTAAAGCAAAGAGTAAGTCTAAAAATCTATGACAAGGATAATTTATTGATTAATGAGCAAACTAAAGATTTAATATTTGACTATAGTGAAACTAAAAACTCAACATTCATTTTTACACCAACAGAACCAGGACTGCATAAAATAATATTGACAAGTTCTGTAATAGACAATAAATGCCTGGAAGTAAATGAAGTTTCTTTAGAAAAAGAAACAACAGTTATTCAGGAAGATCAGAGAGATATGTGCTATGTTCTGTTAAACAATGTAAGTTTAAGCACTTTCAGGACAACTCCCGGATCAACATTAATTATAACAGGAAGAAAAATATCAAACATAATAAACAATATTTCAGTTTCAGAATTTAATGACAATGACAAAGATGGTTTCCCGGCAGATGTTGACTGCAATGATAACACTAATTTAATTTATCCAGGAGCTCCAGAATTACTTGACAGCATTGACCAAAACTGCAGAAACGACCCTCCATCATTTATAGTAAATGACATTGAATTATTTGAAGCTCAGCTGGCTTTCCTTGATGTAAAGGCAGAAGACTTGGATGGCAATCAATTAGAAATAGAATTTTCTCCTCCCCTTGACAATAATGGAAGGTGGATCACAAAAATAGGGGACAACAGGCATCATAAAGTTCTTGTAAAAGTCTCAGATAATGAAATAGAAAGAATAAAAGAAGTTGATGTAAATGTAAAAAGACTTCCTGGTAGAGACTTATGGACTTATTATGTTAATGACAATCTCCAGGGAAGCATTGAAGACAGCTCTAATATAAAAAACATGTCATTGCCTTACCAAAGATCAACAGTAACAACTTTAGTGACAGATGTTTACATGAAAAACCCTAGAAATATAGCAATAGAGTTTTTCTGTGACACAAGATTGGAAGCTTTTGTAAATGACTATTCTCAATTTGTGATTGACAATGCAGGCTTTTCAAAGTCATTTGAAAGTTCTGGTATCTTAAAATTAAAAAAAGGCTGGAACAATGTAAGAATTACATGCCATAATCTTAGAAAGTCATCTGGCAACCCGCAAATTATGATGTCTCCTTCATTAAGCAAGGTAGTTAACTTAATGACAAACAACAACAGAACAATAGACGTAAATTCCTTAATTCTTTAACTAACAAACTTTTTATATAAATAAATCTTGTTATTTTTGTGGGAAAAACTAGAAAAAACACAATTGAGGAAACTTACGAAGAAGTAGAAAAAGATATTTTGGGCCAGGCAAATATTGAAGATATAGAAGCACAAGTAAATTCTGCAAAAAAATTATCAAGACAGCGGGCTAAATCTTTATTAGTACAATTAAGTGGATTAAAAGGGAGTATTAGTCAAAGAACTTTTAAGCAAATAAGAAACAAAATTGTAGAAAAACTCCAGGAAGAAGAAATCCAGGCAATAGGACCTAAAATTTCTGAAAATGACCTTGTCAATCTTCAAAGAAAGATTTCTTCTTTTTTTAAATCTGGATTTGCAAAAGAATTCCCGGAAAACGAGAAAATATCTTTTTATTTAAGTGGCAGTCTTGTTTCCGGCTTTTCAAAAAACAAAAACAACTCTTTTTTTAATCAACCATCTGACAAAGGAAGAGTAAGTGATGTTGACATTTTGGTTTTTATAAGTTCCAAATTATTTAATTCCATTTTTACAGACCCCAAATTAGTGGAAAAGCATTTGGGCCATAAAAGAACTTTTCCAATAGGAACAGAAGAAAAGTTCTCTCAAACATATGCTGGAATATTTTCTCCTTTATTGGAAGATTTAAGCAAGCTGTCAATAGCAAGCAGACAAAGGCACGTTAACTTTACTTTCTTTGAGCATTCTATTTTAGACATTTTTGAAAAAACATATTTTGTCAAGATCCTTAATATAGTAACTTTATAGTGATAAATGAAAACCTTTATAAACATATTTTGTATGAAAAACCCCTATGCTTGAGACTCAATTAAAAATAGCTGTTTTAGGGGATTTGCATGGCCATATAGACCTTGCCTTGTCTATTTTAGCAAAATTCGAAAAAGAAAATAATGTTAAACTAGACGAAATTCTTCAAGTTGGTGATTTTGGTTATTTTCCTTACCCTTTTTTAAGACTAGATAGAGCAACAAAAAGGTTTGCTGAAAAAGACCCAGAAGAGCTGGGATTTTCTTCAAAATTCTTGGAAAGGACAGAAACAAGTGAAAGATACTTTGGAGATCCAGAATCAGAAATGCCGAGAACAGTCTTTATAGCTGGCAACCATGAAGACGGAGAAGCTCTCTCGCAATTGCCTCAAAACACTCCAACTCCTGTTGATTTTTTCAGAAAATTTGTTTTTCTTCCTTCTGGCGTTGTCTATGAAATTGAAAAAGGTCCTTTAAAAATAAGGGTTGCTGGTATTGGTGGTGTCTCTGAAAGAGAAAAAGGTTTTAATTATACACATTCTGATTTAAGAAAAGTTAGGAAACTTGACAAAATAGATGTTCTTTTGACCCATGAGCCCCCTGCAGGAATCCTGGAAGGCAGAGGTTCAGAAGAAATAAATGAAGTATTAAGGCATTTAAATCCTGATTATCATTTTTGTGGGCACTTTCATATTGATGGTCAAAAACTCCCAGAAACAGGAAGAACAAGATCATATATTTTAAATGAAGTTGGTTTCAGAAAAAAACACCGATTAAATAAAGGCTGTGTAGGTATTTTAACTGTAGCAGAAAAAGAAAAAAAATTTGAAATTCTTGATGAACCTTAGTTAACTAGTTTTCACAATTATGTTTCAGTTTAATCAATATAAGACTTCATCTATTTGTTGAGCTGTAAAGTTAGCGTCACCTTTTATCTTTAAGAATTCCTTCTTGTAGAGTAATTCCGAGTTTCTTCCAAACAAAAATTAACTCCTTCTTCTAGCTCCGGATGCCAAGACTGATTATCAGCATTAATTCTCAACAATTTTTCTACATCTGCCATACTTATCTCTGAATCCAAAACTGTTCTCAACATCCTCTTTACTTTTATTTTTCTTCTTTTACTTAATCCTATTTCATATTTATTCATGTCACTATAGATTCTATGTAATGCCCTCAAACTCTCTCCAACTAATACTTTTTTAGAGTCAATTGGCAAGATTTCATAAAATGGTTTAATACAATCAATTTGTTGTACCGCATCTAAACCATTTGCAACCATACATAATCTTTCTAATCCAACAGCCCCTATAGAGACCTCGTCCCTAATTTCTTCCAATCCAATAATTCTGCCTTTATCATAAATTGGTTTCCAAGCAAATCTTTCTAATGTACCTATATCTACATATTTTGGATTTTCTTTTGTTCCAATATTAACATTAATTTCATTTCTATATCCCCAAGGTGTTGGAATTTGCACTTTTCCACGAGGTAGTTGTCTTTCTAGTCTTAAAGCTAAAAGTGTATCTCTTGTTCTATCCCCTATTAAATTCTCTTCTGGGATTCCTTGCTCTAAGAGAACCTGCTTCCCTATTGAATCAGTAGGTATTTGATAACTAAACTTATATCTCCCATCTGTAACTTCAGATACCTCTCCACCAACTTGATAGGAAGGGTGTATTCGATCTTTGGTTATCCCTAATGATTCTAACAGTTTTACTAATGAATTAGCTTGTCTTCTTTGTAAATCTAATGCATTTGTTCTTCTGCTCAAACCAACCATGCCAATTAAATCTGCCATTTCAAAAACCCCTAAATATTTCCAAGAATCACTCCCATCTAATTTAGATGTTTTAGTTGTTTCATCATAAATATCATTCCATCTTATGCAACTTGGGATAGTTGAAAACACGTAATCATTATCAAAATCCATATATTTACCATGTTCTACTAACCAAGGATGCTCTGCAAAACTAACATTAAACTGCCCGGGGAATCCTTCATTTATTACTGGAGGTCTAGCTATACTTACACATCCTTCATACTTTTCTAAGCTTTGTAATTTATCCCTAAGTGACTTATATGTTACCATAAAGTAGTATCACTATAGGGGCTATATTAGTATTTGTTGTTCAAAATGTACAACAAATAGAAAGACTTAAAAAGCTCTAGAAATACCCTAATTTATGGAAATGCAAGAATTAATGAATACCTTGGGAGAATTAAATTTATCAGATAAAGAAGCGAATATTTACTTAACTCTATTAGAATTAGGACAGTCTAGTGTTACGAGATTATCTCATAAATCAAAAATCAATAGAATTACAACATATCATATTTTATCCTCACTATCCAACAAAGGACTTGTTACTTCGACTACAAAGGATAAAATACAGAATTTTCAGGCGGTAGAACCTAAAAGACTTATAGAAATACTAAAAGAAAAGCAAGAGAAGATAGAATCAATACTACCAGAGTTAGAAAATCTAAGGAAAAGCATAGGTAAAAGACCTTCCGTTGAATTATTTGAAGGAACTAAAGGAATATCTGCTCTTTTAGATGATACCTTAAACACAAAAGATGAAATTCTTTCATATGGGAACTACGAAATTACGAAAAGATTATTGGAGTATCAATCACTTCATTTTAAGAAAGTTAGAATTAGTAGAAAAATAAAATTAAGAGCGGTCATTAATAAGATTGAAGATGAGTTTACTAAAAACATCCAATGGCAGAAATTAACAGAAGTTAGAATATTTAAACCTCTCGAGAATGTTTCTACATTTGTCCACATTTATGGAAATAAAGTTTCAATTTTAACATTAAAAAAAGAACTTATAGGGATAGTTATTGATAATGAAGAGGTATCCAATATGCACAGATTCTTTTTTGATATGCTATGGAAACAAGCACATTAAATTAAAGATTACAAGATGCTAATTTAATCAAATCAAGCCATCTATTTTCTCCAAGATCTAAATTTACTCCTGCTCTTTCAGAAGGTACTTCATCGGTAGTTGAATGATTTTCTATAAAGTTATGTTGAATAACTATTGCAGTCATTAAAATAGGAGCAGACCAAAGAGCTTTCAACCCTCTAAAATCAAGAACTCTATCTTTGATTTTCATAAAAACAGTTTCAATTCTATAATTATGAATTCTTGTTGTTTGATAGTTTTGTATTCTGTGTTCAATCGCTAAACCACAAAATTTATTGGAATAAAACAGTTTTCTAAATGCTCTTGGATAGAAAACACCTGCATCTGTTTGAATATACTTTGGTTTTCCTTTTCTTATTGACTTTTTCAAAAACTCCTGAGCTTCAATAGGATTGGCAGTCAAACTATAATGAAAACCCGTAATTAATCTTGTATCCCAATCAAGACAACACCAAAATCTGTCTAATCTTCCTTCTC
>ERZ1292623.3653-Hain-H51-01um-R1-3653-length-13012-cov-25_pt2 | contig 10507 bp, 10 predicted proteins | sample MGYA00564398_ERZ1292623 | MGnify/ENA primary metagenome ERZ1292623 (study PRJEB36523, sample SAMEA6512633) | groundwater metagenome | collected 2019-01-07 | study: AquaDiva: Metagenomics assemblies of 32 groundwater samples
GAAATAATATAGATCCGTGCGATAGTATTATTGTCAAATTTGGCCATAGTCATTTTCTTGAATATAGAGAAAAAAGAAAAAGAACTAAAGAAGAAACAGAAAATTTGACTAAATTAGGTATAAACCATTTCAATGATCCTTATGCATTTTTCCCTAGAAATCCTGGAGTAACTGGAATTGTTTTAACGTCTGACAAAAAAATAGTTGTTGGTCAAAGAAATGTCGAATTAGATAGATATGAGGGCTTATTGCAGGGAGCTGCCGGTCATTTAACTTACAAAAAAAATCCTAAAGATGTTAACTTAGATAAAGATATGTTAATGGAACTAGAAGAAGAAATGGGAGTTTCAGAAAATTTTATTAAAAATAAGGAATTTATCGGATTATTTTCAGACCCAAGTGTTGCTGGAGATGACTTAGATTTTTGTTATTTAATTTCTACAGACTTGCCATCAGAATATTTCACTAAAGAAAGTTGGAAAGAGAAAGTTAAAAAACCAGAGCATAGCAAATTTTTTGCTTTGCCTGATTATTATTCCTTACAAGAATTAATAAATACAGGAAATTTTCAGGGCAAAAATTATGATATTGTTTTTTCTACAAGGGGCGCTTTATCTCAAGTAATTTCTGAAGATTTTAAATAAAATGTATAAAGCAATTATTTTTGACTTTTTTGGCACTTTAACAGAAGGTAATTGTGCTCCAGAAGATAAAATCGTTGCAGAATGGAAACTAGATAAAAAACCTAACTTTAATTATGAATTTATTGAAGATGTTGTTTGTGGAACATCATGTAACCTTCCTTTTACAGAAGAAAGAAGACTGCAATATTTTCAAACATTAATTGATAAACTCCAGCTTCCTAATGATAGTGAATCAAGATTAATCGAAATTTTTAGAAAAGACATTGAAGGTGAAAAGTTAATTACAGGGTCTGCTGAAATTGTAAGCTGGCTAAAAAATAAACAATATAAACTAGGAATGATATCTGATCTGGCAAATCCAGATTATGATTTATCGTTTAGATGGGGATTCGCAGATTTTTTTGATTTCAGACATTTATCCTATGATGCTGAATGGGTTAATAGTAATAATTATAAAAGAGTTTTAAAACCAGAGCCAAAAATTTTTGAGAGAATGGTAAAAAAACTTGAATCAGATTACGAAAATACTTTAATGATAGGTAATTCGTTAAATTCGGATATTGAACCAGCTAGGAAATTGGGAATAAGAGCTATTTTAGTTGATTATAAAAAAAAGTATAAAGAAGATAAAGATAGAATAGAAAATTTAGAAGAACTTAGACAAATTTTATAATTCTCTCAACATATATACTTCTCTTCAATAATCTATTTAAGCACTTTTTATTGGAAATAATAATGTATGGTGAGAAAAAGAAAGCGCTTATAACAGGCATAACCGGCCAAGATGGAGCATACCTAGCTAAACTTTTGCTTGAAAAGGATTATGAAGTTTACGGAGTTGTAAGAAGAGTTTCTACACCAAATTTCTGGAGATTACAGCATTTAGGAATTTTAGATAAAATTACTTTAATTTCTGGAGATGTATCAGATATGGCTTCATTATCAGAAGCAATTCATGAATCAAAACCAGAGGAGATTTATAATTTAGCAGCCCAAAGTTTTGTTGGAAGCAGTTTTGACCAACCACTGCAATCAACTGATGTAAATGGGCTAGCTTTATTAAAAATTTTAGAAATAGTAAGAAAATTTAATCCAAAAATAAAAATTTATCAGGCATCTACCAGCGAATTATATGGAGACTCCATTGGATTAAGTGAAAGCCAAAATGAACTTACTCCATTTAAACCAAATTCTCCATATGCTTTAGCAAAATTAATTGCTTTTGAAACTGCAAGAATTTATAGAGAGAGCTATGGAATTTTTGTTTGTAACGGAATTTTGTTCAATCATGAAAGTGAACTGCGGGGATTAGAATTTGTAACTAGAAAGATTACAAATGAAGTTGCAAAAATTAAACTAGGCTTGAGTAATGAATTAAGGTTAGGTAATTTAGATGCAAAAAGAGACTGGGGATATGCTCAGGATTATGTTGAACTAACGTGGAAAATTTTACAGCATGATAAACCAGATGATTTTGTAATTGCGACTAATGAAACTCATTCTATAAAAGAATTTGTTGAAGAGGCATTTAGATTAGCTGGTTTAGATTGGAAGTTATATGTTAGGATTGATCAACAATATAAAAGGCCCTATGAAGTTCCTTATTTAAAAGGAGATTATTCAAAAGCAAAAAAAATTTTGGGGTGGGAGCCAAAAACTAAATTTAAAGAACTGGTTAAACTTATGGTTGAGGCAGATTTAGATAGGTGGAGGAGGCATTTAAAAGGAGAGAGTTTTGCATGGGACGCACCAAATAATCCTGGACATGTAAAATATCTTTTTAGAGCTAAAGATAAATAATTTAAAATATTTTTATATAACATGAAAAAAATTAATATATTATCAGAAAATCCAGAGGATTTTCTTGTACTCAAGATGCTAACTCCATGCTAAAGCACGGAGTTTTCGCGAGCATCTTGACATAACAAACAACAATTTAAATTATATTATTGAAGTTATCAAAATAAATTTTAATATAGAAAATTGAAATAAAATGAACTTGGGAAGAAAATTAACGAACTGTAGAATGTGCGAATCTAATGATTTGTATATATTTCTAGACCTGGGTTTTTTACCTCCTGCTGACAGAATTTTAAGCAAAGAACATCTAGATGAGCCAGAAATACATTTTCCACTAAAAGTTGCTCAGTGCCAAAACTGCGGCTTAACTCAGTTAACTTATGTTGTAAATCCAGAGATTTTATATGGAGAGACTTATAGCTATGAGTCTTCAATAACTGAAGCAGGTAAAAAACATTTTTTTGATATGGCTGAATATTTATTTAATAAATTTAACCTGTCTACTGATGACTTAGTTGTAGATATTGGGAGCAATGTCGGCGTCTTGCTTGAGGGCTTTAAAAAAATTGGATGCAGGGTGCTGGGAATAGACTATGCACCAAGAATTGTTGAGATAGCTAATAGAAGGGGGATTGAGACATGGAAAGCCTTGATGAATGTTGAAGTTGCAGCTATGGCACTAAGAAAAAAGGGCAGAGCTAAAATCATAACAGCTACAAATGTTTTTGCACATATAGATGATAAAGATGAACTAATTAAGAGTGTGAAAATTTTATTAGACCATAATGGGATTTTAGTAATAGAAGCTCCATATTTCGTTGATTTAATAGATAAACTTGAGTACGATACTATTTATCTAGACCATTTGGAATACCTTTCTGTAAAGCCTCTAGTCAATTTTTTTAAAAAAAACGGATTAGAGGTTTTTGATGTAGAGAGGTATGAAATACACGGAAATTCAATAAGAGTTTTTGTTGGAAAAAGAGGTTTAAGAGAAATATCTAATAAAGTTAAGGAATTTATTGATCTAGAAGAAAAGAGTGGGATATATAAAAAGGAGGTTTTAAATGAATTTGCAAGAAAAATTAGTGGTCATAAAAAAGAACTTTTAAATCTTATCTATGAAATAAAAAAACAGGGAAAAAGAATTGTCGGCGTCAGCGCTCCTGCTAAAGGCAATACTTTATTAAATTATTGCAAGATTGATAGTGAATTGATAGATTATATGACTGAAAAATCAAAAATAAAAATTAACCATTTTACTCCGGGAATGCATATTCCAATTTTTGAGGAGGAAAAATTATTAAAAGATAGTGTAGATTATGGGATAATATTTGCGTGGAATTTCGCTGAAGAGATTATAAAAAATCCTGTAAATCGGGATTTCATAAAAAAAGGGGGAAAGTTCATAAAGCCGATACCAAGACCAGTTATAATGGAAACAGACACAGATAATGAATTAAGAAAACAGACTATTGATAACATAAATAATAATTATATTGAAATTAAAAAAAGCGTGAATAATTCTGATTTTAGTGGTTTAAATAAAAACAGTTCCAATATTAACAATGACTATGACAAAGCTAAATATAATTTGATGGCGAATAAAAATTCTAATTCTTTTATATCAAATACAAATATTATTAAAGAAGACATAGAAAAAAAACAAGATTTATTTGGGGTTGAGATTAAAAAAATAGATCCTGTTTTTATTGATGATAGAGGAATAATAAGCGATTTAATAAACGAGCCAGTAAATAACGTTGGCTTAATTACAACAGAAAAAAATGCGGTTAGGGGGAGCCACTATCATAAAAAATCAAATCAATACTCTTATATTTTATCAGGAAAATTTGAGGTTTTATTAGCTCCTTACGACCAGCCAGTAAATGTCAAAAAAGTTATTCTTCACGCAGGGGAACTAATCACCATTCCTTCTTTTGTCATTCATCAATTTAAGGCTCTTGACAGAGCAGTTATGATTAATATGGAATCGCAATCCAGATCAGGAACTGGTTATGAAGATGATACTGTAAGGGTTAAAATTAATATTGAATAATATAAATGTTGAATAATATAAATGTTTAAAAATAACTAAAAAAACTAATTTTTATGAAAACCATAGAAAGGAATTACTCTGTTGGAATGCCTTTAGATCCAAATAATAGATTGCTTTTACAAAGAAAAGATTCTGGATATATTTTTTGGCCAAATTACTGGTGTACGTTTGGAGGGGGAATGAAAAAAGGGGAGTATCCATTAGAAACAATCGTAAGAGAAATAAAAGAAGAGAATGGATTAGAATTAACTGATATTAAGTTATTTGAATTACAACCCTTTGTTGATTATTCAAAATTTGGAGACCCAATTGAAAGAAAAGGATTTGTCTATTATTTCGGCTCGAGATTTGATGGGAATTTAAAAAAGGTAAGGATTGGTGAGGGGGCTGGTTTTTCTGTTTTTGACAGAGAAGAATTGGTTAGATATAATAAACTTGGATTAATTGTCCCAAATAATTATGAGGTTATTGATAGGTTTATGAATTCTATTTCTCACTGAGTTTAAATATCTCTATCCTCTATATAAATCTTTAAAAATTAATTTATTTTTAACTGAGAATGAACAAATTTATACCTGTATGTGAACCTTATCTTCCTGGAAATGAGAAAAAATATGTTTTAGATACTATCTCTACTAATTGGATTTCTTCTGCTGGAAATTATATTGAAGAATTTGAAAAAAAATTCAGTAAATTTTGTGGAGTTAATTATGGGGTTTGTTGCACTAGTTGTTATGCTGCATTGCATTTAGCTTGCCTTGCTATAGGATTAAAAAAAGGAGACGAGGTGATAATACCGAGTTTTACAATGTTGGCTCCGCTTGCCGCTGTAATTCAGACAGGAGCTAAACCTGTATTAGTTGATGCTAATTCTGAAACTTATTGTATAGATGTTGATAAAATTGAAGAAAAAATAAATGAAAAAACCAAAGCTATAATGCCAGTCCATATTTATGGGCATCCTTGCAATATGGATAAAATTTTGGATATTGCTAAAAAATATAATTTAAAAGTAATTGAAGATGCGGCAGAGGCTCATGGAGCAGAGTATAAAGGAAAAAAAGTCGGAAGCTTTGGAAATATTGGATGTTTTAGTTTTTATGGAAATAAGATAATAACAACTGGCGAGGGGGGAATGGCTATTACTAATAATTCTGTTTATTATGAAAAAATGAAAAAACTAAAAAATTATGCTTTTGAACATCCAAGATTTTTACATAATGAATTGGGGGTTAATTATAGGATGAGCAATATACATGCAGCTATTGGATTAGCACAAACTGAAAATGCGGATATGTTGGTTGAGGCTAGGAGAAATGTGGGATTAAGATATAATAGATTATTAAAAGATGTTAAAGGAATAATTCTTCCAAAAGAAAAAGAAAATTGCAAGAACGTTTATTGGATGTATGGAATTGTTTTAAATGATGACGTTAAGTTAAGCAGAGATGAGGTTGTTAAAAAACTTAGAGAAAGAGGAGTTGATACTAGAAATTTCTTTATTCCTATGCATAAACAACCAGTTTTTTTAGAAAAAAAATTGGAAAATGTTCCTGATTGTAATGATAACTATCCAGTATCTGAGAAAATTGGAGTAAGAGGATTTTATCTTCCGAGTTCAAGTAATTTAAGCGAAGAAGATGCTATATTTGTTTGTGATAAACTGAAAGAAGTTTTGGATGAATTGAATAATTAGATATTATTAACTAAATAAGAAATGTGAAGAAAGAAAACCTTATGTGACTTATTTTAGTGATTAATAATTTAATGTGAGTTTATAAAATTTCACAAAAACTCCTTTTTCCTCTTATTAGTATAGTAAACATATAATTGAGAGAATTTAGTATATAGATAATCATTTACATAAATAAGGTCTATATAATCTAAAACCATATGAATAAAAATACCTATCAAGACAAACCAAATCAAGTTAATGTAATTTGCTATTATAATTAGTAATAGCCAAAATTCAATACCATGAAAAATAAAAATTGCTCTTTTATAATTTTTTCTTTTTTCAGGCTTCATTGACAGCCATTTTTTTCTTCTTTCTTTAAAATATTTAATAGCATTTATTAATGAAAAATCTTTTTTTCTAAAAATATAAAGAAAGTAATGGTCAATATCTATTAAAAAAGATGAAAGAAAAATTATTGTTAGTTGAAGGAAAGTAATTTGAAAAATTAAATATATGGCTAGAGAGACTATTGCACCCATTATTATGTGATATTTTGGGAGCATTTTTATTCCTCTTTTTATCTTATTAATTTATTACTTTATTATTTAAATTAATATTTTTTTAATTAAATAAATCAAGTAAGTAATGATTAAAAAGGATTTACTTCACTAGGTCTTCTTAACTTATTAATTATTATAATCCTTTATCGATTATTTCCTATTATTAAGGTTAGCTACTCTCTTATTTAACTCTAATAGATTATTAATATATTGATATAATAAATTTTACTCTTTTAAAATTAATTTGATTATATCTGAGAATGCTGGACGGGTAATTAAAATACCAATACTCACTCCTAAAATTGTTGTTAAAGCAAACCCTTTTAATAATCCTGCCCCTGCCCAGAATAATGGTAACATTGCAGCAACAATTGTTAAAAATGCCCCTGAGATAATAAAAAAAGCATTTTTAATTCTTTCTTTTAAAGATCCAACTTTGTTAGAGACTGCTTCAGATAGAATAACCATTTGATCATTAACTCCTGTTCCCATTCCTGCAATTATTCCTGCTATACTTGGTGCGTCTAAATTCCATTTTATTAAAGCGGCTAATCCAATGGTAATGATAGCTTCTGAAAACATTGTTAAAATTACTGCTAAAGTTATTTTTATTTTTCTATAAACTAAAAATATAATTACAGAAATTGCAAAGAAAACTAAAAGGCCAAAAATAATTAAATTTTTTGTAAACTCTTTTCCAAGGGCTGGAGAGATGGCATCTATTTTCACAATTTCTAATTTATAAGGTAGGCTTCCGGTTATTAAAATTGTCTGAAGGTGTTTCATACTATTAAGAGCATCATCATAAGCCTCTTGCCTTGCTGCTCCTGTACCAGAACCTGAAATTGAGATTTGAGTTGTAGCAGAACCTTTTAACTCTTTTCCAATAAATAAAGAATCTACTAATTTGTCATCTAAATATAGGTCTAATTTTTTACTGAGATATTGGGGATTCTCTGGGTCTAATGATAGGAGATTTGTTATTGCTGCATGGCTTTGAGCTGCTTTTTCGCTTAAAGATATTGCAAACCTAAAATTACAAGCCTCTCCTTCTTGATATTTGTTACAGGCATAAATTCCTGCATCTTGTCCTGTCCTCGCAACATAAGTTACGTCTTCTTGTCCTCCAATAAAAATTGTTTCATTTCCTATTTTTGCTTCAAATTTTCCTTGAGTAGAGATTAAATTTTCAATATCAGAAGGTGTTGCTCCTGCAACTTCTACTAACATAAAATTATTTCCAGACAAATCACTAACTGACTTAACAGAGATATCTGCAATGCCAAATTCATTTAATCTATTATTTGTTATTGCTATTAAATCATTCAATTCATTATAAGAAAGTATTTTATCTTGAGCCTTAACTAGTGCTCTAGAACCGCCGCTTAAATCAAGACCGGTTTTTATCTTAGTTTTGGGGGTATCAGAGACGGTAATTCTTAATTCTTCGTCTGTAAATAAAATAAATTCAGAATCCTTTGTACTAATAGTTATTTTTGTTTTATTCTGAACCGGAAAAATTGAACTTATTGACTTAGTATAATCATCTAGATTATTAATTTTTTCTCCATTTATAGAGGTTATAATCATGCTTTGGCGCAATCCAGCATTATAAACCGTTGAATTTTTTTCTACGCTTTTTATCACAACCCCTTTATCAAATTTTGGCGAAATTATAAGCAAAGCTATCATTAATACAAAAATAAGTATCCAAATTCTCCATGTTAGTTTCATTTTAAACTCCGTTATATTTTTTAATTTTTGATTTTGATATTTAATTTAAGTAACTTATAAATGTGAAGAAAGCTAAGCTGGTTTGATTGATTGGAACATAATTTTATTAAATTTAAATTGGTTATTAACATTTTTGATTAAATTTAGATTTTTTTAACTTCACAATACCATTTAATTAAACTAGCGTTTGTTAGCCATGTGTTTAAAATATCTGCAAATAATCCTATTGCTAATATAATAAAAATTTGCCTAAAAGAATCCGGAATCCCTGAAATAATAAAAAAAATAGGGGTTACTGCAATTAGAGCAGTTAAAGTCATTAAAATCCCTGTTTTAAATGCGCTGTAAATTCTTTGGTTCAGGGAAAGTTCCCGCCTTTTTAAGGCTCTTGATGTTAAAAGTATATCGGTATCTACAGAATAGCCAATTAACATTAAAAAAGCTGCTATTCCTGCTGCAGATATTTTCATTCCTAGGATATTCACTAAAGCTAGAGACATGATAATATCTGCAAGTGCTGCAAAAATTACAGCAATACTTGGAATAAAAGTTCTAAATAAAAGAAAAACCACTAAAGACATTAATATGAAGGAAATTATTAAAGCTGTTATTAGTTGTTTATAAAAGTTTTTGCTTAAAGAACTTCCTGTAAATTCTATATTTGAGTTTTTTTCATTTAATTTATAATTAAGTAAGTTTTCTATAATAGGTTTAATTTCTTCTGGCTTTGCAGAGGTTTCTATTATAAAAGAGTTTGCTTTATTTGTTCGTAGATCGGTTAACTTTCTTACTGAAATATCTGGAAATATTTTTTTTAATTCAAATTCAAAATTTTCAGAAGACTCTCCTTTAATAGTTATAGAGGTTCCACCTGTTAAAGTTATATCTTTTTTTATAAAATCTCCTGTTTTTAGATAAGTGTAACTTAAATTTCCAAGAGATAAAATTAGTAATAATATTGGAATAATAAGTAAAAACTTGTAATTTTTGTCGTAAAAGTTTGCAAATGATTCTTTAAAGTTTTTATTTTCACTTTTTTCGCTTGTCTTGGCTTCGTCCATTTATAAAACCTGTTTTAGATATTTAAAAGCTTTTGTTGTTTGTAGAACTAAAAATTATTTGTAAAATTATTTAAAAAATAAACTTTTCATTTTATCATAATAAGTAAATTCTATTTTAAGAATCTTAAATATTATTTAATTTTTAAGGTTATTAATAAATAATGGTAAGAAGGAAAAAATGAATACTTAATTAATAAATTATAAGATTTATTTTATTAATATCTATATCTTTTATAAGATTATTACTTAAATTACAACTATCTGCCCATTTTGCGTATGCATGCCAACCTTGAAAGCTTTTTAATAGCCCATTATAACTAATTTTTCCTTCATTAAATAATTTAATTTTATTTTCCATTTTTTTAATATTTCTTTTTCTTAATAATTTGAAATAATAAAAGTTTCTAAATCCGACAAAATCAATTCCTCTTGATAATGAAATTACTCTTGATAATGAAATTACTCTTGATAATGAAATTACTCTTGATTTTTCAGGGTGAAGCTCAAGTTTTAATTTATACTTTAAAAATTCATTAATCTCTTTTTTCCATTTTTCAAGTTGTTTTTTTGAGTTATGTAAAATAACAAAGTCATCAACATATCTAATATAATATTTTGCTTTTAGCTTATTTTTAACAAATTGATCTAAATCATCTAAATAAATATTTGCGAAAATTTGGCTTGTTAGATTTCCTAACGGCATGCCTTTTTTATTTTCATAAAAAGTTAAAGTTCTCTGTAACTCTCTCTCTCTCTCTCTCTCTGAACTCTTGAGTTCGGACAATTATCTAAAATTTTTTCTATCAGCCAGATTACTCTCTCATCTTTAATTTTTCTTTTAATTATTTTCAACAAAATTTTATGATCAACTTCTTGAAAATAATGTTTTATATCTGCTTTTAGAACAAAACAATGAGATGTATTATTTTTAGAGACTTTTCTTACAAACTTATCAAATCTTTTTATAGCAA
>ERZ1292623.5148-Hain-H51-01um-R1-5148-length-10504-cov-4_pt1 | contig 10504 bp, 8 predicted proteins | sample MGYA00564398_ERZ1292623 | MGnify/ENA primary metagenome ERZ1292623 (study PRJEB36523, sample SAMEA6512633) | groundwater metagenome | collected 2019-01-07 | study: AquaDiva: Metagenomics assemblies of 32 groundwater samples
TTCCTGCTGAGCTATCTGCTCGCCGTAAACAGTACGGATACTATCGGACTAAACTACTGACCTTTAAGGAGGCGACTGCATGAACAAATTTAGTTTGGTTGCCGAAAACTCGAACAGCACTGTTGTGGGCGAATTCACTCCAGCCAAGACTAGAGCTACTAGTTATCAAAGTGAGGCTGAACTTGAGCAAGCATTTGTAAAATTACTAGAGTCCCAAGCGTATGACTTCCTGCAAATAACTAGCGAAGCTGATTTAACAAGCAACTTACGCACCCAACTTGAAAAGCTAAATAACTACCAGTTCAGTGACACTGAATGGAATCAGTTTTTTACCACGAAGCTCGCCAACAAAAACGAAGGAATAGAAGAAAAAACTGCGAAAATTCAGGAAGACCATGTTCAAATTCTTCAACGTGATAATGGGCTGCCCGATAAGAACATCTACCTTATTGATAAATCCAACATCCATAACAACAGCCTTCAAGTAATAAACCAGTACGAAATTGAAGGTACTCGATCAAATCGATATGATGTAACCGTCCTCGTGAACGGTCTGCCACTTGTACATGTTGAGTTAAAACGTAGAGGTGTAGCACTACAAGAAGCGTTCAACCAGATTAACCGTTATCAGCGGGATAGCTTCTGGGCACATAGCGGATTATACGAATATGTTCAGTTATTCATTATCAGCAATGGGACTTACACAAAATACTACAGCAACACTACTCGTTTCCAGCATATTAAAGAAGCTAGCGAAACTCGCACGAAGCGAACTAAGAAAACTAGCAACAGCTTTGAGTTTACGAGCTGGTGGGCAGATGCAAACAACCGACCGATTACTGATCTTATGGACTTTGGCCAGACATTCTTTGCCAAACATACAATTTTGAATGTACTAACCAAGTACTGCGTATTCACAAGTGATCGCTTACTACTTGCTATGCGCCCCTACCAGATCGTTGCTACAGAGCGAATTCTCAGCCGCATTGAAGTATCGACAAACTATAAGAAGCTAGGATCGATAGAAGCTGGCGGATACATTTGGCACACTACTGGATCAGGTAAGACACTAACGAGCTTCAAGACAGCTCAATTGGCTAGTAAATTTTCCTACGTAGATAAGGTTCTATTCGTTGTTGATCGTAAAGACCTTGATTATCAGACTATGAAAGAATATGACAAGTTTGAAAAAGGTGCTGCCAACAGCAATACAAGCACGACCAAACTTACGAAACAGCTCGAAGATCCAAATGCTCGAATAATTATCACTACTATCCAAAAGCTGGACATGTTCATTAAGAAAAATCAGGGGCATAAGCTCTTTAGTAATCACGTTGTAATTGTTTTTGACGAGTGCCACAGATCACAATTTGGCGATATGCATCATGCGATAACAAGCAGTTTCAGGAATTACCATCTCTTTGGATTTACGGGTACCCCAATCTTTGCTAAGAACTCATCTAGCGGTGGTAGGGTTGATCTCAAGACAACCGAGCAAGCATTCGGTGAAAAGCTACACACTTACACTATCGTTGACGCTATCACCGACAAGAATGTGTTGCCGTTCCGCATTGACTATATCCGAACCATAAAAGAAGCTGACGATGTTGATGACTCACAAGTACGCGATATCGACAGAGAAAAAGCATTGGCTGCACCCGAGCGCATTTCAAATGTAACTCAATATATCCGTGATCACTTTGACCAAAAGACCAAGCGTAACAGTAAGCCGTATGCATTCACGGCATTGGCGAACGTACATGAAGCCGCTTCTGCGCGCGATCGTACAGCTGTTGAAGAGATCAAACAAAAGATTCGACTGAGCGGTTTTAACTCAATCTTTGCAGTAAGCTCAATCGATGTTGCCAAGTCGTATTACACCGAGCTTAAGAAACAGCAAGCCGACGTACCAGAACTAAAGAAGCTAAAGATTGCCACTATATTTAGCTATGGAGCAAACGAAGCTGATGATGAGATGGACGGGCTTGAAGATGAAAACTCAGACAATACCGAGGGCCTCGACAAGAACTCACGAGATTTCCTCGAAGCGGCAATCAAAGACTACAATAAAATGTTCGGCACGAACTACGATACATCATCAGATAAATTCCAGAACTATTACAAAGACGTGTCATTACGAATGAAAAACCGTGAGATAGATCTGCTCATTGTAGTAAACATGTTCTTGACGGGCTTTGATGCTACAACCTTGAATACTCTCTGGATAGATAAGAACTTGCGGATGCATGGACTGCTGCAAGCCTATTCACGAACCAACCGAATACTCAACTCGATCAAGACATTCGGCAACATTGTTACTTTCCGTAATCTCGAAAAAGCTACTAACGATTCACTCTCACTCTTTGGCGATAAAGAAGCCAGCGGAATCGTACTACTCAAGTCTTTCCGCGAATATTACGATGGCTACGAAGCAGACGGCAAACAAGTGAGGGGATACGCCGAGCTCGTTAATGAGCTAATGGAACGATTTCCAGTTGGCGAGCCGATCACCGGCGAACAAAACAAAAAAGACTTCATTAAACTTTACGGTGCAATCCTGAAAGTACGAAATATTCTCTCTACTTTTGATGACTTTGCTGGCAACGAAATTCTTTCGGAACGTGATGTGCAGGATTATCACAGCATGTACATCAATTTCTACGATGAATTCCGCAACGTGAGTGAGAGCGACAAAGAGAACATCAATGATGACATTGTTTTTGAGATGGAACTCATCAAACAAGTTGAGATCAATATTGACTATATTCTCGAACTAATCCGTAAATACCACGCAAGCAACCAAGAAGATAAAGAACTACTTGTCGATATTAATAAAGCTATCGATTCAAGTGTCGAGCTACGTAATAAGAAAGAGCTGATAGAGCAGTTTATCAGTAGTGTAAATGCCGATTCATCTGTTGATGATGATTGGCAGAGTTTTGTTAATTCCAAAAAGATTGAAGAACTTGACCGAATAATCTCTGAAGAAAATCTTGATCGTGATGAAACCTACAGGTTCATCGAAAGTGCTTTCCGTGATGGTAGCGTCCAGACAAGCGGGACAGCAATTACTAAGATCATGCCTCCTGCATCGCGTTTTAGCCCTGACCAGAGTCGAGGCAGAAAGCGTGAGACCATACTAGATAAACTAGCCTCGTTCTTCAATAAGTTTTTCGATATCTCGAATGGACGACTGGAGGAATAATGAGCGGTTATCCCAGAGGTTCAGAATGGCACAAATGGGACTTGCAAGTACATACACCATTTTCGTATTTAAACAATCAGTTTGGTTCTAATTTCGACGAGTATGTAAAAGAGCTCTTTAGACGGGCAATCGAGAACGACATTGTTGCTATCGGAATCACTGACTATTTTTGCATTGAGGGTTATAAGAAAATCAAAACTGATTATCTAGATGAACCTGATAAAATGTCTAAGCTTTTTTCCGCCGAAGAAATTACGAAGATTCAGGATATTACCCTATTTCCAAACATTGAGCTACGCCTTGATAATCTAGTTGGCTCAAACAGGATAAACTTCCACGTTATTTTTTCAAATGATGTAAGCATACAAGACATCGAGGAGAGTTTTCTCCATGAAATTGACTTTTCTTACGAAGGAAACCCTGACGATGAAGACGAAAACTGGAAATTAAAAATTCCTAATCTTGAAGCGCTTGGCAAGAAACTCAAAGAAGATCACGCCAACTTCAGAGATCAGACTGACTTATTTACAGGTATGATGTGCGCTGTAGTGAAGAGTGGCCAGATCACAAAAACTCTTAAGGAAAAGAAATCAAAGTTTCAGGGCAAATATATCCTTTGCTTACCGGCAGATGAAGACTTGAGTAGAGTTTCGTGGGACGAACAAGACCATCTTGTCCGAAAGAATCTTGTACAGAAGTCTTCTGTCATAGTGAGCTCAAATAAGAATACTATTGAGTGGGGACTAGGTAAAAAACACGAAAGCACGGACGCCTACTGCCAAGAGTTTAAAAGCTTGAAACCTTGCATATGGGGTTCAGACGCTCACGATTACGAAAAAATGTTTAAACCAGACAAAGACCGTCATACGTGGATACGTGCGTATCGAACTTTTGAGGGCTTGCAGCAAATCGTTTATGAGCCCGAAACCAGAATATATGTCGGAGACACCCCTCCTTCACCATCGCCAAACAGTATCGAAAACTTCCGTCTTAATTTTTCTAAAGATGCAAAAATCGTGATCGAGCAAGATGGCGTTGAAGACAAGGAAGATGTATTTTGTCTTCAGAACACAAACGCTACAATGCAGCTAAGCCCTTTCTTTAACTGCTTTATCGGAGGCCGAGGTTCCGGGAAAAGTACTATACTTAATCTTTTTGGCATTCACTCCGTAAACCCAGAATCATCTGAAAAATTCTGGAAAAATAAAATACGACCATTAAACTTCGACCCTAATTCAGAAGATGCTTTTAGTACAGATGGAACGGAATACTACGAGTTTATTGGCCAAAGCGAGGTCGAACGCTTCGCAACCGATACAAAAGCATTTACTAATTCGGTATTTCAGCGAATGGATGCAAAGTCTGGAGGAAAGCTACAGCAACTCGAAGTGGAAGCAAACTTAGAATTAAAGAAATTTGACCAAATTGCTGACCATTTACGAGAAGTTAAGCGAACAGAAAAGTCGCTTAAACAAGCTGAGCGTGAGCAAAAAACTATTGAGAAAAGTTTAGATGTGGTTAGCGGGAAAAAATACGAAGAAGTCACAATGCTAATAACTGCTGCGGCAAAGTCACTATCTGCTCTTCGTTCGGGAAAGAAAAAGGTCAAAGACCTTGAAGATGATCTAGCAGAACTACACGAGAAACATTTTCTTGATCCCACAGAGACTGAAGCAGACACTCTTTCGAAGAAAAAAAATCAATATGAAGTAGCATTTGTAAGTGCGAACGAAAAACTAACTGAGATTCTCGAGAGCCTAAATGTTAGTAACTTTGAGGAGTTGATACAATCAGAAACAGAATTGGAAACAGAACTTGAAAATCTACGCAAAAAGCTCAAGAAGATTTTGACCGATGAGAAACTTACCGAAGAAAATATAGCTCAAGTCCAGAGTGCCCCCCAGGATTTAGAAGAAAAAAAGCAGCAGATTTTAGAAATTAAGGACAGGCTTACAGAGCTTGAACAGAGTCTCGATAAACTAAATGGAGCTTTTGATACCACTAAAACCAATAAAACGGATTATGAAAAACTAATCAACGAATCCATAAAACCCCTGGCTAAAACACTGTCAGAAGAAGCTCGTGCAAGTGAAGATATTAAAGAGATCGGATTGAGATATTCTTTCAACAACGTCGAGGCTTGGGAGAATATCGCTAACGAGTTTTATGATGCGTTCCGTAGTGAGTTTAGTGACGGAGAGCGTCGTAGTGAAGTATCCGACTTTATTTTTGAAAACCGCAAAGTTTTTCTTGGCAGTAAAAATGAAATACTTAATATTCTTCAAAGTAAAAAACAAAAGTATGTACTGTTTTTAGGAAAGGTGCTGAACGAGCCTCAAGTGTATGATGTATTCACAGCAATACGAGCAAAACATCTAGCTGACGTAATGACGTACAAAACGATTGAGGCAGTGTACGATGGTAAAACAATCGATAATGTATCATTTGGACAACGATGTACAGCAGTCCTTATTATATTGATGATTTTCGGTAATTATCCTCTAATTATTGATGAGCCTGAAGCACATTTAGATAGCTCATTAATAGCGAACTACCTCGTTCCATTGATTAAAAATCACAAAGGTAATCGTCAGCTAATCTTCGCTACTCACAATGCAAACTTTGTAGTTAACGGTGATGCAGAAAAGATATTCATACTTTCAAATGAATACGGCAAGACGAAAGTAGTCGAAACTGCTATTGAGGACATGGTGAACCGCAAGGAGCTACTTAAACTTGAGGGTGGCAAAAAAGCGTTTGAGAAACGTGGTGAGAAATTTAGAATTAAGTACAAATAAATATCATGATGTACCTCTCTAAATCCGACTACCTCAAGTACCTCATCTGCCCTAGTTACCTATGGCTATGGAAAAATAAACCAGAAGTTGTCCCAGTAGATGATGATGAATCTATCAAGCAGAGGCTCGAACAAGGAAATGAGATTGAACGCTATGCTCGCATGCTATTCCCGGAAGGTAGCCTTGTTGAAACTCGAGGAAAGTCTGCTAGAACAGATACCGAGAAGCTCGTAGCTAAAGGCGCAAAAACTATCTTTCAAGCTACTGTGATGACAGATGAGGGTTTGCTAGCAATGGCCGACGTAATAACGCGCGGCGATTCACCAGATTCATGGGTACTTTACGAAGTGAAGTCCACCAACTCAATCAAGAAGGAACATATCCTAGACCTCACCTTTCAGCGTGTTGCATTTGAAGATGCTGGCTATAAGATTGGTAAGATCAAGATTATTTACCTTAATAAAGATTATGAGCGTCAAAGTGATGTTGATCCTAAGAAGTTACTACTAGAAGCTGACGTTACGGCTGATACAGATGAGCTTATAGAAGTAGTACGAGCTCAAACCAAGGATGCGCTAGAGTGGTTGCAACGCAAAGATGAGCCAAAGACCTGTAGTTGCCGTTTGAACTCAAGATCCAAGCACTGCCCGACATTCCATTACCTCAATCCAGACGTGCCAGAGTACTCAGTCTTTAATATCAGCCGTATTGGCGGTAAAAAGCTAGCGGTGCTTATTGATGGATATACTTTGAATGTCGAAGACGTGCCTGAAGATATTAAACTTACTGTTATTCAACAAAATCAGGTAGATGTAGCCAAGTCCAAGCAACCGAAGATAGACAAACAAGCCATCGCCGAACGCCTGAGCGAACTAGAGTTTCCTTTGTACTTCCTCGATTATGAAACTGTATCAACCGCACTGCCAGTTTTTAATAAATGCCGCCCATACCAACAAATACCTTTTCAGTATTCGCTGCATATCTTACGTGAACTAAACGGCGAGCTAGAACATTATGAGTATTTAGCGCGAGATAGCAAAACCCTGCCAGCACATGACCTACTTAAAGCATTATCTACTCAGGTTAGCGATACCGGTAGTGTTATTACGTGGAACAAGTCGTTTGAGGCAGGCCGAAACCGAGAGATGGCAGCTCAGTATCCTGAGTATAATGAACTCATGGAAAGTGTTAATGACCGAGTATTTGATCTTATGGAAATCTTCAGCAAACAGCATTATGTACACCACGATTTCAAAGGTAGTAGTTCAATCAAGAAAGTCCTACCCGTGCTTGTTGATGGCTTTACATATGACGATATGGACATATCTAACGGCCAAACCGCTGCACTCCGCTGGTATGAAGCTGTAACATCTGACGATAGCGATCTGGCTCATAAAACATATAAATCTCTGCTTGAGTACTGCAAACTTGATACCCTAGCCATGGTAGAAATCTATAAGAAACTTATGGTAATTTCAAATGAATGAAGATCAATTTCATGATATGTTTTCTAGCGAAGTAAAGAGCCGATCGAAAAAGGACTGGGACGAAAAGGTTGCAACCCAAGTTATGAGAGAAAGTGTTAAAATTGAGGTATGAAACTACAAAAAATACTTTGCATTGGTTTTAGTGGTTCGGAGCTAGAAGATAGTTACTGGGAAGAACTAGATGCTTTAGCCGAAACACGAGTGATCGGTGAAATCACTGACAATAGTGATTCTGATGCTCTATTGGTGAAGTTAGGAGCAAAAGTTCCAAAAGAACTTATTGATCAACTCCCAAGCCTTAAGTACATCGGAATGCTCGGCACCGGCTACGGTGGTATTGATACTGCGCATGCGGCTAGTAAAGGGATTACGGTCACTAACATCGCCGACTACGCCACTGAAGGAGTTACTGAATTTACCTTCGGTATCCTAATTGAATGGTGCCGTGGAGTTAGTCGAGCGCTTGGTCTAGCTTGGGACGGTGTATACGAAGATGACGATCATCCTGGCATGGAAATCAAAGGCAAACAATTTGGTGTTATTGGTCTTGGGCATATCGGTCAACGGACAGCAGAGTTGGCACAGGCTTTTGGCGCAGACGTAAGTTATTGGTCTCACATCCGCAAGCCAGACGCCGAAGCTAATGGTGTTAAGTATCAAGAACTCGACGAGTTACTGGCAAACTCCGATATTATCACCCTTAACCTTGCGCTGAATCCTGAGACCGAAGGTATCATCAGTGCTGACAGGGTTAAAAAGATTAAAGCCAGTGCCATTTTCATTAACCCAAGCCCTATGGAGCTGATTGATTTCGATGCTTTAGTTGCACGTCTGAAGCAAAACGATATGGTCTTTATGCTTGATCACAGCGACGAAATGACAGAGGAGCAGCTGAAAGAGTTAAAACCATTACCTAACTGTAAGGTCTATCCAGCAATAGCCTATCTCACTCGTGAAGCCAGCAAGCTCAAGAAGCGCATCTATGTAGATAATGTTAAGAACTTCCTAAATAATAAACCAAGTAATAAGGTAAATTAATATGAAAACAATTTTAGTAGACGCGATCAATGGCTTAGTCCTCGAGGATGGTAGCATTCTCGAAAGTATGCACAATCTCCTCGAAACCTATCCAAACAAAAAAATAGTTCTCACTGGTGCTAATGATGAACAGTTTAAGCACTTCAAACTCGACCAAGTACCATACGAAGTATTTACACTCAAACACGATCCTGAAAAAACTGACCCAGCCTACTTCCACAAGCTACTGGAGAATTACGGCCTAAAGACTGAAGACGTAATTTACTTCGAACACAATGCAGAAGCAGCTAAAACTGCCGAATCGGTCGGCATTACTACCTACTTTTACGACCACACCAAAGAAGACATGGAAATGCTTAAGAAGTTTTTTAATGAGAACCTGTAATACATGAAGCTGTCCGACATAACAAACACCGATTTCACTGAAGATACCGAGCCGCGGGATGATCATTTTATTGAACTTCTAAAACAAGCCTATAAAGGCGATATTCTTTGCACGATGGCTATGGCTGAGATGAAAGCCATCCAGCCCTTCTCTGACTTTAAGCCAACAGCAAACCCCAGCTACCGCGCATATTTCGAGAGCAAAGCTAGAGATGATGTGCCACCTGGCTTACATGTGTATGCCAAAGATGGAAAACTTATCATGAGTGACGACTATAATGCATATAGCATGTACAACGAGCTTAGCTTCCATAAGGCTGTTTGCATCGTTTTGGGAGATACTCCTGACATCGAAGGCGTTGAATATCATGGCGACCCATTCGTGATGCCTCCCCCAACAGTTGAAGAACTGCCTGGATAAAATATGCTACTATTGAAGCTGAAATAGCTTGTATGTCTTGCGAGAGGGTACGAGCTATTTTAATAAACCACCCCTAAGCCCAAAATGATATAATATAGATGAGAAAACTATGAGTGATAAATCATCAGCAAAACTAGTCAAAGATGCCCGAGTTGCCAAAGGCTTGACTCAAACTGAGCTTGCCAAGAAAACTGGTGTCCATTCAAATACTATCGCAAAGATTGAGCAAGGAATTCAGCAGCCATCCTATCCGACCATCAAGAAGCTATCCAAAGTACTCGACATCAACATCAACGATTTCCCTGAATAGTTAGTTCAATAGCCTATCAAGCTTGGTAAAGCGTATCATCTGCCAAGCAAGGCTATTAGATACAGTTCGGCGCATTATCTCACAGCTATCACTTTGAGATAGGATATTTAAGCTACCCTCCCAAAGTAATTCCTCGTCAATTATGGCAAGCTTTCGGTGATGTTTGACGGTATAGAGTACTTTTATGCCCATATCCTGCATGGCCGCTATCGCATCTTCTGCCTGGATAGCATACTCCTCGTTATGCTCCTCTGGATTCCTGGTATTTACTACTATGTGCACACCGTTACGGCGCAGCTTTGCTAGAACGGGCAGTAAGTACTCCATCCTTCTTCTGGTAATGAAGGGGCTTTCTATGATCACAGACTGCCTAGCTCGTCTCAGATCGCGCTCAAACGCTCTATAGAACGTATTGTTATCAAAGAGGGCTGAATTATTCATCATCACCCTCCTTGATATCTTCATCGAGTAGTTCTCGGATCTCCTCAACATCGACGATCGGGTCATCTTCCTGCTGAGAAAAAGTTATCTTAAGGAACCTTCGCCCCAGCCAAGAAAAACGTCGAGTATTTGCTCGGCTTTTTTCATGAGGGCGATAAAGAGACTGAACTGCTTCAGTCTCGTGAGATTCAAATCCGCCAGTCGGCGGAGAGCGCTGTCTGAGTTTGTTAGATATAATCAAACAAGGCAAAGACCGTGAGACGGGTTCATAATTGAAGCTCGGGGATAGTTTCGGCCAATGCATCTTTAAGCAAACCGAGGTGTCTGTCTGAAAATCTATCTCCCTTTAATGCAAAGGCTGATTTCCACAGCATTGTCCTTAAGAAATATATCGATATCCTCTCATGAAAATTTTCTGGC
>ERZ1292623.5149-Hain-H51-01um-R1-5149-length-10504-cov-4_pt1 | contig 10504 bp, 12 predicted proteins | sample MGYA00564398_ERZ1292623 | MGnify/ENA primary metagenome ERZ1292623 (study PRJEB36523, sample SAMEA6512633) | groundwater metagenome | collected 2019-01-07 | study: AquaDiva: Metagenomics assemblies of 32 groundwater samples
CGCATCGACTGGATGGCGTTCTGTACCTCGTTGCGCGACATCGCCGGGCGGCTTGCCGCGCGGACGATCGTGTTGCCGTCCAGGCGATAGGACACGACCTGCCAGGCCGGCGGCGAGCCGGCATCGCGTCGATCGCGCACCATCAGTATCTGATTCTGGGCGAGTTCCACCGGGCTGGCCTGCAGCAGGGCAGGCAGGGTCAGGTGCTCGCAATCGGACTGGAACTGCCCATAGAGCACCTTGAGTGTATCGAGTCGCTTGTCGTGATCGACCAGACGTTCACGGGTGCGCGTCATCGAATCGAGCGCGCGCCATCCGATCACGGCCATCACGGCCAGCAGCGTGATCGCCACCAGCATCTCGAGCAGCGTGAAGCCGCGGCTGCGGTCAGAGGACATTGCGCGTTTCATTCGGAACCAGCGTGACGAGCCAGGCCAGCCGCACGGACTTGTTGGTGGCCGAAGGGAAGACGGAGATCTCGACGCGCCGGAAGGAGGGATTCGGCGTGCTCGTGACGGATTCCTCGCACCAAAGCGTGGCGCCGCCCTGCGGGCAGTCATAGCCACGCGTGCCGGGCTCGGGCCAGGTCTTCGAAAGTCGCAATGTGGCGAGGTGGTTCTCGGCGCTGAACTCAGCCAGCATGCGCTGCTGGAGCGAGATGCTCGACTCGGTCATCGAACCCATCGCCCGCATGGCGGCGGTCAGGGCCACTGCGAGGATTGTCAGCGCGACCAGTACCTCGATCAGCGTGAAGCCTTCGCGGCGATGTTCACGAATGCGACGCGCGCTCATTGCAGGACCGTGGCCACGTAGCGGCCGCTGCCATCGCCGGTCACATCGACGCGAATGGCGCCGCTCGTGAGGATCAGGCGCTGCGGTTCGTCGATCAGCTCGCGCCCAAAGACCAGTCGAACCGGGCCGGTACCCAGGCGGCGCCCGCCTTCGGCAATGACGGCGCCGTCCAGGCGTACCCGCCATTGACCAGGCGCGAAGATATCGGTCCGCATCGGCACCCAGCCCTGTGGCGTGGATTCGAGAAAGCGCCAGCCCCCGGCATCACCCTCCCAGGCGATTGGGCGGGCGCCAAGCTGGGCGTCTTCCTGGGCGAGTTCGAAGAGGCGGGCGATGCGCTGGCCGTCGTCGAGCACGCGCCCGCGTTCGTTGGGCGATGCATTGACGGCCACCAGCGAGATAACGATGCCAGCGATCACCATGACCACCAGCAGTTCGAGCAGGGTGAAGCCGGGGACCCGGCGGCACGTCCGGCGACAAGGAGCGAATGCGGTCAGGCCGCGTGGTGTCGCCGGGCGCATGGATCAGAAAGGGCGCTTATTCCCAGTTGCCGATGTCGGCGTCGTTGCCGGTGCCGCCGGGCTGGCCATCGGCACCGAAGCTGAACACGTCGATCTCACCGCGTACGCCCGGGTTCAGGTACTGGTACGGATGACCCCACGGATCCTTCGGCAGCTTTTCCAGGTAACCACCGCCCTTCCAGTTGTTGGGAACGGGCTCGATGGTCGGCTTGGTCACCAGCGCCGCCAGACCCTGTTCGGTGGTCGGGTAGCGGCCATTATCGAGGCGGTAAAGCTTCAGCGCCTGCATGACCGACGAGATGTCCTGACGCGCCGCGACGATGCGTGCCTCATCGGGGCGGCTCATGATTTTCGGCACCACCAGGGCCGCGAGCACCCCCAGGATCACGATCACCACCATGATTTCGATCAGGGTGAAGCCGCGCGCGCGACGGCGTTGGCTGGGGAGTCGGGTGTCGGGCTGGGTGGCGAATCTGCGCATCGTGAATAGTGCCTTGGACTTGTATGTCGGGAGAGAGCCGCGCCGAGGCAAGCAGCGCGGCGGGTATGATCGGAAAGTATAACCGCCGCCGCATGACTGTTTAATGTGCTGAGGCAGATCCGGCTGTGCTTAATGCTGCATTGCATCAAAAATCTTGCATTGGCGATGCACGTTATCTATGATTCCAGTCACGATGCAACTGACCCGATTCTCCGACTACGCGCTGCGCCTGCTGATGTATGTATCACGCGGCGACGGCAGCCGGCCAATCACGATTGCCGAGGTTGGCCAGCAATTCGATATCTCGCATAACCACCTTGTGAAGGTGGCTGCGCGGTTGTCGAAGCTCGGCTGGATTTCGGCAACGCGCGGGCGCCACGGTGGTCTGCAACTCGGCCCGGGAGCGGAAAAACTGTCCGTCGGCGCGATCCTGCGCGAACTCGAAGGCCGCAAGGCCATCATCGACTGCGCCGATCCGCCATGTGCCTTGAATGGCAACTGCCGTTTGAAACGGGCACTCGATGACGCCGAAGAGGCGTTCTATCGCGCGCTGGATGGTGTGACCCTGGCCGATGTGTCAGGTAGCCGCACGGCCGAATCGATCATCAGCCTGCATCGAGATTTCCTGAGCCGGCACGTGGCATAAGGATTCGGGGGGCCACCCCGACCCATGTCGTCTGCCGGCTTTATTGTGCGCAAAAACATGCATTTTATATGCATGAATCAAGGAGTTTTGCTGATGTTGTCCGCTGCTTCCCGCCCCTATATTGATGCCAGCGTCCCCGTGCTGCGTGAGCACGGTCTTGCGATCACGACACATTTCTACCGAGAGATGTTCGCGGCGCGCCCCGAACTGAAGCGCATTTTCAACATGGGCAATCAGGCCAATGGCTCGCAGCAGCAATCGCTGGCCTCGGCAGTGTTCGCCTATGCGGCCAACATCGATCGTGCCGACGTGCTTGCGCCCGTGGTCGAGCGCATCGTCCACAAGCACGTGGCGGTCGGATTGACGCCGGCTCACTATCCGATCGTCGGCAAGTATTTGCTGGAAGCCATTGCCGCCGTGCTGGGCGACGCCGCCACGCCGCCGCTGCTGGCCGCCTGGGACGAAGCCTACTGGCTGCTGGCCGGCGAACTGATTGCCGCAGAGGCCCGACTCTATGAACGCCATGGCGTGGCGGCAGGTGAACTTCTGCGCGTGCGCGTGGTGAACCGCGAACAGGAGGGGGATCAGGTGGTGGCGTTGACGCTGGCCGCCGAAGACGGCTCGCCGCTGCGTGACTTCGTGCCGGGTCAGTACATCAGCGTTGAGGCATCGTTCGCCGACGGACGCCGTCAACTGCGCCAGTATTCGCTTTCGGGCGAGCGCGGCCTCCCGACGTGGCGTATCTCGGTGAAGCGCGAAGATGGCGCAAGCGACGCGCCGGCGGGTACGGTATCGAACTGGCTGCATGAGAACGCCCAGGTCGGCACGACGCTGCACGTGAGCACCCCTTGGGGCGATTTCGCGCCCGAGCTCGACAGCCGCCAGCCGATCGTGCTGATGTCGGCAGGCATCGGCGTGACGCCGATGGTCTCGGTGTTGCGCACGCTCGCACACGAAAATCCGCAACGGCCGGTGCTGTTTGCCCATGCCGCCCGTCATGGTCGCCAGCACGCGCATCGTCGCGACCTGGCATGGGCGCGCGAGCGGATGCCCAATCTGCGTACCCATGTCAGCTATGAAACGCCGCAGTCGGTGGATGCCTCGGGGCGCGACTACGACCACGCCGGCACGATGCCGGTCGAGGCCCTGCTCAAGTCTGGTGACAACGCCGCTTTCAATGACGCCCGCTTCTATCTGTGTGGCCCGCTTGGCTTCATGCAGGAGCAGCGTCGCGCGCTGATCGCCTCGGGCGTTCCAGTCGGACATATTCATCGCGAAGTGTTCGGGCCGGACCTGCTCGACGACATCCTTTGATCGCCGTCGCATTCTTCGAATCTGCCGGCTGATATTGCGTCAGTTGGCAGACGACAGGTGACATGTGGGTCTGGTACGCTAGGCGGTCTCCCTATTCGAGCCGCCCGGCGTATCGATCTGTGTCAACCCTGCTTCGGCCTGCCCTCCGTTTCGACCCGTCCGCCGCCTGGATGCCTCGCCTGGCCGGCCTGGCGCTGTTTGTCGCGCTGTGCGCACTGGTGACCCATTGGGTCCTGGTATTCAGCGCGATGCGGACGATCCCCGTACCCACATCCGCGCGTCTCGCCCAGACCGAGCCAGTCGAGACCGGAGCGGTGGCGACGCTATTCGGCGGCAGCGCCCAGTCAGGCGTTCGCGATGTGCAACTGATCGGCGTCGTGGCGGATCTGGACGGCGTCGGCCCTGCGGCGGCAATTCTGTCGCTCGACGGCGGGCCGCCCAAGGCCGTGCGCGTCGGCACATCGCTGTCTGCGCAGATTCGTTTGACGGAAATCCACGGCCGCAACATCGTGATCGAACGCAACGGCGTGCGTCAGGAGATTGCATTGCCGGTGCAGAACACGCCGACAGCGGGTCGGCCGGGCAACCTCGGCGCGGCGCCGCCGGCCGGTGCCGGTGCACCGCTATCGACACCGATGCCGGCCCCCGTCCCGCCGAGCGTGGTCAACGCGCCGGCGCAGCCACAGGAGTTCAGCGCATCCCCGGCGCAGCCGGTGCCGCCGCCGCCTCAACATGCGCCCGCGCAAGGCCCGGTTGGCGAGAGCTTGGGCGCGAAGGACTAAGCCTGTCGGATGCCCCCGCGTTTCAGAATGTTGCGCAGTGTTTGAGTATCTTGCGTCTGTTTACGGCACTCGTCTGTTCTGTGAGCCCCGTAACATCGTATTAAAAGCGCCAAACTTGCGTGGTTGTCTGGGTTCTAATCTGTACATGCCCAACGTGATGAAAAGGAGCACAGACATGCAACGCAATCACAAGACGCACGCACTCAAGCAGTTCATCGCGGCTTCCGCCGTATTCCTGGTCGCCGGTGGCGCCTTTGCCCAAGCTGCAGCGCCTGCGCCGTCCGATGGCCCGCAAGGCATGCCCATGCACCGCATGGGTGGCCCCGGCGAGCACCGCGGCGGAGACTGGCTGATGAAGCTGGCCGATACGGACAAGGACGGCACGATCTCGAAGGCCGAGTTTGATGCGCTGTTCAACAAGATCGATACGAACCACGACGGCAAGCTCGACAAGTCCGAACTGGCGGCCTTTCACAAGGCAATGTGGGAGCAGCGTCGGGCCGAGATGAAGGCTGATTTCGAGGCCAAGTTCAAGGCCGCCGACAAGAACAATGACGGTGCGCTGACCCGCGACGAGTTCAAGGCGGCCTTCCCGCGCATGGCAAACCGCTTCGATCGGATCGATGCCAATCACGATGGCAAGGTGACGATGGCTGAGATCGAAGCCAGCATGCAGAAGATGCACAAGGATCGTATGGACCGGATGGAGCGCCGCGGCCCTGGCGGTCCGGGTGCCGCGCCTGCGCCTGCAGCGCCTTCGAGCGGCGGCAACTAAGCCAACTTTCACCGGCAGATGAGCGCGACCTTCGGGTCGCGCTTTTTTTTCGTGGACGGGACTCACGAAAGATCATGGCACCATCCTTGCCTGTGCAATCCAGTGCATTTCATCGGCGTATTTGGCCCGTGATAGCGGGTATCGCATCAAAAAAATTGCGCATTTGTGCACGACTTGTTAAATTTGCGCAAAAAAATTGCCGACAAACATATTGCGGAGCAACAAAACGTGAGCAAGGTGGAGCTGGACAAGATCGACCGAAAGATCCTGGAAGTCCTGCAGACCAATGGAAGGCTGACGAACCTGGAAGTGGCGGAGCGCGTGAATCTGTCGCCAAGCCCTTGTCTGCGTCGCATCCGTCGTCTGGAGGAGATTGGCGTCATTCGCCAGTATGCAGCGCTGCTGGAGCCCAACAAGATCGGGCTGGGCCTGCTCGCCTATATCAACGTCAGGCTGGAGAAGCAGGGGGGCACCCCGAAAGGCAAGGCGCCGCTAGACCTCTTCCGGGCGGCCATCCAGACGTGGCCCGAAGTCGCGGCTTGCCACGCCATGACCGGCGAGATGGACCTGCTGCTCAAGGTGTATGTCGAGGACATGGAACACTTTGCCCGCTTCATGCAGGAGCAACTGCTTGCGCATCCTTCCGTGATTGATGTGCGTTCGAGCTTCGCACTCGAATCGATCAAGGACACCACGGCGCTGCCAGTAGCTGGCAACGCCTGATCGGCTGGCTGAACGCCATACCAATGCAAACGGCGCACCGCGAGGGTGCGCCGTTTGCATTTCCGAGCTAGCGTGTTGGGCGTGCTAGCGCGGCGTGTGTCAGACCGTGTGTTTCTGCGGCACCAGCGAACGCCAGAAGCGCAGGCCGAAGCGGCGGGCATCGCGCAGATTGCGACGCATCATGTAGTCGAGGTCGGCAACTTGCTCGTCAAGCGCTTCGGTCAGGCGGCTCACGGTGTCGGCCGGCGTCAATTCCAGGTATGCATCGGCTTCACCGTACGCATACTGCACCTTCATGCCGGCCTTCTTGGCGATGTGCATCATCGCCGCGTTGCGCGACAGGCAGTGCATGTAAAGGGTACGCACGCTGGTATTGCGCCCGTGGATCGCGGCCCGCTCGAACAGCGCGCTGCCGATACCGCGGCCACGCGCGCTCTTGGAGACCGACACGCCAAATTCGGCCACGCGGCCCTGCGCATTGTCACGCAGGTTGGCGAAGTGACCCACGCCGATCAGTTCCAGGTTCTCGTCGTAGACGCCGAACACGCTGTCGTGGTCGAAGTCGATGCTGTCGACGTACGCCTCCACCACGTGATCACCCACCGACTGGCCAAAACGGAGCAGGCGATCCTCCTCACCCAGGGCGAGGAAATGCTTGAGCAGGCGCGAGCGATGATGGGCGGCCAGTTCACGAACCAGAACGGTGTGACGGTGGGCTGCCTGGCTTGCTGCGGCTGCACGGCGGAGATCTTCGTCGGTTACGGCTCCGACGGCCTTGCTCAGTTCGAGCGGGTTCACTTTTGTTTCCTTCTTCAGTGATCGGTATAAAAATAACACCGTCGCGGTGGATGCCTGTGCACTTTCGTGTCACGATGCACTGGATCCGGGCAAACACTAGGTTGCTGCGACGCGAAAACTATTGTAGTGGAATTGTCAGTCTCGCGTAAGCTACCCTGCGCCGCAACACACCCAGAAAAGTGTGATATTTCGAAAAATTGAGCCAAATCAACGGTTTGGCCGCGCGATTCTGGCGTCATCAGGGGGTGTGTTGTGGATTTGCTGCAACGCCGCATTCTCCTGCTGCCGGCCACTCGCTGGACCCGTTCGTACCCAGACACCATGACCGAGCCCCCCGTAGTTGTGATCTTCGCGCATCCGTCACCCAGGCGTTCACGCGTCAACCGTCCCCTCGCCGAAGCGCTGGCTGCGTTGCCCCATGTGGAAGTGCGCGAGTTGTACCGGCTCTACGTCGACTACGACATCGATGTCGTCGCCGAGCAACGCCTTCTGTCCACCGCCGAGACCCTGGTCCTGCAGTTTCCCGTGCGCTGGTACAGCGTGCCGGCGCTTCTCAAGCTGTGGCTGGATGATGTGCTCGAAAGCGGCTGGGCCTTTGGCCCCGGCGGCACGGCGCTGCGTGGCAAGTCGATGCTGGCTGTGGTCAGCACCGGTGGTCATGCCGATGCCTATGGCCCGGAGGGCACCCATGGCCATCCAATCGCCGATTTCCTGCTGCCGCTCGAACAGACCGCGCTGTTGTGCGGCATGACCTGGCTGCCGCCGGTGGTGCTGCATGACGCCGACAACGCCGATAGCGATGCCGTGGCGCTCCATATCGAGCATGTGGCGCGTCATCTGCCGGCGCTACCGCTACCCCCTGAAACGCAACAGTGGACCGATGCGGAGCTGGGCGGGGAGGACGCGCCATGAACCAGCACGATTTCATGATTGCGCTGGTCGTCTTCCTAGTGGCGGCAGTGGTGGCTGTGCCGCTGGCGCGGCGATTCGGGCTTGGCGCCGTGCTCGGATATCTGCTGGCGGGTGCGGCAATCGGACCCTACGCGCTGAGGCTGGTGACCAACGTCGAGTCGATTCTCCATTTCTCGGAGTTCGGCGTTGTCCTGATGATGTTCGTGATCGGCCTCGAACTCGAGCCACGCAAGCTGAAAAACCTGCGCAAGACGATCTTTGGCTATGGCACGGCCCAGATGGCAGCTTGTGCGCTGGTAGTCGGGGGAGCGGCCGCATTGCTGGGCGCGTCGTGGCAGGTTGCGATCGTCGCCGGTCTGGGCCTCGCGCTGTCGTCTACCGCCATTGCCTTTGCTACCCTGGCCGAGCGGAATCTGATGGGCACGCCCGCTGGTGCGGCCAGCTTCGGCATTCTGCTGTTCCAGGATATCGCTGCGATCCCGATGATCGCGCTGCTGCCCTTGCTGGCGATCGATGCCGCCGACATCGCACCCCACGGCCCGCCTCACTGGCAAACGGTGGCCAGGGCGGTGGCCGTACTCGGCATCGTGGTGGTCGGTGGCCGGTACCTGGTGCGGCCCGCATTGCGCTTCATCGCGCGCACGGACATGCGCGAGATGTTCACCGCCTTCGCGCTGCTGCTGGTGGTTGGCATCGCGCTGATGATGGAAGCGGTGGGCGTGTCGATGGCGCTTGGCACATTCGTCGCCGGCGTGCTGCTGGCGGACTCCGAGTACAAACACGCGCTGGAAGCCGACATCGAGCCATTCAAGGGGTTGCTGCTCGGCCTGTTCTTCATGGCCGTCGGCATGTCGATCGACTTCGGCGTGCTCGCCCAGGCGCCGTGGAAGGTACTTGGGCTGGTTGCTGGATTCGTACTGGTCAAGACCCTGGTGCTGGCGGTGCTCGCGCCTCGGTTCGGGATTGCGCGAGGCCAGTGGTTGCTGTTCGGGCTATTGATCTCGCAAGGCGGCGAGTTCGCGTTCGTGGTGTTTTCGGTGGCCGACAACGTTGGCCTGCTGAGCGAGCATATGCACGCGCTGCTGGTCCTGATCGTGGCGCTGTCGATGGTGGCCACGCCGCTGTTGCTGCTTGTCTTCGATCAGCTGATCGCGCCGCGCCTGCACATCCTGATGCGGAAGCCCGACGATGTGATCCCGCCGCAGCACAACCCGGTAATCATCGCGGGTTTCGGGCGGTATGGTCAGATCATCGGTCGCCTGCTCTATGCGCAGGGCATCGGTGTGACCGTGCTCGACCATGATCCGGACCAGATCGAGTTTCTGCGCCAGTACGGCTTCAAGATTTTCTATGGCGATGCCACGCGGGTGGACCTGCTCGAGGCAGCCGGCGTGGCGGAGGCGAAGATTCTGGTCGTGGCGATCGATGGCATGGAAGACAGCCTCGCCTTGATCGACCGCGTGCGTGAGCGCTGGCCGGAGTTGACGATCTGCGCCCGGGCACGCCATGTATCGCACGTCTACCAGCTCAAGGACCGGGGTGTTGGCATCTACGAGCGTGAGATGTTCGAGGGGTCGCTGATGATGGGACGCCGCGTGCTGGAAGGCCTCGGCTTCGACCCCGCGGAGGCACGCAACGTGGCGCTTCGGTTCCGCCGTCACAACATCCAGGGGATCGACCGGTTCTATCCGTACTACACAGCCCAGAAGAAGCTGACGTCCCTGACCAAACAGGCGCGAGACGAGCTCGAGGAAATGTTCCGGCAGGATCGCGAGCAGCGGCGCAAGCGCGAGGAGGCCGAGTGGTCCTGATGGCGGGCGCTGCCGCAGGGGGGGCGGCGCTATCCGGTGATGCCCGTCCCGCGCGGGGTCAGGCCGCCTTCGAGGAGGTCGACCACCATCTCCGCGAACTGGGCGTATGACAGCTTGCCGCCGGGCTTGAGCCACGTGAACGTCCAGTTGATCATGCCGAACACCGTCATGGTCAGCGCGGTCTGGTTCTCGGCCGTGACCCGGTCCGGATAGGCAAGGCGCAGCAGGCGAGTGAAAGCGGCCACCACGTCTCGCTCGCGCTTGAGGATCTGGTCGCGCTGTTCTTCGGCCAGGAACTTCACGTCATTGATCAGTGCGATATGGCGTGTCTGCGACGTTTCGTATTCGGCCAGGAAGGCGCGCAACAGGTGCCCGAATGTCTCCCGGCTGTTCAGCCCGCGCCGCGCGCTATCCGCTTCCACCTCGCTGACGATTTGCATGAGCTGACACGTATAGCGGTCCAGCAGGTCGAACAGGATCGCCTCCTTGCTCTCGTAGTAGTGGTACAGCCGGGCTTTCGACGTGCCGCACGCGGCGGCCAGATCGGCCATCGACGTGCTCGGGTAGCTGGTGGCCGCGAAGGCAGCCGCTGCCAGGTCAAGGATTTGTTCTCGTTGCGCCTCGAAATCGGGCGCTTTGGTTCTGGCCATATGGCTCCGAAATGTTCGCCGGGAGGGCGATCGGGGGTCGCTGGGGTTTGCTGGGTCGATTAAGGGACCGGGTTCACGCGTCGTCGTCGGCGAGGCTGTTGCGACGGATCTCGCAGGTGTCGAGTGCCTCAGGGTTGCCGCGCAGCACGAGTTGGCCGGTGCTGACCAGCTCACGGCAGCGCCAGAACACGAACCAGTCACTGGCCAGCAGCCCTTCGATGGCCCCCATCACGCTGCCCACCACTTGGGCGGCCGGTGTCCACTCGGCAGGGGCGCGCTCCAGGATCACGTCGTCGACG
>ERZ1292623.3108-Hain-H51-01um-R1-3108-length-14359-cov-11_pt2 | contig 10502 bp, 11 predicted proteins | sample MGYA00564398_ERZ1292623 | MGnify/ENA primary metagenome ERZ1292623 (study PRJEB36523, sample SAMEA6512633) | groundwater metagenome | collected 2019-01-07 | study: AquaDiva: Metagenomics assemblies of 32 groundwater samples
GTCAGCGAAACTAGTAGCTATCTCATCCGCACGCTCGTTTAAGGGCACGCCAGTATGTCCTGCTACATATTTCCATTCGATTTTTTTACCTGTCTGCGCAGACAGGCCTGCTGTCAGTTTGAGAAGCTCCTGCCATAAATCTTGATTAAGCACAGGCTTTCGATTGACCGTCTTCCAACCTTTTCTCTGCCACCTCTCTATCCATTCTGTTATGCCCTTCATCACGTATTCTGAGTCAGTATTAATTTGTATTTTTGAAAATTGAAAATTGTTAATTGAAAATTCAAGCGAGCGTATAGCGGCAGTCAATTCCATACGATTATTGGTGGTACGCGCTTCAGAACCACCAATTTCAATTATTTTTTCTTCGCTCGCTATTACCCCTCCCCAACCCCCCGGTCCCGGATTACCCCTTGAAGCTCCATCGGTGTAGATGGTAATCATGATTTTACTATATCAACAATTCTTAAGCGGAGTTCGGGACGGTCGCGAAAAAAGGATTTTTCCAGGTTAGCGAGGAGAGAGATTCTGGTGCCGGGAGTAAGAAGGACAGAGTAAGAAGCGGGGTCGGAGAAAAAAGCAATGGCCTTTACTTCTCTTGCCCCACCGTTAAACACAACTTCTAGATGATTACCTTCTTTACCAAATTTTTTTACGGATTTGATTTCCGCTTTCGGAATTTTAAAAATCGGTTTTTTGTTTCCCATACCGAACGGGGCAAAACTTGAAACCAGACTCCATAGATTTTCTCCAATATCATCCATACTTATTTCTAGCAGAGAGTCATCTACACTAAGAGGTCCGGCCTCCAAGCCAAGAAAAGCTTTAGATAATTTCTCCTCGAGAGTGGTGAGACTTTTGAGGGTAACAGAGAACCCTCCAGCTCCAGTATGCCCTCCAAATTCCACAAACTCGCCACTCGCCGCACTCATCAGCGCAAAGAGATCGCAACCGTTATACGAACGACAGGAACCTTTCAGCGTCCCGTCTCCACTCCTGCCCCAGACGAAAACCGGCCTCTCGTACTCCTCAACGAGCGAATTGGCGACGAGACCAAGAAGAGACGGCCGCCATTCCGGATTACCGACGACGATGACGTCGGCAATATCTTCGCGGCCGGAGATTCGAGACTTCGCTTCTTTAACAACGCTGGCTACTACTCCTTTGCGCTCGTTATTTATCTTCTCCAAGTGAAGAGCCAGTTTCTCCGCTTCATCATAATCTTTTGTCCTTAAGAGTTTGAAGGCGTCTTCTGGCACTCCCATGCGTGAGGCGGCATTAATACGCGGAGTGATCATGAAAGTGACGTCATCCTCCGAGACAGTACTCTGGTCCATATTCATTCTCTTGAAAAGTGCGGCGAGTCCTGGCCGAGGAGACTTGCGCAATACTGTAAGTCCGAAACGGGTGAGAATTCTATTCTCACCAACGAGTGGCACCATGTCTGAAAGAGTGGCAATGGCTACCATGTCGAGAGACCACTTCTCCATACCAGACTTAACGCCGAAAGACTCACAAGCAATAACAGCTTGCACCAATTTAAACGCAATGGCCGCTCCACAAAGTCCTTTAAATGGATAGTCAGAATCTTCTCTATTTTGATTAACGATAGCGTAAGCGTTTGGTAGAATCGGGTTCGGCTTGTGATGATCGGTGATGATGACGTCGATACCCTTTTTATTAGCAAGCGTCACTTCTTTGGCGTCGGCAATACCGCAATCGATAGTGATGACGAGCCCCGCACCGCGCTCTGCTATTTCCTTTATCGCGTCCTCGTTAAGACCAAAGCCTTCGTCGTGCCGGTGCGGGATGTAAAAAGAAATATTCTCGAATCCTACCCGCGCGAAGAAGTCAGAGAGTACTACTGCGCCCGGCAAGCCATCACAGTCGTAGTCAGAGAAGACAACGATGTGCTCATTGTTTTTGATCGCCTTTATCACTCTGTCACGAGCCCTAGGCATGTCCGGCAGAAGTAGAGGGTCATAGAGTTTTTCATAGTCAGGACTCAAAAAATCTTCTTGTTCCTCTGGCATGATACCGCGCTGTCTAAGCAGAGTCTCGAATAGCTCCGGAAAATACTGCATTGGACTATTCTAACACGCGTATTAAGATAGAATCATGACCCGTTCGACAAATTTATGGTCATAGCGAATAATATTGAACTATGAAAGATAACAGCATGATGGAGGGAGTGGTGATTTTAGCTGCTCTTATTATCATAATGACAGTCACGATGCTTAAGGGAAATTCTAACTCAACAGTCAACCCCTCTAGCCCTTCCGGAAATACAGGTTCCAGCGGAAAAAATACTGCCGCATCGGACTCATCCTATACGCGAAACATTTCTCTAGGCTCCGGCAATGCGTCCCACACTTACCAGCCATACGAAGAGTATATCACCATAAAAAATAGGGGAAGAGAACCCGTAGACATTACCAACTGGCAATTGAAAAACGGCAAAGATAAGCGCGCCTATGATCTCGGCGGTAGCTTGAAGTATTTTCCGGCAGATACCGCTAAGATTGGACAAGCGGCGCCTTTTGTCTCGCCTAGTGGTTTAAATAAGTTCCAGAACATAGCGCTCAAAGAAAGCGAGACGGCCATCATCACTACCGGCTCAGTCGGTTCTCAAGTGCCATACAAAATCGTGAGTTTCAAAGAAAACATTTGTTCTGGTTTCTTGGAAGACCTGGCCGAATACACATTCACTCCGCCGCTTGAGCGCGACTGCCCCAGACCGGCAGATGAGCCGGGGGTGAACGCTCTTGATACTGAGTGTCGAAAATTTATAGAGAGAATAGCGTCTTGCCGTACACCTGAATTCAACACTCGAGATAGAGAGGGAGAAATTTGTTATAACTGTGTAGATGGTAAATTACTTTCAAGTTCTTGTGTCGCATTTATCAAAAATCATTTCAATTACAGTTCTTGTATCTCTAATCACGCCGATAGCCCGAACTTTTCCGGTCGGACGTGGCGAATATTTCTCGGCAGAGGTTGGGAAATGTGGGCCGAGGATTATGAAACTATAGAGCTCTTCGACCAATTAAATCGACTGGTAGATCACCGCGCCTACTAAAATGACCGACTCTAACTGCATCTTTTGTAAAATCGTTAGGGGAGAAGTTCCTTCATACAAAGTATATGAGGATGAGAATTTCCTGGCTTTTCTAGACATTAACCCGCAATCGCCTGGACATACTCAAGTCATCATAAAAAAACATTACCGATGGGTTTGGGACGTTCCCAATACTGGAGAATATTTCGAAGTGGTAAAGAAAATCGCCCTCGCTCAGCAAAAAGCATTTAAAACAGACTGGGTACTCTCTAAAATAATTGGGGATGAAGTAGAACACGCGCATATCTGGGTCTTTCCAAACTCTAACATCTCGGGTGATCTAAAAGATTTCGCCGGTAACGCACAGAAAATCCAAAAGTTTATTTCTTTATGATAGACACTTCCAACGACACTATTGTCACGACGAACGCACTTCTTTATAAAACCAAGAACGAAGTAATAAATTTCTTGCTTGTTCAAGAGAATGATAATAACTGGGGATTGCCAGGCGGAGCTAAGGAAGTAAAAGACCAAGATCTTCTAAGCACTATACAAAGAGAATTGGAAGAGGAACTCGAGTTAGAACCAGACGATTACATTCTCAAAGATACTAATGTAAAACGTGAGTTTGAATACAATCATTTTCAATCAAGTAGGTTTGGAAAGCACGGTATCGTCATTTTCTTTCTCGTTGGCCTGAAAGGAGCTTCTCAGCTTAAAGTGAGTAATGAAATTAAAAGTGTGGATTGGTTCACTAGAGAGGAAGCTATAGAAAAACTCACCTTCAATCACATAAAAGATGGGTTCAAGGAATCGAGTAAATTGATATAGAGTCTGGCATTTGATGTCGATATTGGTAATATATCATTATACGTTACTTTCATGCTATAGCATTATATTAGCGTATAAAGTAAAGCGCAAAGAAAATTAGATTAGACCAAAATTTTCCCGTAAATGCTTATCATTTTCTAGTTCGTCAACAATTAGATACAGCAAGTACTTGCCAATACCGAAATCGGTCTTTAGTAAAGTTACAATATCCTCACAATCATACGGATATACCCACACACTATCCTGAAGACGCGAAAACTCGGCTTGTCGAAATAACATTGTTATCTGATTTCGAATATGCTTCTTCTTTTCTGGGATATCAAAGATTATTACTCTCCATTTCTGGTCCCACCTCTTTGGCTTCTGTGGTCTAAAATCAGTAAATTGCCAACGATGTAATAGCTTTTCCCCATCAGGAGTCAAACAATATTTTTTACCATTGTAAGAGAGCAGTCCCCGTCTAATTAGTTTACTTGCTGAAGAGCTTATGTATTCTTTCTGCCTATTATTTTGGAGAATCCCTAACTTACTAAGAGATTTTATTACGTTAGGAGCCACTAGACCAACACTCAAGACACCTACGGCCGCCACTGTTTGCAAAATTACACGTTGCAAATTTTTACGCTTAGTCTTTTTCTTATTTATTTTTATTTCCTCCAGTTTCCCCATACGTTATCTTTATGCTATAGCATTATTATAACGTATACGATTATTTATTACTAATTTATTCATTATCACAGCTACTACTTTTGATGATTCAGGGCTTCTATACCAGGTAGAGTACCGGTAGCCAAGAAATCGAGCATAGCGCCACCGCCAGTTGAAACAAAAGAGAATTTGTCGAAAAGATTTAACCCCTTTATGGCGGCGATGGTGTGTCCTCCTCCAATAATAGACTCACAGCTTGACTCCGAGATCATTTTAGCCAAAGCAAGCGTGGCCACTCCGTAGCCATTTTCATAATTTCCTAGGGGGCCATTCCATAGCACAAGCTTTGAGGTGGAAATCATGGGCTTTAGATTCTCGATTGCCTTGGGGCCAGCATCCAGAATCTTGCCATCTTTAATAATAGTGTCCTCTGGCAAGATTATCTTGCCAGTTTTCAAGAGTTCTTTGAGCCCAAAATCTCCTTCACTCACGAGCGAGTTGCCAACATCACCTCCTTGCTCTTTGAAAAAATTATTAGCCAAAGCACCTCCCACAAAAATATGATCGGCGATATGGATAAATTTTTTAAGAAGCGGCAGTTTAGTATCAAATTTAGCTCCCCCGATAATAAAGAGAAACGGTTTCTTGGGATAGAAAGCCTTGGAAAGTTCTTTGATTTCAAGAGCAAACTGCAGACCGATGAAACCTGGCAGAAGTCTGGGCGCTCCCACTATGGAAGCATGCTCTCTGTGTGAGACAGAGAAAGCTTCGTTTACATAAATATCGACTTTAGAGGTCAACTCTTTAGCGAATTTTTCTGAATTGTCTTCTTCCCCAGGATTATCTCGCAAGTTTCCTAGGAGTTTCATTCCTTCCGGCACATACGTCTTGAGGGATTCGATCGGAGTGCCTTTTGGTTCCAAGTGAGTAGCGATGATTACTTTCGCGCCAGCGCCTTTGAGATATTCGAGCGTCGGCAAAGATTTTTTGATACGAAAATCATCAATCACTCTGCCGTTTTCTATCGGCGCATTCCAATCCACTCTCACGAGCACCCTTTTATCCTTCAAATCTCCTGCTTCTAGAATAGACTTCATTCTATTTTGAAATAAGTGACTGAGCTATGGCTTCAAAATTTTTGGCATTAAGAGAAACACGTCCGACTAGAAACCCTTTGATACCTGTCTCGCCAAAAAGCGCTCGGGCATTAGCTGGCTCGACGGAACCACCGTATAGAATAGGAATACGTTCGGCAATCGCACGGCCAAACATATCGGTCAGAACCTTTTTAATGAATATCACTGACTGCGAAAGATCAGCGGGTGCTATGGCATCTTCGGCGCGTTTGCCTATGGCCCAGACTGGTTCATAAGCAAGCGCCAGCTTGAGAGTATCAGCTTTTCGATTTAAACCAGCAAGTGAAAGTTTAATCTGTTCACGCAGAAATTCGAAGTGCTCGCCATCCTGGTCTCTGGATATCTCGCCAATACAGACAAGAGGCGTAATACCGGAATGGAGAGCGGTCTTTACCTTTTTGGCAATATGTTCTGAAGTTTCTCCGAACCCGCGACGCTCGCTGTGACCGATGATAGAGAGCCGGACTCCAAAACTTTTCAAGATATCCGAAGTTATCTGCCCGGTATAATTTCCCGGAGAAAGAGAGGAGATATTTTGAGACGCTAATTGACCAAAACTGCCGAGACGTTCGGAGACCGATTCGAAATAGATAAAAGGCGGCGCGACAAAAAAAGAAAGTTTCTTATAGAGTTTTGCGCTTTTAGCCATCTGCCTGAGAAGAGCTCTCGCTTCTAAAATCGAGCCGGGATGATTCTTCCAATTCGCTATTAGAATAGGCTTAGCCATGGCACTTTCATACTACTCTATTTCCTTCCAACTCGAAATCTCATATCCCCCGCCGGGGCCACTCAAAAAATTATTATTAGCAAGTCCAGATTCGTAGGTAACAGTCGCGCTGTTATTAATCTCAAGCTTGTAAGCCGTGATTTCTTTAAGAGCTGCGCTATTACTAATTTCAATCTGGCCTTCGCCGGCATAAAGAATCGCGGCTGCGGAGCTGTTGGAGGTTTTAATCGCGTCTGATCCCGTACCCTCTTTCTGCGATAAAAGCATAATGTAGCTACCTAGAGAGCCTGAACCTAGGGCTTGAGCAGAATTGGCAATCTCAATGTAGCCTGCAGTTGTACTTTCATCGATACCGGCCATGACCACACCGCTTGAGCTGCCATAGCCGGCATCTAGCCTGATCTTTGAGGTATTGCTTAATTTAATTTCTCCAGTGACCCATAGAATCCCAGTAACTACTAATTCCGCAGTGCCGCTCATGATTAAATCGCCGACAATCTTTTTGGGCCCCAGGCTTCTGATGCCGCTACTCCAGTTTTGAGAACCCAAACTCCCTCCATCCGCCGCTTCCAATTCCCAGACGTCAATTTGAGCTTCCGAGATTGGCAGAGACAAAATATCCGCGGGAACAAACACATCGGGATTGGGGGTGGTTACGGCTCCGATTACGGTACAGCTTGATCTTGTGTCATACTTGGCCGTGCCCCCAATTGCGCAATTGGAAATAGAATCAGCCACGACATTGCCAGTAACAGTCGTATTTTGAAGGACAGCATGAGTTGCCTTGCCCCCGACAGTTGAGATCCCTCGTATGGTGTGGGACCATGCATCACCGTCAATATCCATGCCATCAATAATACCAGTTGGTCCGGAAGCTATCGCAGCGCCTTGGATTCTGGCTGAATTAGTGCCTGTTATATTCCCGTTTGAATAAGCGTTGCCAATGACTTTGGACGAATTGCTCATCTCTAAACCACCCTGTCCAATTTGAACCCCGTAATGAAAGGCAATACCAGTTCCGAGTATCAGATTGGCTTCAACCTTGCGAATAGTTTCCCTAACCTCTCCGGTGGCTACGATTTGCTTGCCTTCAGCAGTATCTGTAGTAACTGTGGTAACTGTACTTCCCGACAGACTTAAGATTTCGGTACTGGAGACAGGTTTACCAGTTCGCAACCTATAGACCACATCCTCCACGCTCGCTTCAGCCAAAAAATAACTCTGGCGCGATAAGACCAGTTGCGAAGCTATCCTCTGCTGTTTTAGAATGGGGCCGACCAAGCCAAAAATTATCGTAATGGAGACCACCAAGAATAAAATAGTCGCGACCATCATTACTTGTCCTCGTTCTAAATTAATTTTTGTCCGGTTGGTCATAGAATTATCTTAATATCGCCGAAGAATAAAACTTTTCGGAGCGATAATGGGTGCTTGTGCCACTCTCGATAGTTATCTCGGTTCGAATACCTTCGGAATTCGGTCCGGAGAAACGGTAGAAAACTAAATTGCTTACCCGAGCATCAGTTTGAGTTATAGCGCCAAGCTCTACTCCATTTTCAGAAAACATTAGCGTCCCAGAAGAGAGAGAAAATTCGACGGTCCGTGGAGAACCCCCGGTATCAGTACCTTCAAGCACGAGCCGGCCGGGATTTGAACCCAGAGTACTCAAACTGACATTGACGCTCTCCGCCTGCCGTACCTCTCTTACTAAACGTTCAAGGCTTACTGTGGCTGAATTTTCTATATTTCTTAAGGATTTAATGACCCGTCCCGAACGGACTACGGAAACAACGATATTCATAATGACCGCGAGCAAGAGAACCAGAATGGAGATGTAAATAAGCATCTCCATTAGAGAAAACCCTTCGACTTTGCTCAGGATAAATCCACGGCGTTTAAAGAAAGATGACATTTCAGTTAGTAAAAATATTAGTGATGTAAGTTGAGATTGATTTGGTAGTGGTCGCCCCACCTCTAGACCAGGACACATTCGAGACAACCAACAAAGTGCCCGGGTCAAGTGTTCCACCCCCCGAAACAATGTCGGCGGAAGTATCGCGATAAACCGCCGAAAGAGTCACCACCCTCTCAAAGAGGCTGTCTATCAAGGCCTCTGTGGTAGTAACCTGCCACTCCCCTCCTTCAAAGACTAGATAGTAATCCGTATCGAGAGAAAGCGGCGCGATGTTGGTATTCCAGGAAGAATCCCTGAGAAATCTCACAACTTCCAGACTCTCTTCGGCAAGCTCTGTTGCTTTAATGACCTCACCATTGGAGAAAGCTGTTTTCAGATATAGATTATGCACACTGGAGAACGCCAGGAGAAACACTAAAATCACGGAAGTGGCGATGAGCACTTCTACCAGTGTTAAACCAGAATTAGGATTTTTATTAAGGTCTTTCATAAAAACTGTCAGTCTAATTCTACTATTCCTGTGGCTCTAACAGTAATGGTGCGAAAAGTTGTTGGGGAAGCCTTGAGAAAGATCTCTGCCGTCCCCATCTCGTTTGTATTGCCAGTCAAGCGTTGAAAGACCACGCTCGTACCTCCGCCAGACAGGGTGATGTTGCGCAGGCCCACGAGAGCATGGAGGCTAGTAACTACGTTGATAGGGTCAGGTTGTGAGTAAGTCGCACCCCTGAACAACACTACTTGCGAAGCTTCCAAATAAACACCGTATTGAGAGTCGCCCTTTGAAGAGAGAGTCAGTGAGCGCGCCTCGTCTAGAATCGAAGTGACTAAAGTCGCGCTTTGATCGAGCGCTTGGGAAGAATTAAGTTTAGAAAGTGAAATAGTGACAATCGTAACAGCAAGCGCGATGATGGCGACAACAAACAAAATCTCAAGCACACTAAACCCTTGATTTGTTTGTTTGAAATTCATGGACGATTAAATGTAATCCACCAAAGAATACGTCGGTGCAAGCATCGAGATGGCGAAGATGCCTACTCCGATACCAATGATAATCATCAAAACCGGCTCAATGATGGTTGAGAGATTTTTGGTTTTCTGGTCAACTTCTTCTTCGTAATAGTTCGCGACACCCATGAGCATCTCTGAAATCTTGCCGGTCTCTTCGCCAACAGCGACCATCTCACCGACAAAGAGAGGATAGAGATGCTCGTACTCGATAAACACGGCCGACATTGGTTCCCCCTTCTCTATCGCACTCTTGACATGCTGGAGGGCGTCTTTGTAGAGATAATTTTGTAGGACATCAATAGTAACATCAAGTGCCACAACAACTTCCACGCCACTGGAGAGAAGCGAAGAGAGGGTACGGGCGCTACGAGCGGACTCGAACTCCTTAATCATCCCACCGATAACGGGGAAATGAATGGAGACAGTATCTACAAGATTCTGACCGATTCTCGTTCGTAAAAAGAGAGTGGAAGAGATTATAAAAAGGATTATACCGGTCAAGACTGCAATTGTGTGCCCAACAAGAAAGTTGCTTGAATAAATGAGAATGCGAGTCGCAAGTGGTAGTGGCACTCCAAGACCTTCAAAGGTGGCGGTCAGAGTCGGTACCATAAAGATGAGGAGAAGAATTGCTAACACAATCATGACCGAAATGATAACGGCCGGATAAATGAGCGCACCGCGTACTTTCTTAGCCAATAGATAAGACTTCTCCATTTGACTAGAGATGATGCCTAAGGAGCCCGAGACGTTGCCGGATTCCTCGCCTGCTTTAATCATTGACACAAAGAGATGAGAGAACACCTTCGGCCGTCTCTCTAATGATTCTGAAAGTGTTTTACCATGACTAACATCCTCTTCGAGATCAGAGAGTAATTTTCTGAACGGCTTGCTCTTGGACTGCTTACCCATAACAGAGAGGGCGCGAGTCACCGGCAGGCCGGCTTTCATCATCAGGCCAAGATTTTTGGCGAAGGTTATTTTCTGATGAGTTTTGATACCGCCAAGTATGCCATTGAGAGAAATTGAGGATATAAGGCTCTTGACTTCCCGGATAGAGACTACGCTGCCGCCCTCTTCACGAATAATACTATAGAGATCCGTGCGATTTTTAACCTCAAGGGCACGCTCATAAATTTTCCCTTCTTTATCCTTGGCTTTGTATTTATAGAGAGTCAT
>ERZ1292623.2970-Hain-H51-01um-R1-2970-length-14782-cov-5_pt2 | contig 10500 bp, 11 predicted proteins | sample MGYA00564398_ERZ1292623 | MGnify/ENA primary metagenome ERZ1292623 (study PRJEB36523, sample SAMEA6512633) | groundwater metagenome | collected 2019-01-07 | study: AquaDiva: Metagenomics assemblies of 32 groundwater samples
GGTTGAACGGGGGTTGTTTGAGCGGGATTTTTGGTCTATTGAAATTGCGGGCGAGAGACCGATAATTTCGTCCACATCAGGCTTCTGCATTTGACGCAAGAATTGCCGGGCATAGGCCGAGAGCGATTCAACATATCTACGCTGACCTTCGGCGAAAATGGTGTCAAAAGCGAGAGAAGACTTTCCGGACCCTGAAAGCCCGGTAAATACAATCATTTTGTTGCGCGGCATCTCAACCGTCACATTTTTGAGGTTATGGGTTCTGGCACCTTTTACAATGATGAGGTCTTTATCTTCTTTTTTCATCCCGTAGTGAAGAATGGCATCGCTTTATGGAACACGGTTACCATTGATATTGAGTTATCTCTTGTAATATAGACATCTTGTTATATATGCTGTTCAAAATCCTCCAATTGCCATTTTCTGCTATGGGATTTCATATAACGAAACTCTCCCCCATACCTGTCCTTGGGGGTTAGTTGAGACACTATAACAGTCTCGGAAGAAAAAAACTAGCGGCGTTTGCGCGGCACTCTCGGTTTATTCTCTCCAGTGAGAATTTTTATCTCGTCTCGAAGAATTGCGGCAGTTTCAAAATCAAGTTCTTTAACTGCTTGTCCCATCAGACGCTCTTTCTCCTTTAGTAGTTTCCCTGGGTTTTTTGCAAATAATTTTTTATCTAGAGAGAGTTCTACTGCAACCGCTTTTTGGTGTTCAGTGTGCATCTGGTCAGTAATATCGTGAATCTTTTTTTGAATTGTCTTGGGAGTAATGCCGTGTTCTGTGTTATACGCAATCTGGAGAGCGCGACGACGACGGGTCTCAGCCACCGCGCGTTTAATTGAACCGGTAACCGTATCGGCATAGAGAATGACATGTCCTTTTGTATTTCGGGCGGCACGGCCGATAATCTGGATGAGGGAAGTTTCGGAGCGCAAGAAGCCCTCTTTATCCGCATCAAGAATTCCAATCAGAGACACCTCGGGAAGGTCTAAGCCCTCACGCAAGAGATTCACTCCCACGATACAATCAAAACCTCCACCCTTGCTTCCCTTTCTAAATCTCGTAAGAATTTCAATCCGCTCAATTGTCTTGATGCCGCTATGAAGATATTCGGCGGATATTTTTCTCTCTTTGAGATATTCACTCAAATCTTCGGCCATTTTCTTAGTGAGCGTTGTCGCAATCGCTCTCCCCCCTCTTTCTATTGTTTTTTCTGCTTCAGCAAGGAAATCCATGATTTGGCCTGGATACTCTCCGCCAGACAAGCCTTTTTCGGAAATCGGTCTGATTGAGAGCTTAGGGTCAATAAGACCAGTGGGGCGAATAACCTGCTCTACAATGTGCGTGCTGTGCTCCCGCTCATAATCGGAGGGTGTCGCAGAAGTAAATATTGCCTGGCCAATGCGCGCTTCAAATTCTTTGAACGTAAGAGGGCGGTTGTCCTTGGCAGATGGCAAGCGAAACCCGTGCTCAACCAAACTTTCTTTGCGAGATGCGTCCCCAGCATGCATACCGCCAATTTGCGGAATAGTCACGTGAGATTCATCAATAATAGTGAGGAAGTCGGGACTGCCGCCTTTTGTGCGCGGGAAATAGGCCAAGAGGCTGTCCGGCGGCTCGCCCGTCGCTTTCCCTGAAAAGTGCCGTGAATAATTCTCAATACCGTTGCAGTAGCCGACTTCTTTTATGAGAGCCAGGTCATATTTCGTCCGACGTTCTAGACGCTGTGCTTCAAGATCTCGGCCTTTTGCCTTGAGTTCCTTCAGTCTCGCAGTAAGTTCCACGCGAATGTTTGAAAGTGCGGTATCCAGATACTTGGGGTCAGTCACAAAGTGCTTTGCCGGAAAAAGAAAGACAGATGATTCTTTGCCTAAAATACGGCGTGATACAGGGTCAATGCGAGTAATTGATTCAATATGAGACCCGGATATTTCCAAACGAAAGAGCACTTCTTCGCTCACTGGCATTATTTCCATACTATTTCCAAGTGCGCGGAATTTTCCCGGAGCCAGGTCGCTGTTCGTGCGTTCAAAAAAGATATCAATGAGTTTTCTCAAAAAATCCTTTCGGGAAAATGCGCCGCCCACTGAAATTTTGAGATTAACTTTTTCGTACTCTACCGGACTGCCCAGGTTGTAAATGCAGGACACTGAAGCAACAACTATCACATCCCTCCTCGTAAGAAGCGCTTGAGTCGATGCGTGGCGAAGACGGTCAATCTCTTCGTTGATTTGCGCTTCCTTTTCAATATAGGTGTCAGTCACCGGCATATAGGCTTCCGGCTGGTAGTAGTCGTAGTAGGAAACAAAATAATGAACCGCATTATTGGGGAAAAAATCGCGATATTCTTGCGCCAACTGTGCGGCAAGAGTTTTGTTGTGAGCAATGACGAGTGTCGGCTTATTAATACGGGCAATAACATTGGCCACGGTAAAGGTCTTTCCTGACCCAGTAACGCCCAAAAGAGTTTGGGCGGGTGCTCCTTTTTTTAGACCATCTACAAGAGCCTCTATTGCCTTCGGCTGGTCACCGGCCGGTTTAAATTCTGATTTAAGTTCAAACGTATTCATGAAAACGTACTATAACAAAAAACCGTCAGAAAGCTTCTGGTGCAGTTTTGAGAGTGAGCAATATCTTTTTCAGAGACTAGTGAGCGCGATGGCGTGAGCTCGAGGAATTTTTGAGCACAAAAATATCCGTACTCTGAAAAAGATATTGCGAACAACTTTTACTGAGCTGCTTTTCCTACTTTCAGGAGTTCTACATCAAAAATGAGTGTCTCTTTCTCTAGGGGGTGGCCTGTGGCAGCACCGTACGCAAATTCAGGTTTAATGATAAGGCGGCGCTTGCCTCCGACTTTCATACCGGCGAAACCTTCGTCCCATCCGCGTATAACCTGTCCAGCACCGAGAATAAATTGAAATGGCGCACCGCGGTCAACAGAGCTGTCAAACTTCGTACCATCAAGCAACGTTCCGACATAGTGCACAGAAAGAAGAAAGCCCGCAGTTGCGGTCTCCCCTGCACCTAGAATAATGTCTTCTATTTTAATACCCTGTTTTGATTCAGCGGGCATATTATCTTTTTGTGTTTGGGTTAATCCACCTTGAAATAAAGAAGTAAGCGGAGCGCTTCCGAACACGAAGAAGAAAATCACTGCAAGCGAGGCAAAAATCGCAACCCATTCATTTTTACTAAGGTGTGGCATAGAAATAAAGATATCAACTAAACATGATTTATATGGAAACAGTATACCCCTTTGGCTTGTAGCTTGTAAATGAATAACTGAACCGCTTAAGGGTTGCAGTTATTCAACCAGCCGACGGCGGGGTTTATTATCTGTAACCACATTCGTCCCAGCCGCAAACGACTGGGTATTCTGTGGACAGATAATAAAGGCACGTTGATTGCAAAACTCTATTTTTCCCCTACAATTGAGGAATGAAAATCATTAATCTCCCGCCAAAGCATTTACCCACACGGCCTCTTACGCTCACCGAACTTGAAGAAGATATCAAAAAACGGCTTTCTCTGATAAGCAAGGAGTTTACCGAAGGGTTTGAATTTATTAAGAACTATCCATCATCAGTAACGTTTTTCGGTTCATCCCAAACAGGAGAAGGGACAAAGTACTATGAAAAGGCACGTTCCCTCGCAACGCGTATTGTCAAAGAGTTGGGCTACTCAATCGTAACTGGCGGAGGTCCCGGCATTATGGAGGCGGCAAACCGAGGAGCGCAGGAAGCAGGGGGTGTATCAATTGGTCTTAATATCAAGCTCATACATGAGCAAGCGACCAATCCGTATGTAACATATAGCTCTCAGTTTTATTACTTTTTCGTGCGTAAAGTGTGTCTCTCATTTTCTGCGGAGACCTATATTTTCTTCCCTGGCGGTTTCGGAACGCTGGATGAAATGTTCGAAATTTTGACTCTTATTCAGACAAAAAAAATTGAGAAAGTTCCCATTATTCTCTTCGGAAAAGAGTATTGGGGGAAACTCGAAGGATTTATAAAAGAAGAGCTACTTTCTTCGGGGCTAGTTGACAAAGAAGACTTTTTGCTCTATACGATAACCGAAGATGAAGATGAAGTAATGAGACGTATTAAAAATACTCCTGTCCAAGATGGAGTACCGTTTGAAAATCGCCATACCAAACAGAAATGAAGGAGGAATTATTGAAAAAAAAATGCGTTCCGTGCGAAGGAGGCGCGCCTCCTTTTTCTAGTAAAGATGCAATAGAACGTCTGTTAGAGTTTCCCGGCTGGCAATTGTCGGGAAAAGCTATTGAACGCGAATTCAATTTCAAAAATTTTGCAGAAGCGCTTAATTTCATTAATAAAGTGGGTATCGTGGCAGAACAAGAAGACCATCACCCGGACATTAACTTTCACGACTATAAAAAAGTGAGAATCTCACTCTCCACTCATGCAATAAGCGGGCTTTCTGAAAACGACTTTATTCTTGCGGCAAAAATTGAAGCAATTGTCTCTTAGGAGACTTCTCGGAGGTATAGTGAAATTCCATCGGGGTCTTCTAGGTGCGCAATTCTTCCACCCCTATCGTCTTCTTTAAAACCGGAAAAAGGAATTTTCTTCTCTCTTAATTTTTTAACGGTTATATCAAGATTTGAAATTCCAATTCCTAGAGAAAAGTTCTGCTGTGGCCTCTCTTTTTCGAGAGAGACCGGCTCAAGTTCAATGGTCATTCCCGAGCCAAGGAGGGTTGCATGTACGCGCCCAATGCGCTCTTTTATTTTAAAGCCTAAGATGTCGCTGTAGAAATTGAGAGACGTCTCAAAATCAGAAACAATAAGTTTTATCTTGCCTGAAATGAACATTGTAGTGTCAAAAAGAGAATTTAAGAATCCTTTCCCCAGCGCCAGCTTGGTTTTTCACCTTTTTTATAGCAAATCAAAATCAAAAGAGAGCTTCCAAGAATGAAGGGAATCGAAACTGATATAAGAGTATCGCTCACAGAATGAGAGTCCGAATCCGAAACCGTGAAAATATAGGAAAGAAACAGGATATATACGAGAGTAATCACCCACCCCTGCCAGGTAACGGGGTACCACCCCCAGCCATAGTCTTTTGCTTTAAACCAGAGCTTTTTTTGATTTTGGTTCATGTGTATTAAGAAACTCAAAAAGTATACCAAAAAAGGACCTAATAAAAAAGAAAAGCCGCCCGTATTTGCACGGGCGGCTTTTTACTGTATAGAATTGCGAACCAGAAGAAAAACATCCGTTGTCCGACCGAGGAGGGTGACTCTCTCAAGGCTTTGACGAAGCTCTACTGAATTTGAACATCTGTGTTTGAGATGTTGCCAGATATATATCATAATCTGACGCACGCGCTCGCGCGTAATGCCAAAATGCTCTCCTGTTTCCTGCAACCGGCGGTTTTTGAAAGAGCCATCCGTAAGTCCATATTTGAACTTAAAGATCTCCTTGTTCCTATCGCTCAAGTCAAGTGTGTTAACCATTTTCTCCAAATCTTTTACTTTTTTAAAAAAGGTAGAGATTTGGAGCCTCTGATCCATCACCTCCTTGAGAGATACAACAGTCTCGTCAGGAATTGTTTCGGCAAACACACCCACCTGCTCATCTGAAAAACTGTCCCGAGGCTGGTCAAGAGAGACAACGAGAGGTTTTGGTGAGTTAAGTATCTTTCTCACTTGTTTTCGTCCCATTCTCGCTCTATAAGCAATCTTCTCTACTGTAGGGTCGATACCTTGGGATACAAGCTGACGCTCCACTTTACGGACTTTAAAAGTACGGTCTTGGATATACACCGGCACTCTGACTGTGCTGTTTTGATTAGAAACAGCACGACAAACCGATTGCCTAATCCAATGGGTCGCGTAGGTAGAAAACATGAACTTTTTACCGGGCTTGAATTTCTCAATCGCGGTAATGAGCCCAAAAACGCCTTCATTCACAAGGTCGTTCAGTGAGATGCCCATATTCGCGTATCTTTTGGCAATTGAAATCACCAAGCGAATATTGTGGACAATGAGCGTATTACGAGCAGACAGAGACCCTCGGTTCTTCTTTCTTATTTTTCGTATAAGAAGAGCAACCCCCCCTTTACTAAGAACTTCCTGTGAAGTTTCGTCTTTGCGCAAATCACGGACGAACATATGCATGAGGTCGCGCGTTGAGATTTGTGGGGTACTTGCTTCTTTTTTCTTTTTTTGCAATACATCTTTGTTTTTAGGCGCCGCGAATTTTACCTTCATGATTCTGTCTCCCTATTAATGTGAAAATGTACTTTCTCTGAATAGAGGGTAAAGTAAAAAGCGTGCGAAGTCAAAACACGAGAATATGATATAGCGTGCCTTAATGTAAGGTTTTAAAAAAGAAAAAGCCCTACACCTTAGGCGTAGGGCTTTTTTTAATGAAGAGAAAGACACTTCCTTGAGAAAAGAGACGTGAGGAGGGATAAAATGTCTGTTTAACAGCTCCACCAATTGCTTCGTGGGCATACTTTAAAACCCAATAATCCATTTCACCTGGGTTCATTTGATCCTCTTTTAATATTTTCTCTACGTTTCATATTTAAGACTTTTCCTCAAAATCTCATCCCGCTTTCCATCTTTTATCAGGATAACATAGCGGTGTTTTGGCTCATACCCATACAACGCCCTATATCCATATTTTCTGGCTAACTTCGCGGCCACTTCAGCCCTGTCTTGGCAGTTCCATTTGCCGTCAGGATAAGCTATGTTGTAATGCTTTTCAAGCCACCCGCCGTGATTATCGTTGCGCCCCATATTGATAGAATTTACTTCCCATTGAATGTCAAATGGAGTTACCGCCACGACCATAAACAGGGTTAATATAAATTTAAAATAAACTTTTGATATATTCCGTGGTGTGGTCATAATTTCTCCTTTTCTCGATATGTGTAAAGAACGTTAGCTAAGCCTGTTCTACTATTTATTTAGAAAAAGTCAAGAGAAGATAAAAGAAACATCCGCTACAGTACTGTAGCGGATGTTATATGAGAGCTTCCTTAATATTATTAGCGTTTTGCTTTGGAGCGTTCAATTTCCGTTAAAAATTGTTTTCTTAATCGGGTGCTCTTTGGAGTAATTTCAAGATATTCGTCTTCTGACATTATTTCAAGTCCCCGCTCAATGCTAAGTTGGAATGGAGGAGTGAGGTTGATTGCTTCGTCTGACCCGGAGGCTCGCATGTTGCTAAGCTGTTTGCCTTTGGTGGGATTGACCGACATCTCTTCTCCCTTTGAGGTGTTCCCGATGACCATGCCTTCATAGACTTCGGTTGCCGGAGTAATGTAGAGCACACCGCGGTCTTGCAAACCCCATAAAGAAAAACCGAGAGTTTTACCGCTTACCATCGATATCATGGAACCCACTGCGCGTTTTCTAATTTCTCCGGCATGGGGTTTGAATCCAAGCACGCGAGAAGAAATGATTCCTTCTCCTTTTGTATCTATAACAAATTGATTTCTGTATCCCAAAAGACCACGCGTGGGACCTTCAAACACAAGTCGGACGGCATTACCATGTTGAGTAATCACTTTGAGCACAAAGCATCTGGTACCAAGACGCTCAATGATGGTGCCCTGATACTGCGATGGTGTATCCACGATTACTTCTTCAAACGGTTCTGTTTTAACTCCTTCTTTTTCACGAATAATGACCTGCGGTTGGGAAACTTGGATTTCAAAACCTGCTCGGCGCATATTTTCAAGCAAAATGGCAATGTGGAGCTCTCCTCTCCCTGAAACTGTGAAATTTTCTGAAGAACTAAAATCAACGCGTAATCCCACATTGACCTCAAGCTCTCGCGTAAGATAGTCACGGATTTGCCGTGAAGTTACAAATTCCCCTTCTCTCCCCGCAAATGGTGAATTATTTGGAAGAAATTTGAGAGTAATTGTCGGCTCATCCACCGCAATCGCGGGAAGTGGTTCTGCGTTAGCGTCGTTCGTAATCGTTTCTCCAATATAAATGTCAGGCAACCCCGCAATAAGCGCGATGTCGCCAGCAACCGCTTCTTTTACTTCTATTTTTTCAAGACCATTGAACGTAAATAATTTAGTAAGTTTTCCCGAACGGGTTTCTACCTGGCCGGTCAGGCTATTCAGTTTCTTTACAAATATGTTTTCCGAGACTTTTGCTTTCCCTTGGTATATCCGCACCACAGCGAGACGACCCATAAAATTGTCATATCCGAGATTAAATGGCTGCATAAGGAGCGTGCCTGATGAATTTTCATCAGAGGAGGCACAAGGAACTTTCTCTAAAATGGTATCAAGAAGTGGTGTGAGGTCCTTTGACTCATCAACCAGATTCTTTTTTGCAATCCCCTGCCTGCCGATGGCGTAGACAATGGGAAAATTGGCCTGTTCATCTGTTGCCCCAAGTTCAAGAAAAAGCTCAAGTACTTCCTCTTCACAATGCTTTGGGTTGGCGGCGGGTTTGTCTATTTTATTGATAATGACAATGGGCCGTAGGCCTAACTCAAGAGATTTTTTGAGCACGAAGCGGGTTTGCGGCATCGGGCCTTCCTGCGCATCAACTACAAGAAGCACGCAGTCAATTGAGCGCAGTACTCGCTCCACCTCCGAGCCAAAATCGGCGTGTCCTGGAGTGTCTACGATATTTATCTTCGTACCTTTATATGGAACTGAAGTATTTTTTGCGTAGATAGTGATACCACGCTCTAATTCGAGCGAATTTGAGTCCATAGAAACTCCTTCCTTTGATGCCCCAGTTTGGCGCATCAAAGAGTCGGTAAGAGTAGTCTTACCGTGGTCAACATGGGCAATGATTGCAATATTTCTTATTTCCATAGGTCTCTTTCTGTATACTTAATTAGCGGTATCTTCCGCGACTACCCTGACTTCCGCTTCGCCAACTTGAAGATCTTCCGTAGCTTCTCTTGGCTCCACTGCTATAGCTTCGTCCGCCTCCGCTACGTGTGGAAGAGCTAGATGGGCCATGAAAAGAACGAGGCGCGCTGTGGCTTGAAGTAGACCGCGCTTGATGTCTCTCTATCAAAGTAAGTGCTTTTCCTTTTTCCTTTCCTCGGCCGGTTCTTCCGATACGGTGTACATAGTCATCATAGGTCGCCGGAATATCGTAGTTGATAACATGGCTGATACCGGAAATGTCCAGTCCACGGGCGGCAACATCGGTTGCTACAAGGATGTTTGCATGATTTTGTTTGAAGAGTCTCAAAGCACTTTGTCGTCTGCTGTGATTTTTATTCCCATGGATAGATTCCGCCTTAAAGCCCTTCTCAACAAGCAGTTGTGAGAGTTTTTCAACTCCGTGCTTTGTCTGTCCGAATACAAGTACTTTCTTGAAATCTGGCTGTGAAAGAAGGGATGTGAGAGTTTCGAGTTTTGTTCTACCTTCCGTTACGTGCACGATATCCTGGTCAACATTTTCAGCTGTATCCTGGGTTTTGACCGAAATACGTACAGGCTCTTTTGAGAATTGAGAGATAAGACCTTCAATCTCTCTTGAGATAGTCGCGGAGAAAAAGATGGTATGACGCTGTGCAGGCATTTTACCGAGAATAAGACGCATGTCATTGATAAAGCCCATATCAAGCATTCGGTCTGCTTCGTCAAGTACCACAGTCTGGAAGGTGGTGAGATTAATAAAACGGCGTTCAATAAGGTCCTTAAGCCGCCCTGCTGTCCCAATAATAACTCTCGGACCGTATTTAAGATTTTTAATTTGAAAACCCATACTCATTCCGCCCACGCAGACTACTGAATACATGCGCATGCCATAGGAAAGTGCGCGATACTCTTCTTCTATCTGAATAGCGAGCTCTCGTGTAGGAACCATGATAAGAACGCGCATCTTTGAGTCGGCGAGCATGCGATTGATAAGCGGGATGAGAAAGGCGGCAGTTTTGCCTGTTCCAGTGTTCGCGATACCTACAATATCAATGCCTTGAAGGATATGCCCGATAGATTTGTCCTGAATGGGCGTCGGTATGTGATAGCCTTTTGCAGTAATTGCTTTGGAAAGCTGCGGGTCAAGTTTGAAGTCGGCAAATGCGTGCTCGGGAGTGCTCTCTACAGCACCCGCTACAGGCCCTGCCTTTTTAACAAAGCGTGAAATATTAATTGAGCTTGAAGCAAATCGATTGCCTCGCGGTCTGGGAGAATATCCTCGCTGACCTCGTCCAAAAGTATTGCCACTTGAAGCTTTTTGTGAATATGAAGAAGTCTTTCTAAAAGACCCCTGACCGTCTGTGCGACGGCTTTGAGAATAATAGGCCATGTGAACCGGATATAGTCCGGCTTGGGAAAAATCCCTTAAAAGTAATACGCCATCTCGAGAGTTTTGAGGGAGTACTACCTTTGTCCCGTGGTCTTAAGAATCCTTAAGATATGCAAACTAGAGAAAGCTTCACTCGATAGTAACAGACAACCACATTCTTGTCAAAGGACGTTCGCTATCCCCCTTTCAGAACACGCATTATGATTTCCCAGCCGAAATCAT
>ERZ1292623.5152-Hain-H51-01um-R1-5152-length-10497-cov-9_pt1 | contig 10497 bp, 13 predicted proteins | sample MGYA00564398_ERZ1292623 | MGnify/ENA primary metagenome ERZ1292623 (study PRJEB36523, sample SAMEA6512633) | groundwater metagenome | collected 2019-01-07 | study: AquaDiva: Metagenomics assemblies of 32 groundwater samples
CAATCCTGTTATAAATTCCATATTTAAACACCAATCTTGCTTTTAATCTTTTAAAGGGTTACTATAGCTTCAATTATATTTAAAGTATTTTTGGATTTATTTAAGCTTTGTTGTTCTCTTTGAATAGATCTAATGGTTTTGGCAGTTCAGATAGTATTTTTTGAATCTCTTTTGGTGTGATTTTAGATAATTCATCTTTTAGCTCTTTTTCTGAAATGTCAAAGTAGTCATAAAAATGCGGGGTTAGTTTAATCAACCTGGTTCTTCCATATCTTTCTGTTGAAATTAAACCGGAGTTTATTAAATTTGAGATATGATCATAAGCTTTATTGCCCCTTATGTGGATTATTTCTGATTGCTGAACTGGAGATTTGAAAGCTACTACTGCTAGTGTTTTTATTGTTGGAGAATCCATTTCTGTTGTAGAAAGAAGTTTGTTTGTTAGAAAACCATATTCTTTTTTAATGTTTAATTTAAATAAATTATCTTGTTGATGTAGTATTAAAGCAGAATCTTTTTGCTCGTAATCATTTTTTAATTGTTGTACTGCTTTTATAACTTCTTCTGAAGAATTTAGATTAAGATATTTAGCTATTTCTTCAACAGATACAAACTTTCCAAGCGTGAATAAAATTGCTTCTATTTGTTTTTTTAAATGGTCCATAATAAGCACCTATGGTTCTTATCAACTCCCTATCAAAGATATAGAAATTATAATTTTTAAAGTTATTGTATTAAAATACTCCAATCTCCTGTAAAGGCAATATATATGGTAGCAATAATGATTAGGATAACTTGGATTAGGCCTGCGATAAATGCTATTTTTTGGTATAAATATACTAAATGTTTTACTTTCAAATCATCTATCCAAAATAAACCCTTGCCAAGTGCTTCTTCAAAACTTTTTCCTTTTTTGTATTCATTAAATACATGCACAAAATAAAATGCTATAATAATCCAAATGAAGAAATTAAAGGTGATTACAGATAGAATCCATCCTAAAAAATAAATTATTTTTTTCCACCAGGCATCTAATTTCCATCTGCTTTTAAGACTGTTCTTCAAACTCAAGTTATATCACCCTCTTTTTAACAATAGAATAAAATCTTCCTTATTTTATAAATTTATTGTATGGCAAATCTTAATATTGCAGCTATTCCTGTTAAATCACGTAATTGCTGGCCTTCCTGGGTATCTACTGAGATTATGAAAACTTCTGTATTTGAGGCTTTTGCTTTTTCTTCCAGTTCCTCAATTATTTTTTCATCAGCACTTTCTGATATTAACAATTTGTCAACTGCACCGTAATCTAGTGCTTTTTTTACTTCATTTAAACCATACGCTGTTCTTTCTGGTGATCTGGCTAATTTTTCAAAAAAATCCTGCAATAATTTTCTTTCTTGAGTTATGGCTTCTTTTGCTAATACATCCTGTGAAATTTCAACCAGGTGATGCAAGCCCGGCTCGTCTGTATATGTTAAATCTTTTATTGCAAGCAGTTTTTTCTTTATTTCATTATTTAGGTATTCTTTAAATTCCTCTTTTGTCGGGCCAGGTCCACCTAATAACACCCCTTTTATTTCTGGCTTGTTTAAAAATTCCTTATTTGATGCTTCTGCTATTCTCTTATAAAATTCTTTAGCTGCTCCTTCTCTTAATCTATGAAATCTTTGGGCTGAGTTGTGTACTAAAATACCATTTGCGAAGAAATTTTTATTTTTAACTGCTATATCAACTAATTCTATCTGTTTGTTTATGATTTCAATATTATTTATTTTAGTGATAAATCTTTTTCCTATTAAAAAATCTTTTGTTGTTAACTCTTCTGCTGGTTTTTCTATTATCTTTTCCTTTTCTTTAACAAGGAATACATGGTCTTTGGAGCAAGTAATTTTTTGATCTGCTGTTTTAATAATGTAGTATTTATCTTTTTTTACTGTCCATTTATCCAAGCAAATTGAATCTGCTAATTTGTTTGTTTTAAAATCTAAACCTTCTATTTTATCTCCAATTTTTATATCTTTTAATTCTATTAAAGAACCATTATTGACTAAAGTGTCTTGTGCAAGACACTGACCTCCCGCACGCGTCTTTCCTGGAACGCCAGAAGTCATTTTTGATAATGTCCTGACTGAAGTCCCTTTTAATACTCCTAAAGTCGCTTCTCTTCTGTCCATAACAATCAAACCATAGGCTTCTTTTGCCTCTGTCATGTTTTGCAATAAATCTGTTACAAATGTTTGGTCACAGCGGTATAATCTTGTTTTAAGCGGTTCTGGCGGTTCTATTGAAAATACTTGAATGTCAATTTTATTATCTTGTTTGGATACATTGCCTGAAAAAACAGCTAATCCGTTTGGTGGTGTTTGCTTGAACAATCTCAAATGACGAATCATTTTTTCTAAAGAATCTATAACATTTGCCCTTGTTTTTGCATCTTTTATATTAGAAGCAGTTCCTTGTTCTTGCTGTAAGTGCTGTATTATCTTATTCATATCGTAACCAGAAGGAATATAAACTGAAACTAGTTCTGTATGTCTGCCTCTAATCAAACTTAAATCTCTGATAAACTTCCTTAAATTTTGTTTCTGTTTTGTTGTTAACATTTTTATCATTAAAAGAATTGCTATTTAAAAGGATTTATGACTTTTAACCATGGAATCTTTTTAAAATCTTGTTCATTTTCTGTGATTATTGTGTGAATATTATTTTTATACATAACTGCAGCTATCAATGCATCCCAATAGTCTATTTTAAATTTTTCTACGAACAGTATTGCATCTAATATCTCTCTGGTTGAGAATTTAAAAATTTTGAAAGACGAAAAATAAGATATGTCACTAATGATTCTGAAAGCCATTTTAAGTTCAATTGGTTTTTGTACTTTTGTTGTTATCACTGAAAAAAATTCTGATAAATTTTGGGTTGATAATGCCAAAACTCTTTGTTTTGACCAAGCCAAGTTCATTATCTCTTTTGCTTTTTTATGCTTTTCTGATTCTGTTTCATCATAAGCATAAATTAAAACATTAGAGTCAATTAGCGGACAGTCATTTTCTGTCATATAATTCACTTCTGTGTTTAATCAATATTTTTCCCATATCAAAGCCTTTTTCCATTAGGGCTATTTGCCTTTTTGCTATTTCTTCTTGTTCTTTTTCTTTTAAGTATTTTTTAGTGGCTTCTGTTATAGTTCTACCTAAAAAGCCTTTTTTTGTTTTTTCTTTAGAAGCTAGATGTCTTAATTTATCTAATACTTCTTTTTCTATGTTTATAGTAATAGTCTTTGTTTCCATAAATATATTTAGACTTATTATATATTTAAATGTTTTGTTTATGTAAATACTAGAGAGATATTGAAAATTTGTCTGAGAAATTCAATTCTAAAATATGGTGTGTTTCAATTATATCTTTTTCTATTGACTTAAATGTTTTAGGTATTGTTAATCTTTTTATGTTCTCTTTTAAAGAAAGACCCTTATCTTTCTTATTTTTCCATATTTCTGAGTTAAGATTCATCAATTCTTCAGTTGAAAATTCTGGTTTTAAAATCTTTTCTTGATTTGGGAATTGCTCAAAATGGATATCTTTTTCATTTAGATCTTTATAAATATGGTAAGTTATTAATGGTATTATTGGTGCTAATAATTTTAGTATTGTTTCAAGACAAGAATATAAAGTAAATATTGCAGAATCTTGTTCTGCTTTTGAAAATTTATTATTCTGGTTGTAGGCCCTAGTTTTTACTAGTTCTATATAATGAGAGGCAAAAGTTTCCCATAAAAAATGCTTGATATTTGCGGCGGGATTATGAAAATCATATGACTCGTACCGTTCATTTGCAAGTTTTATTATATTATTTAGTTCGTATGTTATCCATTTATCTGTTTCAACTAATTGTTTTGGTTTCTTTGGTTTTTCAAATAAGGAAACAAATCTTGCTACATTCAGTAATTTCGTTATTGTCTTACTTGCTCCTTCGATTCTTTCGAAGGAACAACGAAAATCTGTTTTTTCTAGGTTTCCTTCTATTGCTGCCCATAATCTAAATGGTTCTGCTCCGAATCTGTTGAGCACTTCTTTAGGATCTATACTATTACCCTTAGATTTAGACATTTTATATCCTTTTTCATCTACAATGTGGTAATTTATCCAGACATCTTTAAAAATTGGTTTTTTTATTAATAAATAGCATTTTAACAACGTGTAATATAACCAGGTCCTAGTTATTTCCTTACCCTGGGGGCGTAATGTGCAGGGAGAATTTTTTTCAAAGAATTTTTTATCTCTCTCATATTTCAATATATATAACGGAGAAATTGAAGAATCAAACCATGTATCAAATACTCTCATTTCTCCATAAAATTTGTTATGCTTGCATTTTGGACATTTTTTTATAGGCGGATCTTCTTTCCATGGTTGGTAATATCTCCCCTTTGGTGGAATTACTATATAATTACAGTTTTTACAATACCACAAAGGAATTTCTGTTGCATAGAATCTTCTTCTAGATATTGGCCAATCAATACTTATTGAATCTATCCAATCTAAAAGTATCTGTTTACTTTGTGGTGAATAGAAATTAATTTTATCTGCTAATTTTTTTATAATTTTTTTATATTCTAGTTGTTTTACATAAAATTCTTTCATAGAAATAAATTCTATTGGGTCATTAGATCTTTCGCATATTGGTGTCCTATGTGTAACCTTTTCTTGTTTTACTATTAAATTTTTTTCTTTTAGTAAATTAATTATTTTTTCTCTTGCATCTTTAACTTTTAATTCGTTTAAAAAACCAGAATGTTCGTTCATGGTTCCATTTTTATTAATGGCAATAATCGGCTTTAGATTCATTTCTCTGAAGAATCTTATATCAGATAGGTCTCCAGCTGAACACATCATTACTAAACCTGTTCCTTTATCTATCTCGGCTAAGGGGTGTGTTTTTATTGGAATCTCTTTGTTGTATAGAGGAGTTATGGCTGTTTTACCTTGTAAATGTTTATATCTACTGTCTTTTGGATTAAAAATAATCATTCCGCATGTGCAAATTAGTTCTGGTCTTGTTGTACCTATTACTATTTCTTCACCTGTTTCTTTAACTTTGAATTTAATAAAATTAAAGAATGTAGGTAAGTCTTCATAAGTTACTTCTGCATCTGCGATAGTTGTTTGACATCCGGGGCAGTAATTATTAATTCTTTCATCTTCATAAATAAGATTATTTTTATACATGTCTATAAAAGTGTCTTGGGTTAGTGCCCTATAATCTGGAGAATCTGTTTCATATAAATCACCAATTCCCTTACCTTTCTTCCAAGAATTAAAACATATGCCTAGTTTTAGGAATGAATCTACTGATGCTAAGCTTGATTCTTCTAAAATTTGTTTACATTTTTCTATGGCTTCTTCTCTTTTTAAATCTGTTAATTTTATATTGAACTTTTTTTCTGCTGCCATTTCTATGGGTAGACCATTTCTATCCAGACCTAAAGGAAAAATAACTTCGTGATTTGTCATTCTTTTGAATCTGGCAAACATATCCATTAAAACATAAGTTGTGGCTTGACCTATATGAATCGGAGTATTAACATATGGTGGCGGTGTATCTATAGAATAAACCTTCTTCTTAGAATTTTTATTAAATTTATATATATTGTTTTTTTTCCAGTGTTCGTATATTGGTTTTTCTAATTCTTTTGACCATCGGGTTTCTTTGATTAATGGTGATCCCATATTAAATAACCTCTTAGAATTGATTTTAAATAGATTTTGGTCGAAATGTTTTGACTGCAGAAAAGCCCGATCATTTAATTGAAATCTCGCTTTTGATATATGTCTAAAACGCTCCGTGGCTTCCGAAAAATTTATATATCTTGGGATATACTGTAATTACTGGTGTTTATAGTGTTTATTTTTTCGCAACATGCATTATACAAAATGGATGCTTTGGGAATAGAAAAAAATGAAGTGAAATCCGTCATAACAAAAGGAATGAAATGGAAAGAAAAAAATACAGAAAAGATGCACGCAAAAGCTTTTGGTTTGGAAGTAGTCTTTTTAAAAAAGAATTCAGATATTTTTATAATAACGGTTTATCCGGAGGGTTAAATGAAATGTATTTTTTGTAATGGTGAATTGAAAAGAGAAGAAGTTGAACATAAAGAACTAGGGATATCTTTAGGAAGGTTTCCGGCTTCTGTATGCAATAAATGCGGGGAGGTATTTTTTGATGAGGTTTCTGTAGATAGGATACAGAAAAAATCCAAAGAACTTGGTCTTTTTGGATTAGCGAAAAAAACCAAAGTGGCCAAAGTTGGAAATAGTTTAGCTATTAGAATACCCAAAGAAATAGCAGAATTTGTTAATTTGAAGAAAGAAGAATCAGTCAGGATAATCCCCAAAAACAATAAAGAGATATCAATTGAAATTTAGATAAGTTTATTGAAATTTACTATGGTGATTTTCTATGTTTGAAGGTTATGGGTATGAAATTATAGTTGGAATAATTTTTGGAATACTAATTTTATTATTGTCTTTTGCTTTTATTTTAGAAGAATTATTTCCTAAGAATAGAATTTCTAAATGGCTAGAAAAATTAGTAGAGTGGATTAAAGATAACGTTAGGCCCTAATCTTTTTTGCTGTGGCGAAAAAAAGTAAATTGGTCGAAATGTTTTTAAAGCAGGTTATTTTTGGTTTTTCTTATGGGAAGGTAGCTCAGCCTGAAATTGATTAAATTGGCTAAGGAGAGCACTATAAAAATGTCTTAAACTACGCTGAAGAAATCTTTCAGATCCGTAGAAGTCGGGGGTTCAAATCCCCCCCTTCCCACATTTTAATCATAGAAAGATATATTAATGGGTTTTAACCTTAAAAATATTAAATAAAAAAGTTTAAATAGAGCCTTTTCTTCTTAGAAAAAGAAGAAAACCTAGGAAATAAGGATTGCATCCTTATCAACCTGCTAAAAAATTAAGAGGTGTGTGAATCATGATTAATAATAAAAAAGGAGCTATAGAGCTTTCTATCACTACTATTGTTGTAGTTGTTATTGGTATTACTTTACTTGCTTTAGGATTAGCTTGGGTTAGTGGGATATTTGAGAGATTACAGGGCACTACAAAGGGTGCTTTTGAAAAAGCAGATGCTGAGATAGGTAATATTTTTGCAGGTGGTGCGCAAGATGCGCCATTTAGGATTAGTCCTACTTCCTTATCTGTAAAACAGGGCGGAAGAGAAAAAGTGAACATTATAATCTCAAATTTGGGTGTAACAACTGTTAATAATGTTCAAGCTTTTAGACCAAGTTCTAGTTGGGATGTTGGCAGTGCTGTGTCTAAGAAGGGTGATACTAATGCTGATTCTGGTCCTGGAACTGATGCACAGTTAAAAGTAAAATGTTTAATAGCAGATACTTTATCAGATGCATCAAAAAGCTATGATTTGAGTAGCGGGCAGGAAGCTAAAATAACCGTATACGTTGATGTGGCCAAGGATGCATTATTGGGTAGTTATCTTTGTAATTTCGGTGTTAATGAGATTGGGGGATTATCTAGTGGTGCTGCTCAATTAGAAGTACCTAGTCTTTCTATAACAGTAACTAGATAAAAACCACAAATCTTTTTAATCTTCTTTTTCTTATTATTTTTATATGTTAAGAGTATTTAAAAATACTTTTAAAAAACCCGCGTAAAAACAAAAAACTTAGATAAAAAATAGAACTTTCAAATATAAATTTTAAAGACTACAATAACCAGTATTTCTATTTGATAAGAGAATTCAATTAACTTAATAGCCATTTCCAAACAGGAATGACCTTAATCTTTTTGCCTCCTTCTTCGAAAGAATCTTCTTGCCCATAAGTTAATATCAGTCCTTCCCTAAGCTTGAATTTATTTAGGGCTTCAATCAAGCCTCTTACTTCCCTTTCTTTATTCTTCTCATTTAACTCATAGGTTACTTGTATAATTTCTTTAATCTTATTTCCTTTTCTTATTAAAAAATCACACTCATATTTCTCTGAATGGTAAAATATCTCTTTCTCTCTTCTTTTCAATTCTATAGCTGCTAAGTTCTCTAATAATTTCCCTTTATCTTTTGATAACCTAAAGCCCATATTAACTAAGAAACCATTATCTATACAGTAAACCTTTCTTGGGTTCTGAATCTGGGTTTTTATAGAGTAATCAAATTTATGAATAAAAAAGAATAAAAAAGAACTCTCAAATGCTTCTACAATAGACTTAACTGTTGCAATATTTTTTAATTGGACTATCTTAGAAACTGTTCTTAGGCTTATTAAGGAAGAAGGATTTGAAAAGAAAAATAGGGCAATTTCTTTTATTTGTTTATGAAGCTTGCCAAACCTTCCTATTATATCCTTATATAAAATATCTTCGTAAAGCTCTTTAATAACTATATTTTGTTCTGTGATAGCTCTTTTGGGTATTCCTCCCTGTTCAATAAAAGAATCTAGTTGTTTTCTTATTATTGCCTGCTCTTTTAAATCAAGTTTCCAGTTCTTTAATAAAACATTCTTTGCTTGTAGGAATTCTTTAAAATTAAGCGGAGTTAAGCTTAACCTTATGGATCTTCCCGTGAGTATTGTAGCAATTTCGCTGCTTAGAAGTCTTGAATTTGATCCTGTAATAAAAATCTTATATTTCCCTTTTATTCTTTCTATCCATTTCTCCCACCCATTAGCTTCTTGAATCTCGTCAATGAAAAGAACGCATTTTTCTTTATATTCTTGCTCATTAAGAAAATCTATTATTTTCTGAAAGTCCTCTAATAAAAATTTTACCAGCCTATCATCATTAAAATTAATATAAAAATACTCTTTTTCCTTTAGGTTTAGCTCGTTTTTTATAATTTTCAATAAAAAAGACTTGCCACACCTTCTAACCCCGGTTATAACTATAGGCATATCTAGAGAAATTAGTTCTGTAGCCTTTTTTGCCATTTCTCTGTTTATTGTTGGCTTTTCTTCTTCAAAGTCTTTTTGTTGATCAAACAATCTTGTGTATAGTTCTTCTCTATTCATCTATTTATATAACAATTTGGGCTTTTTAAACCTTTCTAATGTGTTACATATTTTGTTACACCTTATAACAAATGTGTTACATATTTCGTTACATTTATTTGACAAACCAATATTCTAAGCTGAGTACGAAGTCCTTGTTCATGTTGAATAACCCGCAGCTTAATTCTGCTTATACCATATCATAATATATAGTTATAAAGCTAATCCTTTCTTGTGTCCACGTAGAAAGATTTATAAATAATGTAGACATAATAGCAATATGACCTATACAGAAGTGAGGAATATTAATGGTAAAAAATATTATTATAGAGTTAGATCTATAAGAAATAAAGAGAAAATATCGAAAAAAAGAATATACCTTGGACATAGCTTATCAAGTTCTGAGCTTTTAAGAAAAGAAAAAGCCGCTGATGAAAAATTACTATTTGAAAAAAGAAAAAAAGCAAATAAGGAAATTGAAAAGATTAAATCAAAGATAATAAAGATATTAGTACTAAATAAAGTAAAAAGAGCAGGTATTTTTGGTAGCTATGCAAGAGGAGAACAAAAAAAGAACAGCGATGTTGATATATTAATACAAATAGATCCGCGATATAGCAAAAAGCTTAGTTTACTAGACATAATAGGAATAGAAAAATCTCTTGAAGATAAGTTAGGGAAGAAAGTTGATTTAATAGAATACTCGGCTTTACATCATCTTTTAAAAGATAGAATTTTAAAAGAGGAAATCAGAATAATATGAAAGATGATTCAATATTTGTTAGGCATATTTTAGAATCCATAAAGAATATAGAAGAGTTTTCTAAAAGCCTTTCTAAGGAAGAATTTGCAAAGAGTAGGTTAAAACAAAGCGCGATTATTAGAGAATTGGAGATTATAGGAGAAGCAAGTAAAAATCTATCAGATGAATTTAAAAATAAGTATAAAATTATTGAATGGAAACTTATAGCTGGTTTTAGAGACAAGTTAGCACATCATTATTTTGGTATAGTACTAGAAAGGGTGTGGAATATAATAGAAAAAGACTTGCCAAACCTTAAAAAAGAGATAGAAAAAATAATATCTGAAATTAATATGTTAGGAAAGAAATAATATGTTAAAAATATTTAATACATTAACTAGAAAAAAAGAAATATTTAAGCCTATTAAAGATAAAAAGATACAGCTATTTGTTTGTGGTTTAACCCCTTATGATAATGCACACATAGGGCATGCCAAAACTTGTATTCAGTTTGACATTATTGTTAAATACTTAAGATATTTAAAATATAATGTTTTCTATTTGCAAAATGTTACGGATATTGACGATAAGATAATAAGAAGAGCTAATGAAGAAAATAAAACTTGGAAGGAAATTGCCAGAAGATATGAAAAAGAATATCATGATGATATGAAAAAATTAAATGTTGATTCTGTTGATAAATTTGCAAGAGCTACAGATTATATAAAAGA
>ERZ1292623.5153-Hain-H51-01um-R1-5153-length-10497-cov-5_pt1 | contig 10497 bp, 13 predicted proteins | sample MGYA00564398_ERZ1292623 | MGnify/ENA primary metagenome ERZ1292623 (study PRJEB36523, sample SAMEA6512633) | groundwater metagenome | collected 2019-01-07 | study: AquaDiva: Metagenomics assemblies of 32 groundwater samples
AGCAGCCACAACGGAAGACGCCTGAATGATGCCTTCTTGGTGTCTCCCTTGCTCATCTGATGTTCGATATTCAAATTTCATACATTATCTTCTCACAAGGGTTCGAAGTTCCGCGGGATTAAGCGAATACTGCAAAGCGCTATCTAACGTAATCTCTCTTACTTTCACAAGGCTTGCTAAAGCGCGGTTTAGAGAAATCATTCCTTCTTCTGCAGAGGTTTCGATCACAAGGGGAAGCTCGTGCACTTTATTCTCCCTCACAAGATTTGCCACTGCTGTGTTTGCCATTAACACCTCGCAAACCGGAATCAACCCTCCTTGTATCCGCGGAAGCAGACGCTGGGAAACAACCCCAAGTAGAGATCCTGAAAGCTGGGCTCGCACCTGACTTTGCTGTTCTGCGGGAAAAGAATCCACGATGCGGTGAATGGTCTGTCCGGCAGAATTCGTATGCAGCGTGGCAAAAACCAAATGGCCGGTTTCTGCTGCCGTAAGCGCAGTTCCAATGGTCTCTGAATCACGCATTTCTCCCACCATAATCACGTTGGGATCCTGGCGAAACGTGGCACGCAGAGCCGAGGCAAAACTTTTGGTGTCTTTTGTTACCTCACGCTGATCAATCACTGATTTGTCGTCTCTGAACACATACTCTATGGGATCTTCAATCGTAATAATATGGTCTGCTCTGGTATGATTGATTTCGTCAACAAGAGAGGCAAGCGTGGTTGATTTGCCATGCCCCGAAGGCCCTGCAATAATCACAAATCCTTGGCTTGCGCGCGCGAACTGATGCAACACCGGAGGCAAGTTCAATTCTTCTATAGTAAGAATCTTCTCTGGAATAAATCTAAGCGCGACGCTTAAGTTTCCCATCGTGTAAAATATATTTCCCCGGAATCTCACTCCTTGTTGTTCCAAGTGGTAAGAAAAGTCGATCTCCTTGTCTTGCCGCAGTCTCGAACGCTGTTCTTCTCCAAGGAAAGTAAGGACAACTTCTTCGACAAGCTGGACACTCACCGGAGGCTTTTTGACTAAAGGCACCAGCTCCCCTGCAACACGCAAAATCGGCGGCAGGCCTACCGAAAGATGAAGGTCGGAAGCCTTTTCTTCAATAGTAATATTTAAAAGCTCTTCGATTTCGTTTTTCATATCGTTTGCACAAGCTTTATAACTTCTTCAACGATCTCACTTGGCGTATAATGGGCTTTAATAAGATATTTGACAGCTCCCAGATTCAACCCCTTTTCGATTTCCTCTTTCTGTCCAAGATTGGAAAGAACTACAACCGGAATAGTTCTCAATTCCTCGCTTGCCTGGACCTGCGAAAGAATGTCCCAGCCGTCCGTATGAGGAAGCACGATATCTAAGAGCACAAGATCTGGTCTTTCTGATTCAATTGCTAAAAGCGCTTTCTCGCCTTGCTCCACCACAGACACCTCAAATCCGCTCTGCTTCAATTTCGTAGAATAAATATCAATAAGCAAGGGATCGTCTTCTATAAGAAGTATTTTTTTCATATTTGGATTATGATTCAGCCGTTACCCGAAGCACCTCTTCTAAAGTAGTAACTCCGTCTAACGCTTTTATAATGCCATCTTGTCTCATAGTAACCATGCCCTCCTCTCGAGCCACCTTTGCTATCTTTGCTTCCGACGCCCCTGTATTGACAATCTCTGCTATTTGATCAGACATTTCAAGCGCCTCCATAATCGCAATCCGGCCCGTATAACCTGATTGACCGCATTTTTTACAGCCTGTAGGCTGGAATATAACTAATTCTTCGGCGCTGTTTCCCGCTGTGGGAACAAGCTGCTTTTTCACTCCTTCTGGGAGTTCTAAAATCTCTCGCCAGAGCAGATCGCGGATTCCTGTTTCCGGCTTCACTTTCTTCTTGCAGTCATTACATAATCTTCGCACAAGCCGCTGGCCAATTGCAAGGGCTAAAGTTGCGGGAATTAAATACCGGTCCACTCCCATATCGAGCAGGCGCGGAATAACTCCAGCAGCTCCATTCGTGTGCAGAGTCGAAAGCACCAGATGGCCTGTGAGAGCTGCGTGAATTACAAGCGAGGCAGTTTCGTTGTCGCGCACTTCTCCCACCATAATAATATCCGGATCTTGGCGAAGCAACTGGCGAAGCCCGGAAGCGAAGTCATATCCGATTTCGGGCCGTACCTGCGATTGGTTCACTCCGTCGATGAAATACTCTATGGGATCTTCCAGACTTAAAATGTTCACCGTTTCTTTATTCAGCTGGCGCAGCACCGCGTACAAAGTAGTTGTTTTCCCGGATCCGGTAGGCCCAGTAACCAAGAACAGGCCAAACGGTCGCTCGCTTACTGTCTTAATACGTTTTAAGTTCACGCCCTCAATTCCGAGGTCTTCAAAACTCTTGAATGCTTGCGCGGGATCGAGTACGCGCACAGCAACTTTTTCTCCCTGCGGAGTAGGAAACGTAGCCACGCGAAAGTCAATGTTTCGCTCTCCAATCGCCGCAGAAAACCTTCCGTCTTGGGGTTTTCTCGTCTCATCGATCTTCATATTTGCCAAGATTTTCAACCGGGATACAATTGTTTGACTTACATTTGCAGGGAGCATCAAGGAAGGATGCAAATCTCCCAAGAAGCGGAAACGAACGCGCAAACCATCTCTCGAAGGCTCAATATGAACATCGGAGGCCCCTCCTTCCACGGCGTTGCGCAAAATAACAGCCACCATTTTGGTAATCGGCGCCTCTTCTTTTAGCTGGGCTGCCTTTCCTTGTTCTCCTTGCTTTCTCGGCCCTTTTCCCATTTCCTCCTCCAATTCTTTCAGCGCTCGGGTTGTTTCATGCCTCAAGCTTCGGGATTGTTTCCTTAAGTTTTCAAATGTTAAAAGAGTGATGAGCGATACCTCGTATGTAAAATTTCCCTGTCGCGCCAAAAACTGAAGCGCTTCCTGCGCCCTTGGATCTTCGGGAAACACCATGCCAACCTCGAGCACCCCATCTTTTAACCCCAAAGGCACCATCTTGTAATATTTGGCAGAGTCTTCCGGGATTAACTCTAATGTTTTTAAAGAAACCTCTTGAGGTTCAATTGCCCGAAGCGGCATCTGCAAAAGTTCAGACTTTACTTGAAAGAGAAGATCTTCGTCAAGCTTTCTCCGGCTAAGCAATACTTCCTCTGGTTTTTGGCCAGTTGCCCGCGCCTCTTTTTCAATCTGCACTGCGTCTTCTCTCTTCAATAAATTCTTTTGTATGAGAGTTTCTAAGATATCCATAGCTAGTCTGTAGGCACAAATGGATTTCTCTTTCCTACCTCTTCAGGAAGAGGAATAGGCGGCAAAAGAGCGCCCAGGTCCTGAAACACACGGGTTTTGAATACCGTAAAGTCAATTTCGACCACCGGAGGCAAGGGGGGTTGATTGTCCACCACAGACAAAGATGGCTCGCGGAAAAAGCCATACCAGATCAAAACCGCCCCTAAAAGAAGTATTACTCCCAATGCAAACAGAAGATATATCTGTCTGGAGCTTTTGGGAAAGAATGTAATTGCTATGGAATTAAGGCCTTGCATAAGCAACGAGTTCAAATGTAAGAGTAAGTACCCCGGAGTCTGACGCAGAAGAAGCAATATTCAAAGAGCGCACGTTGAGGAATCGGGTGGATCTCTGTGCAGCATTCAGAAATTGTTTGAATCCCTCATAAGACCCTGCAAACTTTGCCCGAATCACCAGGGTGGCAAGTTCCTGCTCTGGTTTTTTTTGTTGTTCTTCGCCTTCAACAGACTGAAGTTGCAATCCGGAAGCAGCTCCGAGTTGCTGAACATGATCGTATAAAGCCGGCAATGCGACATCTTTGGGCACTGCTTGCGCAATTTTCGCGAAATCTTCCTCGTGTTCCTGTGCTTCAACTTCCACTGCCTTGAGTTTGACTAATGCTTCCTCGCCTTGTTCCAAACGCTCTCTGGCTGCTCGAAGCTGCGTTCTCAAGGAGGCAAACTCCTGATAGCTTGGCCATACCAAAAAGATTATCCCTGCCAAAGCAATCCCCAGAACAACAAGTGAAATAATAATGCGCACAATTTTTTCCATGATTAGGGGACCAAAAGCTCTGGTGACAAGGTAAATTCGACCTTAAAGCTGCCGTTTCCCTCACCTGAAAGCAGCATCTCTTTTAACTGCACGGTTTGAAATTCTTTTTCCTTTTTCCACAAAAGTCGCTGCTGCTCTAAAGCAAAAAAATCTTTCGTTTCGCCTCCAAGAAACATGATATTCTTATCGCCAACTCTCTCAAGGTTTATGAAAAAAATATCAGGATGCGTGGTTCTTTCAAGCAGTTCAAAAAAAGGAAGGAAGTTTTTTCGCTCGCCTGCTACAAACTTGAAATCCTCCACTTTTTGTTTATACCCGCTAAGTTTTGCCACGAGTTTCTCCTCCTGCGGCCGGGTATCCTGCATTAACTGCTTCTCTAAAATATCGAGATCGAGGCGAGCCCTACCTATTACCTGCTGCAAAATAAAAAAGGAAACGGCGACGCCTACCAGCGCGGCAAGAGATACGATCAGGAAGAATACCTGCCCGAAAACTGGTTTCTCTGCTTTCTTGGGGATAAGTTCCACTATCATAGATTTATTCAAAACCTCTCAACGCCATTCCTACTGCTACCGCATAGGCAGGCCCCATATCGGAAATAACTTCTTCGAACAATGGAGGATACATAATATCGCGAAACGGGGCAATGATTTCGGTTCTTTTTTTAAACTGTTTTTCCAAGTATTCACGAAGGCCGGGAAGTTTTGCCGCCCCTCCGGACAATACGATTTTTCGCACGGTTCCTATCCGCTGCAGCTCGAATCCCTCGAGTACCCGCTTAATCTCCGTAGTAATTATATCGACCACCGGCACCAAAACGCGAACATTCCCCTGCACCAAATGAATTCCCTTTTGTATCTTTTCGAGCTCTGCCTTTTCAGAGTCAATCGATAAACTTGCTGCAACGCGCTCGGTAAAGGTGTTCCCTCCGACATTCAAGCTGTGGGAAATCCGCAGTAAATTGTTTGCCACCACGCTTACCGTGGTTGTATGGGAACCAATATCAATCAATACGGCAGGCTCCTTTTCCTCTTTTAAATACGAGCGAATATTGCCGAATATTTCAGCTTCGAGGGCAATGAGTTGAAGATCCGCAAACCTCGCTATTTCTTCATAATAATTAATCACCTCTTTGGGCACTGCGACAAGCAATATGCGGCTATGCTGATCTGCTGTCTTTTCGAGCATCTGCCAGTCGAGCACTACTTCAGAAAGAGGGAGCGGCACATGGCGCCTTGCTTCAAATCGTACTGCTTCCCCCAGTTCCTGTTCTTTCATGCGGGGAAGTTCAAACGTTGTGAAAAAGCTCGAAAAATCGGAAATCGCGAATATCGCCTTTTTCTCTTGAATGTGCGCCTCCTCCATAATTCCGCGCAGCGCTTTGGCAATATCGTTTGTGGAAAGCAGTAACGCCGACTTCTCAAATGACCGGAAGGGTTCTTTATACATCGTACGCATCCGAATCTCCCCGTAATTTTTCAGCGTCCTTCGATCCCCCCAGCCGCCAAGCGCGACCACGCGCAAAGCCGAGCTTCCAATGTCAATACCCAAAAAAGTTTTCGGAACTACATCTATGGAAAACCAGCTCATTGATTATATCATAACGTATTTCCATATTCTCAACAAACAATTTATCCACCATGCCAAAAGCTGGTTGCCAAATCCATCTCGTATGCAAAGATAAAGATACCTATGGCTCAACTCAAGCGCATCATATCATTTTTCTGCTCTCTCTTGTTCCCAAAAATCTGTATCTCGTGCCACAGAGAAGGCATGCACATGTGCGAAGATTGTTTATCTCTTTTGTCTCTTAATCAATGGGTGTACCCTCTTGTCCGTTCTTCTCCTGTTTCTGATTTGTTTGCTGCCTTATCGTACGAAGAATCTCTCGCCAAACTCCTCATCCATCAACTGAAATATCCGCCCTTCTTAAAAGATCTGTCGAGCCAGTCCGCTTTTTTAATCTGCGCTCATATTGCCTTGGCACGGCCCGAACAAGATTTTTCGGATTTTGTGATTATCCCCATACCCCTGCATAAACGAAGACTTAAATGGCGGGGGTATAACCACGCAGAAGAGCTGGCAAGGCAATTGGGGCGGGCGTTTTCTCTTCCCGTAGTTACAGACGTGCTCGTCAAAACAAAACACACAACTCCGCAGGCAAATCTGGGCAAAGAAAAACGCCTCGCCAATATGAAAGGCGCATTCCAGGTGCGCGATCTGCACGCAGTAGCCGCAAAAAACATTCTTTTGGTTGATGATGTGTACACTACCGGAGCCACGATGGATGAATGCGCTTTGGTGCTTAAAAAAGCCGGCGCCAATCAAGTTCTTGGCGCCGTCGTTGCAAGAGGATAGTCCTTTAAGTCATTTCGTCCAGTTTGCCATTAATCTATTGGCATCAAAAATATCTATAACTCCTTGAGAAATGTTGTTTGGCCCTGCATTAATATCTGCTTCAAGTAAATCCTCCAATTTTGTACTTCCCCATTTTGTGAGAAGTCTAGATATATCAAAAAGATCAATCTTCCCATCGTCGTTAAGATCTCCCCGTGATTTTAGCGTTGGCGAAGAGGGAAAAGTAGGCGTTGGCGTAGGGGTGGGTATTGGTAAAACAGGATTACTACTCTTCTGCCATACTCTGACGTAGTCAACATCATAGTAACTTGGGAATGAGGTGAATGCATCTGGTGACCCAGGCCAGTTTCCCCCAACTGCAAGATTAAGTAAAACATACATTGGCTCTGACGATATGGTCGAAGAATCAGAAAAACGCCAGCGCTCTACTCCATCGACATACCATACAATTTCGCTTGATGCCCAGTGAACTCCAAACGTATGCCAGTCTTGGGAAAAATCTGGGCCAATCCAATTATTTCCTTGATCTACTTTCGAGCCGTCGGCATTCAAGTAGTGATAGTGCATTCGTTGAATGTTTGGAGTATCTCCGAGAATCTCTGAAATATCAATTTCGGGACGCGACTTATAGCTCAAAGGCAGCATCCAAAATGCTGGCCATAATCCTTTTCCTTTTGGAATTTTTACTCGAGCTTCTGCGTAGCCATACGTGAAAGTAAACCCAGGGGGTTTTTCGTATTTTCTACCGCCACCCATAACCATGCCGGATGTGTATTGATAAGTTTTGCCATTCCAGCCAACCATGTTGCGTTTTTGTGCTTGAAGTCTCAAAAACCCATCTTGCACAAACACGTCACCAGAACTATACAACTCAAGCTCGTTATTGCTTTCAATAGTACAAGTATCAGTTGCCCACCAAAAACAGGTATGCCATTTACTCTTATCCAAAGAAGTTCCAATAAATTCATCGCTAAAAACTAAAACCCACTCTCCTTCAATTGGCGGTAAAGGCATATCAGTACTTTGTGCAGCTGCTGTCGAGGAAAAGAAAATAATGCAACTAATGCTCAATCCAAAAATCGCTAATTGTTTTCTCATGCCTTCACTCTATCAAAAAACCGCCCGAATGGCGATTAGCTGTTTCGCTTGACTTGCACATCAAAAAATAATTTGTTACTATTGTGTAACCGGAAATACTGACTACTCAAGGAGGAAACGATGGCTCGGATAATTGCCAATGCCCTCGAAAGCACCCTTGTATCTTCGTTACTGGCAAGTTTTCTGCTGCCGTGGCTGGCAGCTACACTAGCACTACTGCACAAAAGCGCGCTGTTTGGATGGATTTACCTCGGAATCGCAGTTTCGTGCACTGTCTTGGCTGGATTCGCTTTTGCCATGTGGGTAGCAATCGAAAAGGATTCCGATGGAACCCCAACCCCAGTCGAGGATATCGGCATCCTTGTGCTCATATCCGCCCTGCTCATATCCCATGCTCTTCCCTAAGAAAGACTGGCGATCTATTGCCACCAGTCTTTTCGCTTTATCAGAATTCCGTAATCTCTACTGCCAAACCGCGAGAATTACGCCCATAATCAATAGGGAAACAAGATAATAGCCGTTGTTTAAAAACCACAGCTTTACTGGCTTTCCTTCCCACAGAACCGCCCCAAGCGTGACTGGAGCAATGAATCCTAGCCAGTTCCAAAAGCCAACCATCAATCCTGCTTGCACTCCGCTAATCTTAAAGTAGGAACTCGCAAAAACTAAAGCGTGAGCCAACACATAAGCCATGACCAAGGAACCAACAAGCGCCAAGGCATACGTCTTATTCATGCCGCTCTTCTTGGAAGCATCGATTTTTTCTTGCGTAATTCCAGAGAGCTTCATCCACATTTTCCCAAACAGGGGTCCATACCAAACAAACCCCAATACCATGGACGCTGCTGCCGCAACCAACACAGCTAAATAATTTATCGGTACTGCTGGCATATAATTTTATATTAAATTTAATTTTTAAACTTCCTCGACCTTATTTGATCTCCACGACCTCGCTCCCTCCATATCTATTAATTTGTGCTGCTTTCATAACCTTTACCTATTTAATTGCCGACTTCGCTTTATCAAACTTGCCGTCTTTGATGACCACGTGGCCAAAGGCGAGGGTGGCGCCATCATTGAGGCCGCCGGGACAGTGTATCTGCAAACCTATCGTGATGTCTGCGTCGAATGGATCGTGACCAGGAACCGTAACTTCGTACTTGGTTGCAAAATTCACATCCTCCACAAAATCTGGCGCTTCAGGATCAGGAAGATCCTCGCCGCATTTTCCCTTGCACTCTTTTTTGGTTTCTACTTCTCCTTTTTTCTCTTCCAAAAACGGCACGGGGCTCTTATCTTCAAAGTGCACTTTCTCAAACTTTTTTACCACGCCGGCTACTGGATTTTGGATTTTGTCTGTAATATCAGCACCGCCTTGCTTAAACGTGTTGCCAAACAGCACCTCAACCTCGCCCTTGCAAACGCCTTTCTCGGCGCCTTCGCAGTACACTTTTTTCTTCCACACGTGGGTTATTTCGATCGTCTGCACAGGTTTGCCATCTTTCTTTGTTTTTTTAATCACCACTGTTGGGTTTTCCGTGCCAAACTCCTTGGGAATTTTGGGGTCACTCTTTGGGAGAAACTTGTCTTTCTCTCCATATTCGAGCTTCTTTAAGTCTGCTTGAATCAAAGCGCAGTGGCATTCTTTCTTATCCTGCGTGGTAACGGTAACGGTAGTTTGAAAGTTATCGCTCATTACCGTATCTCCATGCTGAATGCAGTCGCGATCAAAACATTCAACTGCGCTCACAGAAGATGTGCTCGTCGTTGTCTCGTGAAGTTGGGTGGCGCATTGGAACTGCCAGGTTTCGCCCATATCCAAGATATTGTTTCCGTTATCTCCTCCAACAAAAAGAACTTGAGGACATACAGTATCAGTAACAGCAACTGACGCGAGCGGCAAAATGCCAACGTTATGTGCATTGTACGAATAAACCACGTCGAGCGGCGCGACTCCAGAACTGGGTTGCGCGATTACATTCAAAACGATCTGGCCTCCAATGCCCAAAGCCGAATTTTGAAATCCGCTCAAGAGAAGAGCGAAAACCCCCGCAACCAAAACAATATATTTTGGGCTCACCTTATTGTATTTGATGAACATACATTGTGTAATGTAAAATTGTTATACCTACTATTAAGTATACTCTATTTTGTCTCTCTTGTCTTGCGTAAATCTTGTACAATACATCAAAAAAAAGAGGCATGACTCCATGCCTTTCCCTGGAGTCATGCCTCACTCTAACGTTATCTCGAGTTGAAGAAGCAGCGGATCTCTAGCTTCGTCAACTTCCTTATGTCGTGCCGGACTGCGTTGAGGGCCTCCGGCCCACACGACTCGGGAGCTCCCAGGAATATCAGCTCGGCGAGCCCGGCTAGTACTCCCTGAATCCCGCATTGGTTGGCAAGGATCACCCTGCCTAGAAGCGAGTTAAGCGCATTCATAGTCTTCATAGAGCACGGAGTGTCCGGCTCCGGAATCTTTAGGCAGAAGCCGGGCATGCACTCATCGTTGTGTATGTTGGCCAGCCACCTGCTTATCCCCGCATCAGTCACATTGTTCGGGATCTCGAAAGATTCCCGCGTCGCAAGCGCGTGAAGCTTGGGAACTTCGGGGTTTCCATACGAGGCATGAAGCTGGTAGGATACAGCATCAAAGCCCACAGAAACGGTGCTTCCATCCATCCTTGGGGATGCTTGCTCTCCACAGAAGACAAAGAGGATCTCTTCTTCTGGGAGATATGCAAAGCTCGTTTCTTCACACATCTTGTTGCGCCACTCAACCCAGGTGTAGATCTTGAACCGCGTCGCCACCTTCAGCACACTTCCGAAATCCGCCAGCCGCCCATGAAGGAACCTTGGCGGATACGGAAACTCCACTGGTTCTATCTTTCTTGGCTCCACGCTTCGCGTTATCTCAACCCTCATCGGCAACCCGCAAGTCGGGATGAAGGAAGAATCGGTCACCAT
>ERZ1292623.5154-Hain-H51-01um-R1-5154-length-10496-cov-8_pt1 | contig 10496 bp, 10 predicted proteins | sample MGYA00564398_ERZ1292623 | MGnify/ENA primary metagenome ERZ1292623 (study PRJEB36523, sample SAMEA6512633) | groundwater metagenome | collected 2019-01-07 | study: AquaDiva: Metagenomics assemblies of 32 groundwater samples
AGGATGACAGTCTTATTACATCTTAACATCCGCACCCAATATTAAACTATTATTTTAATCTGATTTGATCAATTCTATTGCCTCTCTGCTCTTGTCTTTTGGTACCCATACAGAAATTTCAATGTATGGGCCGAAGAAATAAAGCAATGCCCTGTGATAGTAGCCCTTCACAAAATATGGTATCCCATTGCTTTCTAAAAGGCTCTTGGCTATTCCTGCCTGCGGCAGGTCATTAAATTCAGCGATATTTACCAGATTCTTTATTTTTCTTCTCGCAGCTATTTCCTCTACTAAGTCAAGAATTACAGCTACAGCTATTAAAAGCTTTATGCCTTCAAAATAGATTGGAATGTTAAATAAAAATAACAAGATGTCAGGAATAAGAATGAGAAAACACAAATACACAGAGCCAAAAAAGGCTATAGTTTTTAGATAGTGATTAATATAATTAACTGTTATTTTTTCTGTTTTATCAATAAAAAAGATATTTTTATTTTTTAAGTAAGCCATTATCTTTTTGGGGTTATAAAAGAATCTGGTTAAAAGTGAATAAAGCAATATTGTGAGTATAGTAAATACAATGTAATAGCTGATAGTGCCAGGGTAAAACAGCCATGTTATATTAAGTAGATTCGGATTAATAAAGTAATCAAGAAAAAATATAAACAAGGCAATAATTGTTGATGCTAAATTTGCTGGCGCTATTCCAGCAGTTGTAACTTTAAATGGTAAATATCCCTCTTTTCCATTGCTAAATTTTACTGGTATTTTTTTACAGCCTTTTTCAATAACTACTGTTAAAATTATTGTAGCTAAGCTCAAAATAGCAATTATGAGGAAAATTTCAAATGGCTCTCTGGTGTAGTCTTCGTTATTTATTTTAATAAAATCTGTAAAAAGTTCCCACGAATATCCTGTAATAATAAGTATGCTTATGCCGTGTCCTATTCCTTTTTGGGTTATTTGCTCTGCGAGCAATATTAAAATAAATGTGCCGGCAGTTAAAGTAAGTACAAAAAGGAATTGAGAACCTAATCCTGAGTTATACATTACTCCTTCACTAAACATTCCGACAAGCCCGCGAATAACGCCATAGCCCTGTATAAGGGCAAGTATCAATGTTCCGAAGATGGCGGCTCTTTTTAATTTTATTCTTCCCTGATATCCCTCTATTCTCCATTTTTTCAGAGGCGGAAGAAATAAGGAAATAATTTCAACCAGTATATTGGCGCTAATGTATGGCATGAGACCAAGCGAAATAACGGATATACGATAAAACGAATTACTATTCAATTCATTACTTGAGTTGGCAAATTTGTCTATAATTACTTGAAAATCTATCCATGGCACTGCGATATGAGTTAGGGCTCTAAAAAGCATAAGCAGGGCAAAGGTGAAGATCAGACGTTTGTGGAAATCAGTAAAGAAGATTTCTGCTTTGCTTTCCTTAATTATGGTGTTTTCTGAGAGTGGCGAGCTACAGTCAGTGCAATGAGTAATGCCTTCTATAAATTCTGCTGGCTTGCCTATTTTTTTAAGATAAGGGCATTCAGGATTAGGACAGAACGACATTAGTGTTCCTCTCTTAAAAAATCCCTATAAGATTTAGTTGAGTGATTTTGAGATCCCACCATTCTCCAAAATCAGCAGCGGCGTTTTACGCCGTCTGCTGGAGCGGCTCGTTATGCTCAATCTCTTTCATTTTTATCTCTATAGTCTCTGGACTAAAATCCTGCTCATTTGGCCACACGATAGTTCCAAACTCAATCCTTGCTCTTTTGAAATAATTGTAATCCTTTAATTCCGTAAAGATGCCTTTGTCAAGGTAGGGAGTTACATCAAAAATACCAGTTTTGCCATTTGATAATTTTACTTTTATCTTGTAATCAGCTAAAATTTCAATTTCAATAACATCTGGAATCATTTTTCCCCCTAAACTCTCTGAAAATAATTCTATCAGATTTAGTCCCATGATGCAATAAAAGTTAAGCTGCTCATGGTGTCGGGAGTGGTATGTCGTAATTTTTACAACTTTCACGGTATGGCTTATTAAGGGTCTCTTAATTAAGTTGATATGGATTAAAAAATCTCCCCATGCCCCTCTTTGCCAAAGAGGGGTATTAGCCCCCCTATTTTTAGTCCAAAATCCTCCCAATTTCTTTAACAGGCAGCATAAAGACATTTTTTGATATTGGATAAGTTTCTTTTCCCGGATAAACAACAAAACCTTTCCTGCACGACAAATCTTCACATGCTATCCAAAATCCCTTTTCTATCTTCGGACTTAAAGAGTATTTAATCTCTATTGCTATTGGTCTGTTTTTGCTGTCAAAGACTAATAAATCTATTTCGGCGCCTGCGCCTGTTCTGTAAAAATATATTGGTGTATTTTTAGGCAGTATTCCGTTTATTTGTTCTATTACAAACCCTTCCCATGAGCTGCCAATAACAGGATGCGCCTGCAGGTCGTCAAATGTCTTTATCCTTAAGAGGGCATGCAATAAACCAGAATCGCGTATATAGACCTTTGGCGATTTTATCAATCTCTTTTTAATATTAAAATGGTAGGGCTGTATCTGCCTTACAATAAAGGTCTCTTCAAGGATATCAAGATAATTTTTTACTGTTGGAGATGAAAGTCCAAGTCCTCTTGCAATCTGGCTTGCGTTCCAGAGCTGGCCATGTGAATGGGCAAGCATTGTCCAGAATCTCCTTAAATTTGCTGCTGGCACATGGATTCCAAGTTGAGGTATATCCCTTTCAAGATATGTTCTTATAAATGTTTCCCGCCAGATGAGGCTTTCATTATTGTTTTCTGCGAGATAACTAATGGGAAAACCTCCTCTTAACCACAGGGTGTTAATATTTTCAAATCCTACCTCATCAATGACAAAGGGCGTAAGCTCATAGTAAATTATACGGCCTGCAAGGCTTTCTGAAGCATGTTTGATTAAATCAGGCGATGCTGAGCCTAAGATAAGAAATCTTCCCTTAGCCCTGTCCTTATCCACTAATGCCCTTATAAGCGGGAAAAGAGAAGGCATATATTGCATCTCATCAATAATCACAAGGTGGTCAGTAAAACGGCTTAAATATAATTCAGGCTCTTGTAGTTTTGCAAGGTCAGAGGGCAATTCAAGGTCTAAGTAAATAATCTTTTTCCTTAGCTTCTCCTGTAATGTTTTTGCAAGCGTGGTTTTGCCAACTTGCCTGCAGCCGATCAATCCTACTACAGGATATTTGTAAAGAGACTCAATGAGCGTTTTTTTTATAGCTCTTTCTATAAGCATACCTTGCATTTTAAAACATCTCATTTAATTTTGCAAGGAAAAAAAATATTTGAGCCTACAGAGAGAATGAAGCTATGGAATGTGCTTTGATTTATAAAATCTCCCCATACCCCTCTTTTTCAAAGAGGGGAATCTACAGGGAAGCAGGAAGAACAAGGTATGTTTTTTTCTGGAAAGATAAGCAAGATTGTGCTATAAAATCACTGCTATTATTGATACAGAGGCAGTGCCTGGATTCCCGTTTGCACGGGAATGACAAAAAGGGGAAATGTCTATGATTAAAAATATTTCCTATCCTTGGTTTGTGAGAAAAGACCTCGATGGTTTTTTTGGGCTGGCAATAGACAATCTGATACAGTTGATGCTGATTGTTACACTCACAAACAGGGTTGCAGGCATACCAAATGAGGTTGTGTTTGGCTATATCCTTCCCGGCGCAGCAATCTCTATCATAGCAGGAAATATCTTCTACTCCATACAGGCAAGGCAGCTCGCCATGCGCACAGGAAGGGGTGATGTAACTGCGCTTCCATACGGCATAAACACAGTAAGCCTCTTTGCATATATCTTTTTTGTAATGGCGCCTGTTTACCATGAGACAAAAAATCCAGACCTTGCATGGAAGGTTGGGCTTGTTGCCTGCTTTTTTAGCGGTGTAATAGAAACAGCAGGCGCCTTTGTCGGCGATTGGCTCAGAAGGATAACGCCGAGGGCAGCTTTACTTTCAACGCTTGCCGGAATCGCCATAACATTTATCTCTATGGAGTTTGCCTTCCAGATATTTGCAAAGCCCGGGCTTGCATTAATTCCTGCTGCTATCATCCTCTTTTATTATATGTCCCATGTGCGCTTGCCCGGCGGGATTCCCGGTGGTCTCTTTGCCATTGGAGTTGGAACTGCAATAGCGTGGGGGCTGAATCTTTCAGGCATGAGCGGTTATTTTGACCCTGACTGGAGCAAGGGGGTAGCAGCTACTATACATCCGCCAATACCTGTTATTGGAAGTGTCTTTAGTCTGATTAGCAGTGAATATGTCTGGCGGTATATGTCTGTTATTATTCCTATGGGGCTTTTTAATGTAGTCGGCTCTTTGCAAAATCTTGAGAGCGCAGAGGCAGCAGGTGACAGATACGAAACAAAACCCTCTTTGCTTGCCAATGGAATTGGAAGCATACTTGCATCATTCTTTGGAAGCTGCTTTCCAACAACCATTTATATCGGCCATCCGGGATGGAAGGCAATGGGAGCAAAAACAGGTTATTCAATTTTAAATGGCATCTTCATTGCCTTTATATGCTTTACAGGCACAATGGATGCTGTGCTCAGGCTTATTCCTATGGAGGCTGGCATCGGCATCCTCCTTTGGATAGGCATAATCATTGCTGCACAGGCCTTTCAGGAGACGCCAAAGCACCATGCCCTTGCAGTTGCAGTAGGATTGTTTCCCTCGCTTGCATCATGGGGACTGAACATGATTGAGTCAGGCCTGAGGGCTGCAAAGACAACATTATACAGCACAGTAACCAGCGGAGGCTTTCAGGGCATAATACCAATCAGCGGCGTCATAGCGCTAAGTCAGGGATTCATCTTTACCTCCATGATACTCTCTGCCATGTCAGTTTATGTAATTGAAAAGGAGTACAAGAAGGCGTCACTCTGGGCGTTTACAGGCGCTGCAATGTCCTTTTTTGGGATAATCCACGCCTACTCTTTAACACCCGCAGGCATTGGCAACAGATTCGGCATTGCTGCTGCAACTGAGTTTGCAATAGCATATACTGCAGTGGCAGTATTTCTATGGCTGCTGCATATAGGGGCAAATAAATAAAAGACCCAATCTTATGGAAAGCCTGGCAGTGAGACTTTACCTTTAGTTACGACGGAAAGCCCCTTGCCTCTGGAGGCGAAGATAATAATATCATTATTTGGCAGTAAACCCCGTTAGAAAGAACGAGGCTTTTACCCGGTTAGACGTTTTGTAAGTTTGAGATTTAAGAAGACTTCTAACGGGGTAAAGGTTTTTTTACAAAAAACCTTTAATTCCCTTACTTCGGAACTGCAAAAGAATAATCAGTATGGATAAAGATTTTGATGCTGTTAAGGAAATACAACGATTTATGCCGCTATGATGCGCCAGTGCATATTTACCTCTTGCAAGACATAACAAAAGAGCCTGTGCTGATTTATCAGGTCAGCGGTCCTTGAAGCGTTTTGTTATCTCCTCAATATAATAATCAGTAATCCAGTAGCCTTTTTCTTTGAGATTTAAAAGTTCCTTTTGTATATCAGCCAATAGACCATTTTTGTATGCGATTCCTATAATAGTAGTGGCTCTAAGCGGCTCAAGCCCCATTTTCTTGGCAAGGTTTACACCTTTTTTGTCATCCATTAAAACCTGTTTTATGCTCATCTCTTTTGCAAGGATTATTGTCTCTGCCTCGCCTTTATCAACTACAGCATCTAAGGCATCAACTGCCATACGGTCTTTAACCTTTGCAATCTTTATCCATTTTGGGCAGTGTTCTTTTTTAGTCTTATAAACTTCCCTATAAACCTCTTCAGAAATGTAAACAGAAGTGAATAGATGTTTTAAAAGGTCTATGCGGTTGATTTTGGTAAGTACAATTAAAGGCGAGGAGTTACTTACGACCTTCACGCTTTACTCCCTCTGCTACCTTGCCTATTAGTTTGTATTCATCTAATATTTCTTCTTCAGTGGGCTCGTAAAAGGTTATTTTCTTTTCCCTTAAAAGGTCCATGAACTTCCATTTGTTCACGCCTGCAAGTTCCGCTGCCTTGCCAAATGAGAGCACGCCTTCAGAAAAAAGGCTTATTGCAAGGGCCTGTCTTGCATTTTTTTCAAGCTTTGCCTTGGTGTATCCCTCTATCTCAAGGGTAGAATATACATCCTCTGATATGTCTATGCTCAATTTTGCTGTCTTCATTCCTGCCTCCGAAGGTTTAGTTTAATTATTTTACCATAAAAACACCCTTTATTGAACCCTCTATTTATATTATTTGTATTTTCCCACTGGACAATGTATACGTGTCTGTGTCTGTGTCTTTTTCCTCTTGCAAGACAGAACAAAAGAGCCTATTCCAACTTTCATATTTCCCTTGATGAAAGCCTTGTAATGGGTGTAGAGCAGATTCTGCTGACTTGCTTGGATTAGGAAATCTCCCCTTGCCCCTCTTTGCCAAAGAGGGGTATTATTCCTCCCTTTGAAAAAGGGAGGTTAGAGCCTGCCCCTGCATGTATTAAGCAGGGGAGGGATTTTACTAATATGTCATTGCAATTATTAAGACTGTTAATATAACGCCCAGAGGGACTAATATTCAATTTTGCATATTAGTCCTGAAGAAAGTGTAATAAAATTAATCAAATACTTCAAGCAATTTTCTTTATTGACAGCACATAAAACCTGTGATAGCCTTTGCCATAGGTGTTCAGATAATAACTGGTTAGCAGCTTGTGGCTTACGCCGTGAGTTAGTGGAGGGGTACTTTGAAAATCCGAAGGCGTTATCGTTGCGCATACGTTATTGACGAAGCAAAACTTCGGCGCATCCATGGAGTACTCGTCCAGGAATTCGAGCGATTGAATCCGCATTACGCATTCACATTTGAAGTGTCGCACACTCCTCGCAGGACCGTGGTCGCCAAGACATTGGACGAAGTTCTTGCCCTCGACAATTCAGTGAAATCACCGATTCGGTCCCTCAAGTTAGGCTGCAAACTAGAATCAAACATTCAAAACCCAGGCAGATCAGAGAAGCAAAAGAAAAGCCCCAAACAGCCTGCAGACGCAGCAGCATCCTGCGAAGTGTTCTACGACGACGCAGACCTATACCCTGAAGTGGATCTGCAAATTGAATGTGACAACGCTGAATGGGGGCACAACCTGAGTTCACTGCTTGATGAACAGATCGAGCGGACACTTCAGAGGGGTTACATAGCACGAATCAAGTCATCGATGTTTTCTCGCATCATACCGATGTTTGCTCTTCTTCTGCTCTTAATGCTCGTGCAAATCGCATTGATTCCCACACGATCGACACTCCTCCACAACTCTATGTGGCTTACGCAAGCTGACATTAAGGAGCTATTGGCCAAAGAGCCCCCAGCCACACCGGATGACTTGCTCCAGCGCCAGCTTAAGAACGTACAATATCAGCAATCTCAGCCAACTCTTTCGTGGCTTTACGATTGGCGCGTATACGCCGCTGGGAGTCCGCTCATACTCGTTCTCGCTTGTGTCTTGTACCTGTACTTTGCTTGTTATCCCGTTACTGTGTACAACTGGGGCGACATGGGCGAGCATTTTGCCACTCTTTTGAATAGACGCAAGTTGTTGTGACGACCGTGGTGTTCGGCACATTGATCGGCCTCATTGCGAATGTTGCAGTCTACGGAATGTTCGGCTTGTCGTCACACTAAGAAACGTATGCTAACGAGGCGCTGGACCGGAGCAGTGCTCGCGTTTTGGATTGCGAGAGTCCGTCGCTTCGTTCAAGGATTTTGGTTTTTCAGAGCTTTCTGGCGTCTCCGCACGGCCCGGTCAACGCCAGCGTTAGCTGGACTGTATACGGCGCCGACGTGGTTTGTCCCGGACAGGAGCTTTCAATGCCCACTGTTGACGACATGCGGACTTCTCTTGAGGACGCACGATTCTTCCACGAGCAAATCGACCGCATAGTCCGCGGCCCGCAACAACAGCACGATACGGACCTTATCCGGAGATACTTTCGCGCTTATCTACATTGTTGGAAGACAGTCCTGCATTTTGTTCGAACGGAGAAGGGGCTGGATGGCGGAAAGAATAACGCAGCATGGATCTCTTGGTGCCAGCGTTGGCTCGGACGTTTCGATCCTAATGAGATCCAGATATTTGAACAACTCAGGGAAACGAGGGATCACGATACGCACAAAGGCAAAATCGAGGTCGGCGGTGAGGTGGCTGCAGGACTCTTTCCGATCGTTATGCTTGCGCCAGCCAACCCGTCTCATTCAAGAAGAGAGCTTATCTCCTGTACAAGGACAGGACTTGCGTTGGGCGATCGCCTCATCAATGATTATCCGACCACTTCGTGAGTTTTCGGGATGCTATAGCACATGTGGCAATGGTCGAAGTCGGCCAGCTAAGAGGGGGAAAAGGGGGTCTATAATAGAAAAATAGGAGAATAGGAAATAACACAAGGAGCCTTCTTTAATGTAAAATGTAATTAGATAATCAGAGTGGCAGCGGGAGCAGGCAGGAAAGGGGGTCAGGTCTTGGAATATCAGTTTAGCACCTCCTTAATAACCTTTACCTGCAAATCACAACAATCCGTAATCCCTTTTAAGCCTTGCATGAGCCTAATAAACAGCCTCACCATTGCAGGCATAAAAAGTATATTCCCATTGCCTGCCTCAAAACAAAGTGTTGTTATGCAAGTATAAAAATTAAGCGCATAATTGTCAATGCTTATTCCCTTCTTATTGCTGCAATAGCTCTGCTCAGTTATTTCTTATATTTTTCTTTAATGCCGTCCTTATCCAGCCTCTTTTCTATCACACTTGACGACACTTGAAAAACCTTTGCCAAATGCGCAATAATCAATTCCCATGCAAAATCCCAGTTTTGTTCAAGGGAAATCTTCTTGCCTTTTATTTTCTTGACCAATTCGCTGGTATGCTTTGTCAGGCTTTCTCTCGGAACGAGGACTAAACCGGCAAAGGCGTATCCCTGATACTCAAGCCAGCCGTGCTCTTCTTCTGTCATAGAGTTGATGAATTCCTTCCATCTGGCTATTGAAGAGAATCGATTAGCATTGTACAAATTTCTATGCAAAATAATATGGCCAATTTCATGGGCAAGGGTAAAACGGTAACGGTTGAGATAGTCAGTGTATACATACTCGTCAACATATATATTTTTTAGGTCGCTGGAAGTAAAGCCTTCCACCTCAAATTCCCGCTGAAGCCCAAGAACAGGAACGACATTTATGTTAAAGTCAAATTCAACTATTTCTTCAATGGGCACAGGAATGGCGCCGGAAGGGTCGTAAGCGGCCAAAAATTCATCGGCCTTTTTGCGCAAATCTTCATAACTGTGGATAGGGATTTGGGCCATAGGCTATGCCTTGCGGATCAACTGGACAAGCTCGTCAAGTTTTTTCTCTGAGATTTTCTTGCCCCGCAGCGTCCTGAACAAAATCGGCAGTTTTGCGGCAACAGCCTCATCTTCAAGCAGCTCTTTGGGTATCCGGCCTGATTCAATATGAGCCAGATCAAAAAATTTGTACCAGTCGTCAGTGCCTTTCTTTATGTGAAGGTAGCCCGCATATTCCTCAAGCTTGTCGCTTCCTTGCGGCGGCGGCATGAGCCCCCGTTCGAGCTTGCTGATATTGCCGGGGTCGAGCTTGTTTGCTGCGCAGAACTGGCGCAGGGTCTTTTTAAGCCCTATTCTCTTTTGCTTGAAAAAGTCGCCGAATGTTAATTTTGTCGGCATCATACAGACACCCCCTTTCATAACATAGTGTTGTAATAATATTACAACATGGCTTTGCTTTTGTCAAGTGTAATTTTTAAATAGTAGAAACTGCAAGAAGGCCTGGCCTTGAAATATCAGTTTCTCCCCCCGCTTCTTAAACAGGATAAAAGCAGTATAAGAGGGCCGGGTCTTGCTTTTTGATGTTTCTATCTTTACCCCTGCTTTCTCTTGCCTGCCTTGAAACAAAAAGACCTTCTATATCCCTCATTCTGTGGGCAAGGCAGATTACTTTTTATACTTCTTCAATATCCTCTCCCTATCCTCATTTTCCTTATCACCCTTATAATAAATTTCAATGAACTCTATCCAGTCATCTTCTTCGTGATATGCATAGATGACCCTTATCCCAGACTGTGCGCCTTTCCCTTTCAGCGACTTACAGGCGAATTTCCTGGCTTTGTAGATTTTTGGGGAATGGATGCCGAGATCGGATATGTGAAAGATTGCCTTGCTGTCAATGTTCTGCTTGTGAAAGGCATTGAGGGCAACCTTTATAAACATTTGCAAATCCTCTTCAAGCGATGAGAACCGTTTAAGCCTCTTCATGTCCTTTTCAAATTCCGGGACATGGGTTATCTTCTTGAACAGCGTCCCAACGAAAGGACTGTAGAACGGATCACTCATCCATTCTCTTCCGCATATGCCCGCACGGAATAGGGCAGCGTGCGGTAAAA
>ERZ1292623.5155-Hain-H51-01um-R1-5155-length-10494-cov-7_pt1 | contig 10494 bp, 10 predicted proteins | sample MGYA00564398_ERZ1292623 | MGnify/ENA primary metagenome ERZ1292623 (study PRJEB36523, sample SAMEA6512633) | groundwater metagenome | collected 2019-01-07 | study: AquaDiva: Metagenomics assemblies of 32 groundwater samples
CCGATGCACAAGAAAAAACCTCGCTATTTTCGAGGTTTTCCCTGTCTCTGGTTACTTCTTAGCCTCCTTGTGTGCTGTGTGCTTGTGACACCACTTGCAATATTTTTTGAGCTCGATCTTGCGGGTGACGAGCTTCCTATTCTTGCGCGACCAATAGTTGATGCGGTCGCACTTCGAGCACGCGAGTTTGATGAGTTGGTCCTGCGACATGAGGCAGCACTATACCGGAAAGGGCTTTAAAAGGCAAACTTAAAGCCTATAGAGACCGGCCAGCACTGGGTGCTGGCCGGAGTTAGCGGGGAGAGACGAACCTTCAGATGGTAAACGAGGCAGTATCCCCGTCCTCAAAAGTCTCGTCGCAGTCGATTTCCGCCAGCGAATCAAACCCTCCTCTGCTTACGCTGATGTGGGAAATATGAACTGCCCCACTGTCGGTGCGTGCTTCAAATTTGGCCCATCCATCCTCGTCGGTATAGCCATGGTATACATGTGACGGCCCGATACCTAGGAGAACTCCTCCTGAAGATTCGGCTTTAACGTCTGCATTGAACACTCCGTTTCCGTCCCCATCGACGAAGCGGATGGAAAAGGTGATATCTGACATCGTGCACCTCTCTAAGTTGTACTGGGGGAATAGTCCCATTCAAAATGCTACCGTAGAAAAACACAGTGTGCAAAGCTTTTAAAGACCGAGGCCCGCACAGATATTGTTCCAGACGATATTATCCTTCAAGATCTGCTTCATCAGCGTATCTATCACGAGCCACGCTCCAAGGATGACAATAATCCCGATAACGACGTTCGTGAAAGTTTTCTTGGCCTTCTGCTGCTCTCCTATCGCCTCATTCGAGATATAGAGCCATCCCGCGTAGGCGAAGATCATCGCCGAAAGAAAGACCGCGATGAAGATGCCGGCATTGATGAGGTTCTGCGCCAAGGTCACGAGATGCTCGCATCTACAATCGACACCATTGCATGGGACGATTTTGCTGGGCAGTCCCCCATTTTGCGCAAAGACCGCATACGGCAAAAGCACGACAAAGCTCGGAATCGCCGCCACCGCCTTCCGCACCAGTCGATACATGCTGCAAGTGTAGCACTGCACACGGCTCCACCGGAGTACCGTGGGGAAAAGAAAGAATGCTACCTGGAACGAAACCGAGACTAATTCAGGTACTGTTAATTACTCTCTCGGATCTCCATAATACTCCTCATCGCGGAGGGTATTTTTATTTGCAGGCCCCTCGTATCCCATGACATTCCTTAATAAGTAGTCAGTTTGTTGTGTCAGTACTCTGGGTTCTCCCTTCTCATCGTGCAACGGATCACTTGTCCATATCATCTCACTGACATCGCTTCCCAACGTAACGTTCCCCCTCTTTACATCCCAATCGCAATTTCCCGGCAAAGAAAACGCGTGTATCGCGAGAACCTCTTTCGCTCCGGGTTCAGGTTTAGGAACATACGTTTTAACATAAAATAAATCATTCGGGATTGAAACGCCTAGTTCCTCTTTTATTTCACGACGCAAAGCGGCGATATGATCTTCCCCGCCGCGCACATGCCCACCTGGAAATTGCCAAAAATCTTTTGCTTTACGCTCGCTTGTTTCTTGATTCACCAAACTTGCACCTTTTACCAACAACACTTCCAATTTCCCCGTCTCGGGGTTCGTCCTTGTAACCATCAGTCCTGATACGTATTTGACCTTGATCCCCTCTTCGCTCGCCCACTTGTTAATTTCAGATATCCGGTTTGTGAGGTGAACTTCGTATTTAACTTCTTGAGATGTGCTTGGCCTATCCGATGATTCCATAACAATGAGATTCTAATGGTTATCCCCGAATAATAACTGTTACCCGGGTGAAGCCATTATACTCTTTTGCCCATTTATCTAGAAGGCGTCTTCGTTCAAGGGCCTCAACGTACATTTGCGCCGGGAGGGATGCGGCCAAGAACATTTTTTGCCGCCGTCGCAGCATAAAATTTCTCGGCCCTGGAAATCCGACCCGCTCTACTGAGCGGGATTCCCCGGATTTCCTTTCGAATCCCTCCCGAAGAGTTCCTCAAACTCTTCTCCGTGCGAAAACGAAAAACTCCGGCACGAGGCCGGAATTTTTCATTTTTGCGCCGGGAGGGATTCGAACCCCCGAAGCCCGAAGGCACCTGGTCTACAGCCAGGCCGTTTTAACCACTTACCTACCGACGCAACATCACCAATTTAACAGATGGTGCTTGATTTTCCAATCTTAGTGAGAAGGCAGCAAGAGCGAGACCCCCAGAGAACATCGCGCAGCACATCAACACACGTGAATACACGTTGCGGTAGCTCATGATGCACGCGCGTTTACGAAGGACGTGTTCGGGTGGGAGTCTCACTCTCTGGTGCCGCAAGCACACTTATGCACCAACTCCCGCCCTCGCGCGAGCCCTGCCGTGTAAGCGCTCTGCTCTCTTGCGAACATCAAATACGAATTCACTGTCCTTCACATCCACCCTCACGGAACCCCCTTCGAGAATACCGCGGGCGACCATCATGTTGGCGATAGGCGTGAGAACTTTCGTCTGAATGAGACGCTTGAGAGGCCGCGCGCCATACTGGACGCTATGGCCTTCCTTCGCAAGCTGCGCGAGCGCTGTTTCAGAGAACGTAAGTGTTATCTGCTTTTCTTCCAAGCGCTTCGCGACGAGGTCGGTCTGGATGCGCACGATGTCGCGCATCGCTTCCGGCGAGAGGATGTTGAAGAGGATTACCTCGTCGAGACGATTGAGGAATTCCGGCCGGAAGAAATCTTTCAGTGCGCTCATTACCTTCTCTTTGACCTGTTCGTAACGCTCCCCTTCCGTCGTATGTGCGCCTGCGGCGAAGCCGAGGCCGGACATCTTATCGATGTGCTCCGCGCCGATGTTCGAGGTCATGATGATAACAGTGTTCTTGAAGTTCACCGTGCGACCCTTGGAATCCGTAAGGCGGCCGTTGTCGAGAACTTGGAGGAGGACATTGAAGACCTCGGGATGCGCCTTTTCTATCTCGTCGAAGAGGATAACGGAATACGGCCGGTGGCGGACAAGTTCCGTGAGGCCGCCGCCTTCGTCGTAGCCAACGTAGCCGGGCGGAGAACCTATCATTTTAGAGACGGAGTGCCGCTCCATGTATTCGGACATGTCCACGCGGATAAGCGATTTCTCGCTGTTGAAGAGGAAGTCGGCCAAAGCCTTCGTGAGTTCCGTCTTTCCGACACCGGTAGGGCCGAGGAAGAGGAACGAGCCGACGGGGCGGTTCGGATCGGCAATGCCTGCGCGGCTGCGCTTGATGGCATCCGCAACCTTCTGCACCGCCTCGTTCTGGCCGATGATGCGCTTCTTGAGCTCTTCTTCGAGCCGTGCGAGCTTCTCGGCTTCCTCTTCGAGCATGCGGGAAACGGGAACACCCGTCCATCGCGAGACGACGCCTGCGATATCTTCTTCGACGATCTCTTCCTTCAGAACCCGGCGCGTGATCTGCAGTTTCTTAAGTTTCTTCGTCGCGACGTCGAGTTCATGCTCGAGGGCAGGGATGCGGCCGTAGCGGATCTCCGCGGTCTTGGTGAGATCGCTGCGCGATTCGGCGTGTTCGGCATCGATGCGTGCAGTCTCAAGCTCACCCTTCACGCGCTTGATCTCGCCGAGAGTTTCCTTCTCGTTCTTCCACTTCAATTCAAGCTCGTGCGTCGAGTCTTTCAGATCCGCGATTTCTGCTTCGATCGCTTTGGTGCGCGCTTTCGCTTTCGGTTCGCCTTCATCCGCCTCTTTCTTCAAAGCTTCGCGTTCTATCTCGAGACGCATGATCTTGCGATGCGCCTCTTCCAGAATGGGCGGCTTATTCTCCAAGGAAAGACGCAGCGCGGAAGACGCTTCGTCGATAAGGTCGATGGCCTTATCCGGCAAAAAGCGCTCCGTGATGTAGCGCGAGGAGAGCTGCACGGCCGCGAGGATAGCCTGGTCGGTAATGTGCACGCCATGGTAGAGCTCGTATTTCTCCTTGAGACCGCGCAGGATGGCGACGGCATCCTCGACGGAAGGTTCATTGATATAGACAGGCTGGAAGCGGCGGGTGAACGCGGCATCGTGCTCGATGTGGCGCTGGTACTCCTTCAAGGTGGTCGCGCCGATGACGCGAATTTCCCCGCGCGCAAGGGCGGGCTTCAGCATATTCGAAGCGTCGAGCGCACCGTCGGCCGCACCTGCGCCGATCAATGTGTGCAGCTCGTCGATGAAGAGGATGATCTTCCCTTCCGAGCGTTCAACTTCTTTCATGACGGCCTTCAAACGTTCCTCGAATTCGCCGCGGTACTTGGTACCGGCGACGAGCAGTCCGAGGTCAAGTTGTATCAGCTCTTTCCCGCGGAGCGATTCCGGAACATCGCCGGAGGCGATGCGCGATGCGAGACCTTCCGCGACAGCGGTCTTCCCCACGCCGGCTTCGCCGATGAGAATGGGATTGTTTTTCGTGCGCCGGCTAAGGATCTGTATGACGCGGGTGATCTCCGTGTCGCGGCCAATGACGGGATCGAGCTTATTTTCGCGAGCGCGCTCCGTGAGTGAGCGCGCGAAGCGCGCCAGGGCGCGCGGCTTTTTCTCCGTCTCCACGTCGCGGATACGACCTTCTTTGATATCAGCGAGGACGCGCGCAAGATTCGTACGATCGATGCGAAAGCGCGAGAGCGCTTCGGCCAAGGGCCCCGGGTGCTCAATGACACCGAGAAGCAAGTGCTCCGGCGAGACGAACTGGTCATTGAAAGAAGCCGCGATGCGCGGGGCTGACTCGAAGACGCGCACCAATTCCGGCGTGAGATAGAGTTGGAACGACGGCGAAACGGTGGAGCCGCCTCCGCCCTCGATAAGCTCCATCACCGAATCCGACAGGTGCACGGTATCAATATCAAGTTGATCGAGCATCGGGAGGATCATCGTTTCCTCTTGCATGAGAAGCGCCGCGAGAAGGTGCGCGGTCGAGACCTGGTTGTGCCCACGCTCCACCGCGAGCTGGTGCGCCCGATGGATGGCTTCTTTCGCTTTGGTGGTGAAGTTGTTGAAGGGAGTCATACTGGTTGCTAGTTGCTAGTTGGAGCCACCTTCGGTGTCTCCGGAAGTCTTATTATCCAACACGATCGCAGAAGATGCAAGGAACCCTCCTGCCGCTGCGGCGCGGCTCTCTCTCGTGGCTATGGCAATGATATTTCCGTCGATATCCATAAGAGGGCTTCCGGCGGCAAACGCATCCACCGGTATATCCGTTTCGACGATGCCCGCCTTGGTTTCTTTCCCGGAAATGTCAGAGACGCCCGTGACGATACCTTGCGCGACGCGCGGCGAGGTGCGGCCTGCGATCGTGACAACCGCACTCCCCAATTCCGCCGCCTGCGAAGAAAGCGAGACGGGAGCCCATGAGAGAGTCTCCTGCTTCTCCCCCGTTGTTGTCGCCGCCTGCAGGCGGATAACATTCGCGCCCTCTGGCCGCGCGATTACCGTGACGGGCACTTCAATCCCATCAGTGCGAAGTGCGGTCAGTGTTCCATCCGGCATTCCGGCATCGGTAATGAGAATGCCTCCCGCATCGATGACAAGAGCGTGGCCTATAAACAATTGCATCTCTTTCCCCGCCTCATCAACGCCGGGCATAAAGAGGCGCACGACGGAGGGCGAAACGCGCGCGACCGTCTGCGTGATAAGGTCTGACTCTCTCACCACGACGGTTTCCACCATGCTCGCCGATGCCGCCTGGCTCGCAGGCGCGACTTTCTCGATGGTGCGCTCGACAATGCGATTGACCGTTTGGGTAATGGCTGGCGGCGCCTGTTCGAGGAGCGAGACCGTGACGATGCCGGTCGCAATGGACGTCACGAAACTCACGAGAAGCGTGAGAAGTACGATCTGAGATTTGTTAAGTTTCTCGAGTTCCATAGCCGCATGATATATGCGGAAGTAACAAGTATCAAGTAGCAAGTATCAAAAAGATCCTGATTTTATGACTTTTTGCAGAGCCGCAAGCGCATAACCCAGATCGTGCTCGCTCGTATATCGGCCAAATGAAAAACGCAGAGTGTTTTCAGCACGCCATCCCCCATCCCCCACTTTTTTTGAAAAGTGGGGGATAAGCGCGGCAACAACGTGCGAGCGTCTTGATTCGCCCTCGCGGCACGCGCTTTTGGTCGAGATCGAGATGCCTTTCGCGTCCAACGCGAGCGTAACATATTCGCTCTGTATTTCGGGAATGGAAATGTTGAGCATGTGCGGAAGCGAGCGCTTCAGATCGCCGTTTATGACGGCTTGAGGGATGCGCGCGACAATGTCGCGAGCGAAATCGTCGCGCAACTTCTTCAATCGCCGCGCCTCATCTTGCCGTCCGCGCGCAACGACACCGAACGCCTCCGCAAATCCAGCAGCGAGCGCGACATTCTCCGTGCCCGCGCGAAGCCCGCGCTCCTGCCCTCCGCCGAGGATGATCGGTGCGAGTTCGACGCGATTGCTGATGTAGAGTGCGCCGACCCCGCGCGAGCCGTAGAGTTTCCCCGAATCAAGCGTCATCAGGTCGACGCCAAGCGTGTGCACCTGTGGAGAAAGATATAAAGGAGCTTGCCCCGCATCCGAATGGAAAATGATGGAGATCGTATCTCCATCATGAGAGTGGATGGCCCGCGCAATGTCGCGTATCGGCTGGACAACGCCGATCTCATGGTTCGCCCAGCCGATGGAGATGAGTTTTGTCTGCGGCTTTAATGCACGTACAACCGCTTCCGGCTTGATGACTCCTCTCTCATCGGGGTCAACATGCGACACCTTTCCGCCCAACCGTTCGATCTCTGAAAAACATTCCAACACCGACGGATGTTCGATACTACTCACGATCCAGTGCGTATCCAGCAAGGCGTCGCCTTGCTTAGCAAGGCGACGCCTTGCTAGATTTCGTGCAACACCGAGAATTGCGAGATTGTTCCCTTCCGTCCCGCCGGAGGTGAAGATAATTTCGCGCGGCTTGCATGCAAGCTCGCGCGCAATGCGCTCACGCGCTCTCGCAAGCAGTTTCTCCGCCTCGACACCATCAGCATGGATGGCGCCGGGATTTCCGAACTTTGCCCACGCTTCGGTCACCGCTTTTTGCGCTTCCGGCAGAACCGGCGTCGCACTCGCGTAATCGAGATAGACCCGGTAGTGAAATCGCCCGTTGCTCCATAGACCACTAAAAAAACTCTTTGCCTTGTTCCTCCAATCAGACATAGACGAAAGTTCGTGGCGATTCTACTACCGGGTAGATGCGTTTCTTCCCCAAAAACCACATGGCCCGCATCCTAGCACGCTCCTTATTTTTATTGTATACTCTGTCGGTCACGTATGCGCCCCCAACACTCCTATGAATGCCTCTCTCCCCAATTCAGAGCGTCCCTCGGCCATAGCCTTACGGGCGAGGCCGCCTATTGTCGCAGTGTTGGGGCACGTCGATCACGGTAAGTCCACGCTCTTGGATTACATCCGCAAGACCAACACCGTCGCGAAGGAAGCGGGGGGCATCACGCAGCACGTCGCAGCCTACGAGGTGGCTCACGCCACAACTTCCAACAAACAACTTCCAACTAACAACGTAAAGCGAATCACATTTATCGATACGCCTGGGCACGCCGCGTTCCAAGCCATCCGCGCGCGCGGCGCCAAGATCGCCGACATCGCCATTCTCGTCGTCGCAGCGGACGACGGCGTGAAGGCGCAGACCTTGGAAGCACTCGAGAGTATCAAAGCGTCGGAGACGCCGTTTGTGGTCGCCATCAATAAGATAGACAAGCCAAACGCCGACCTCTCGCGCACGCAAGCCTCGCTTCTCGAACATCATGTCTACTTGGAGAAATTCGGTGGCGATATTCCGTGGGCGGCCATTTCCGCTAAGACGGGCGCCGGCGTCGACGAACTCCTCGACCTCATCCTCCTCGTCGCGGAACTCGCGGAATTCAAGGCCGACCCGGAAACGCGCGCGAAAGGATACATCGTTGAAGCGCATCGCGACGAGAAGCGCGGCATCGCGGCGACCCTCATCATCACCGAAGGGACGCTGAAAAGCGGCATGGTCGTGCGCGTCGGGCGCGCCGTCGTCCCCGTGCGCATCATGACGGACCATGCGGGAAAAACGATCAAAGAAGCGACCTTCTCTTCCCCGGTCTCGCTCTACGGCTTTGACGAACTTCCGGAAGTCGGGGCGGAATTTGTCTCCTACAAACACAAGCGTGATGCGGAAGCCGACCGCCCGGAAGCCGTGCGCGCGCTGAATATCCTCGCAGAAGAGGAATCGGGGCGTTTCTTTCTCCCTATCATCATCCGCGCTGATGTCTCCGGCTCCCTCGAAGGCATCGTGCACGAGCTCGCGAAGATCGGGGACGAATATACTGGCATCCGCATCGTCCTCTCCGGCATCGGCGCCATCTCGGAAGCGGATGTGAAAGCGGCAGTCGCCTCTGCAGCAACCCCCGCTGTCATCGTCGGCTTCGACGTGCCCGTCGATCCATTAGCCCGCGAGAGCGCCCGCCAGCATGGCATCCGTATCGAAACCTTCGACATCATCTACAAGCTTGCCGAGCGCCTCGCGGAGATCCTTAAGGAATCAGCGCCAAAGCGCCAGGTCGAGGAACGCCTCGGCAAAGCGCGTATCCTGAAGCTCTTCTCGAGCCGCAAAGATAAGCAGACGATTGGCGCGACCGTCTTCGAGGGCCGCTTCGAGAAGGGCGCTTCCGTGCGCGTCCTCCGGAAAGGAGAGGAGATAGGTATCGGAAAAGTAGCGAGCCTCCAGTCGCATAAACAGAACGTCGAGCGCGTGGAGACCGGCGGAGAATTTGGCGCGGAGATCGCGGGCGAATTCGAGCTCGCACAGGGCGATGTATTAGAATGCTTCCGCACCAAAACCGTATAAATTACCCTTGCGCATACCAGGTATGGACAACAGCGATATGCCTTCACGACGACAAAATAAAGTTTCAGAGGAAATCGCACACCAAGCCGGAGAATTTTTGGCGCGCACCATACGCGCCGGAGGCTCCCTCGTCACCGTCACGCACGCCGAGATAGAGCCGGACTTGAAGAACGTCGTTATCTTCGTCTCCATTCTCCCGAAATCACACGAGGACGAGATGCTCAAGGAACTCAAGCGCCTCCGCACTGATTTCCACGACTACCTGAAGGCGCACACCGTCCTGCGCAACGTCCCGACCGTCGATTTCGTACTCGACATCGGCGAGGAAAATCGTCGGCGCATCGACGAACTCACGAGAAAATAACTACACACGATAACTTGGTCCGACCGGACATAGTTATCGTGTCATAATGGAATGCCACGATCTGCTCATGAGGTCTAGACGGGAATCGTCCAGCACCAATTTCGGGAGGCCTGGAGGGGATTCGCACCCCTGCATAGAAGTTTTGCAGACTTCCGCGTTGCTTCTTCGCCACCAGGCCAGTATAGTGCACTTTATCACACACTAGTCATGAGTATGAATATGCAAAAAATCACCAAATGCATCATCCCCGTGGCCGGCATGGGCACGCGCTTCTTGCCTGCGACGAAAGCGATGCCGAAGGAGATGCTCCCTATCGTCGACAAGCCTATTATCCAATATATCGTCGAGGAAGCAGTGGCATCGGGCATTAAAGACATCATCTTGGTGACTGGCTGGCACAAGCGCTCTATCGAAGACCACTTCGATTACCCGTACGAACTGGAGAAACGCCTCCTCGAAGCGGGGAAAGAAAAACAGGCGGAAGAAGTGCGCAACATCGCGAACCTTGCGAACTTCGTCTACATTCGCCAAAAGGGGCCGTATGGGAACGGCACACCTATCTTGAATGCGCGACATATCGTGGGCGATGAGCCGTTCGCCGTCATGTGGGGTGACGAATTCATCTACTCCGACCCGCCGCGCTTGAAGCAGATCATCGACGTGTATGAAAAATACGGGAAGCCCTCCATCTCGGCCGTCCGCGTTCCGGATAACAAGACGGAAAAATACGGCATTGCTGATATTTCTCCTGTTTCCGACAACGTCTTTAAGATCAACCGCATCGTCGAGAAGCCGAAGAGCGGCGAAGCGCCTTCGAATCTCGCAACACACGGCGCGTACGTCCTTCCGCCCGCGATCTTCGACATTCTTGAAAAGACGCCTCTCGGCCAGGGCAATGAGCTCTGGCTCGCCGATGCCATCACAACGCTCGCGAAGCAGGAAGACATCTACGCGGTTGAAATTAAGAACGGAAAATACTACGATACCGGCAACAAGCTCGAGTACTTGAAAACAGTCGTCGAGTTCGCGCTCAAGCATCCGGACATCAACGGCGAGTTCAAGGAGTACTTACGCGACATTTCGAAAACGCTCTAGAAAGCGTATTATTGTCGGACGGGCCAGTGGCGGAACTGGCAGACGCGCACGACTTAAGATCGTGTTCCGCAAGGAGTGTGGGTTCGATCCCCACCTGGCCCAC
>ERZ1292623.5156-Hain-H51-01um-R1-5156-length-10492-cov-3_pt1 | contig 10492 bp, 1 predicted proteins | sample MGYA00564398_ERZ1292623 | MGnify/ENA primary metagenome ERZ1292623 (study PRJEB36523, sample SAMEA6512633) | groundwater metagenome | collected 2019-01-07 | study: AquaDiva: Metagenomics assemblies of 32 groundwater samples
ACCTGCCGATCTACAACCGCTTCATCGCGGACGGCAAGACGATCGACCCGGCGTCGTATCAGATGACGGTCGGACCCGATGGCAAGCCGGTGCACAGCTTCGAGGTTGTCGATGGCGACAAGCGCGTGCCGCGCACTGTGCCCGACAACGAGATGCGCCGCATGCTGGAGACGGCACGCAATCCGCAAGCGATGCGGCAGCTCGAGTTGCGGACGTGGGTCAACGCGCAGGATCCGAAGGTGCAGGCGGAGATCAAGAAATCGTTGGCTCAGGCGGAATATCTGTCGGGGCGGAACGATGCCGGCATCGAGCAGCGGCGCGTTACGGGCGAAAGCCGCGAGAACGTCGCAGAGATTCGGGCCGATTCGCTTGCAGAGCGCGGCATCGGTACGGGCGGACGTGCCGGGGCCGGTGGCGGTCGGGCCGGTGCGGGAAGTACGCAGATGTACGGCGGGGACAAGGGCGCGGCGAAGTGGGTGGACGACTTCGAGAAGCACTACATCCAGAAGCGCGACGTGAAGAACGAGGACGGGTCCAACAAGATTGACCCGAAGACGGGATCGCCAGTTCAGGAAGTCGATGACGAGATCGCGCGTCCGATGCGCGACATGGTGCGCGAGAACTTCGAGGCGATCTCGGCGGCCGGCCTGCACCCGCAGGAAGCTGCGTCTTTGTTCGGCGCCGTCGCGCGAGCCGCGAAAACTGGCGACCCGGCCAAGGTGTACGAGGGGATCGACAAGACCGGGAAACTCGTGATCAGGAAACGGACGGAAGACGGCCAGCCCGATCGAGCTGCGCTGGAGTTGGCTGATGGCGTGCTCGCGAAACTGCCGCGCGGCATCGAGGATGCGATTCTCACGCAGGCGTTCAAGAACATGGATGCTCGCCAGAAAGCGTATCCGGACGAAACCAAGCGCGGATCGATGCGCAACGCGAAACCTGCGTCGGCCGATGTTGCCAAGCGCGGGCTGGTGCAGCAGCGAGCCCCTGGCACGATTCAGCGTCCGTCGATGCGTGACTTGACGCTGCCGTAAGCGCCGCCGTGGCGCGGTTTATCACGCAGGAGGACTTTGACGCAGGGTTCGGTGTACCAGCCGATTCTGCGCGCTCCGGGCGCCCGCCCACGGTGGCCGATGTGCGTGAGCAGGCCAAAGCGAAGGGCATCGACCCGGACCTGGCGGCCTCCCTCGTTCAGCAGGAATCCGGCGGCAACCCGAGGGTCAGGAACAGCGACAAGGGCGCAGTCGGCCTCATGCAGGTGATCCCGGACACCTTCAAGATGGTGATGGGCGACCGGGGCGACATCAACGACGCCTGGGACAATCTGGAAGCCGGGCTGCGTTATATCCAGTACGGACAGAAGAAACTCGGCAACGACCCCAAGCTGCTCGCCGCCGGCTACCACCAGGGCTACGACCGGCCAGAGTTACAGCGCGGGGAGATCGCCAACACCAGCGACGGTCGCGTGCGCACGCCGGACTACGCCGCGAGCGTCGTCGCGCGCATGGGCGTGCGCGGCGCGCCGCGCGGGAGGCCTGAAACAGCGGGCCAGTGGGTCAGGTCCGCCGACTTGGAAAAGGGCGCCGCGAATCAACCCGACGTGGCGGAGGATGACGCTTACCGATGGGAGCGATCGCGCCCCATTCCTGATGGAGCGGTTAGCGCGGGCGGCAAGGGCGTGTCCGCGGCGAGCAACCTGTACGACCTGGGCAAGCTGCTCAAGGTCGGGGCGAACGTCGCCGCGCAGGACGTGCGCGAGCTCACCAGGCGCATCCCCATCGTCGGCGAGTCCGTTGTCGGTGCGCTCGACAAGGTCGATCAGTTCTTCAGCGGTAAGGGCAGCGACACGCTGCTCAAGGAGGACACCGAGGCGATGACCGCCGGCGCGGCCGACAAGATGCAGCAGGCCCTGCAGAAGAAGTGGTGGGACTCGGACAGGGGCAGCTTCGGCGACGCCTGGCTCGACTGGCGCAGCTACGCCGGCGGGCTGATGCAATCGCTCCCGGAACAGGCACTCACGATGGTCCCGGCGATGCGGCTCGCCAAGGCTGCGTATGCCTCGAAGATCGCGGCGGGGGCAACGGCAGAGGCCGCAGGCCTGTCTGCCGCGCGCACCGCGGCGGTATCAGGCGGCGTCCTCGAAGGGGCGCTCGGCGGCGCGCAGGCATCGCGCTCGGTGCGCGACGACATCCTCAAGATGAGCGAGGCCGACCTGAAGGACTCCGACGCCTTCAAGGGGCTGATGGCGCAGGGCATGTCGTTTTCCGAGGCGCGCAAGCAGGTCGCCGACGACGCGGCCACGCAGGCTTTCTTCCTGGCCGGTGTCGCCACGGGCGTGTTCGGCGGCCTGGGCGATCGCGTGCTGGCGAAGGCGATGGTCGGCCAGATGAAGGGCGGCGTCGCCGGCAGGGTGTTCAAGGGCGCGGTGGGCGAGGGTGTGCTGGAGGAATTCCCGCAGAGCGCAGGCCAGCAGCTCGCGCAGAACTATGCGATGCGCCAGGCGAAGCCTGGACAGCCGCTGGAGGAGGAAGTGCTGAACCAGGCGTTCGGGGGCCTGGCGATCGGCGGGGTGCAGGGCGGCATCCAGACGGGGGTTTTCGGGCGCAGAGGCGAGCGTGCTGGTCAGGCAGGATCCTCCGCATCCGGGCTGGCCTCGCGCGGCATCAACCTGGCCTCGGACACCGGGGCCGTGCCCGCGCGCGACATCTTCGGCGGTCCCGCCGTGAGCTCGAGCGCGCCGCCGGCACGCGCGCCCGCCGACGCCGCGGCGCAGAAGGCGCTGGAGCCGATCGCACTGGACGCGGCTGCCCGCGTCGAGGAGATCGACCAGCGGTTGGCCACGGTCGAGGACGCTGCGGAGCGCTCGAAGCTGACGGAGGAGCGCGCCGCGCTCGCCAAGGACTTCCCGGACATACAGAGCGGTGCGGAGACCACGTTCCAGACGGAGTCCGGTGCCGACCTGCAGGCCAGGTACGGGCTGGTCGAGGCCGATGCGGCCGTCACCTCACACGACGAGAACCTGCGGCCGAACCCCGCCTACCCGCAGCAGCTGCAACCCCGCGAGCGCGACCGGGCGGCGAGCGAGGTTCAGGTGTCGTCCATCTCGCAACGCCTCAACCCGGCCCGCCTGGGCGAGTCTGCGGACGCGGCCAACGGCGCGCCGATCATGGGGGTGGATGGCATCGTCGAGTCCGGCAATGCGCGCACGATCGCGCTGAAGCGCGTCTACCAGGCGGGGGGCGCGAAGGCGGGCGAGTACCGCACCTGGCTCGCCGAGAACGCCGCCAAGTTCGGGCTCACGCCCGAACAGGTGCAGGGCATGCAGGACCCGGTGCTGGTGCGCGTGCGCACCACGCCCGTCAACCGCGCCGAGTTCGCGCGCCAGGCGAACGCGCCCACCACGGCGACCATGTCGCCGGTCGAGCAGGCCCGGTCCGACGCCGCGCGCCTGGACACGATCGACGACCTGGTGGTCGACGACAGGGGCGACATCCCGCGCGCGCGGAACTCAGGCTTCATCAAGCGGTTCGTGAGCGGGCTGCCGATCACCGAGCAGTCGGCGCTGATCACCGCGACGGGCGAGCTGTCGCAGTCCGGTGTTGCGCGCATCAGGAACGCCATTCTCGGCAAGGCCTACGGCGACTCGCCGGCGCTCTTGCGCCTCGTCGAATCCATGGACAACAACCTGCGCAACATCACCAGCGCGTTGATGCGCGTGGCGCCCCAGGTGGCGAAGGCGCGGGACGCCATCAAGGCGGGGGCGCTGCACGACGCGGATATCACCGCCGAGCTGCTGGCGGCCGTCGAGGAGTTGTCGCGCATCCGGGAGATCGGGCAGACGGTGGCGGGGGTGCTCGCGCAATCCGAGATGTTCGGCATGACGCTCTCGCCCGAGGCGGTGGATCTGCTGCAATTTCTCGACGCGAACATGCGCTACCCGAACAAGGTGGCGCAGTTCATCCAGAACTACCTGACCGCCCTGGGCGCGGCGGGCAATCCGTCGCAAGCGTCGTTGCTCGGCGAATCGACGGCGCCGGCGAAGGCCGACATCATCAAGGCAGCGAAAGGAGGGATCGATGGCACTACGGCAGAAGTTCGAGGCCGAGAGGCTGCGGCACCTGAAGCGGCCGCCGCCGGTGCGCCAGGCAGCTCGAGCGCAGGCAAAGAAGCTGGCGCCGGGGGTGCTGAAACTCGCGCAGCGGGTGAACAAGAGCGGCCTGGTGAGGGGGGCGATCAAGGCGGCGTTGGAGAAGATGCAGTAGCCGCGAAGTCGGAATTCGATGCGGCCCTCAGCGAACTGGGGGAATGGGTCGAGCAGCGCGTCCCCAAGGCGGCGATGACCTCCGACGCGGAGAAGAAGACGCTGCTGCCGATCCTATCGCAGCTATTCGCCGCCGCTGCCAAACTCGGCTACGTCAAATTCAAGGATGCGCTCGCGCATGTGCTGAAGGGGATCAATGCGAGCGACAGGTTGCGCGAGTTGACCGCGTGGCTCGATGAAGCCGATTACCGGGAGGCGTTCGACACTGCTCGCGCCGCACCGCAGGCACTGACCGTGCTGCCAGGCGTTCCAGTGGTCGGCGATTTTGTCGCGTGGGACCGCTACGGGAAAGAGGTTGTCGGGGAGGTCATCCGCGCGAGCACGGCAGACGGGCTGACCGTGAAAGTGGCGCGCTCTGCTGATCGGGCGGTGAAGGTGGGCGCTGTTTTTCAGCAGCGCCCGGACAATGTGCGAATCGTCGATTATAAGGCGAGCCCGATCCGAGCCGCGAACGCTTCGGACACGGGGGGTGCGTCCATCACCTCGCCGAGCGTGAGCTTGGGGTTAGCAGATGGAAGCCACGATTTGGTGCCGCGATCGAAGACTTCGATGCGGCCGGAACCGTCTTCAAGTTCGACTATCCGGGCGATACCGAAGTCGGTATCCGAGGGGCATGCGAGGACTTTCAAGGTCGGTGACATTGATGGTACCTCCGGAAGGATTGTATTCCAAAGCACCGATGATGTCGATGCTCTGTTCGCACTGGCGGAAGCGTCGCGCCCCGAGTTGGACGAGTCGTTGCACACGATCGCCGAATCGCTCGGCGCGACGGTTACTCCGGCGCGGACCAAGGGTCGCGCGCGGTTGCAGGAGAAGATGGACGAGGGGCGCCCCGCCTTCGTCATCACCGATTACCTGGGCGCGCGCATGGCGGTTGGCAGCACGCGGGGCATCGAGGATGCAAGGGCCGCGCTGCGCAAGCGTTACCGCGTGCTCGAAGAAGACGACTTCCTGAGCAAGCCGAAGAAGGGCTACCGCGCCGTGCACGTTCAGGTGGTGCTCGACAGTGGACTTAGCGCCGAGGTCCAGATTGTCCCGTTGGCGGTCAACCAGGCGCAGGAAGTCACCCACGACGTCTACGCGGAATTGCGGACCGTCAAGAAGTTGACGCCCGATCAGGTGGCCGAGAAGGCGGCGATGGAGGAGATGTTCGACGAATCCTGGGAGGACTTTCAGGCCGGCCGCCCCTGGCGGGGACCGCCTGAAAGTGGTAACATTCGCTCGGAGAAGACAGATGGCGAGCAGCAGAGCCAACGAGCTGATGTACCTGCACCGGGTGGTGAAGCCGGCGACGCTGGCGGCGGTGCAAAGTCTGGACCTGCGAAGCCAGTCGATCGCGGACAGATGGGCCTCGACTTCGCCGCAGCGCCTGAAAGAACTGGAAGCGAAAAACCATCTCCTCCAGCGCCTGAAGGAACAAGCGGACGTGGAAGCGGCAGCGATCTCGGACGCGAGGGTGGCGGGCAAGAACTCGGACGTGCCGGACAGCGAGTTGCTGGAGCTGGCGGGGATCGACCTGGACCCGTAACCGGCCCCACCGACTACACGATCACCGACGTCGACGCGCTCGGCGCCGGCGGTGCGAAGACCAAGGCGCGCGGCAACATCGCCGCGATCCGCCTGCTGAAAGCCCTCGAATCTGACAAGCGCCTCGCCACGCCAGAGGAGCAAGCCGTCCTCGTCAAGTATGTCGGGTGGGGCGGCATCAAGCAGATATTCGACGAGAAGAACACCGAATGGGTGAAGGAGCGCGAGGACCTCCGCGCGCTGCTGGACGACGACAGCTACGCCGCGGCGCGGCGCTCGGTGCTGGATTCGCACTTCACCAGCAAACCGGTGGTAGAGGCGATCTACTCCGCGCTCGCGCGCATGGGGTTCAACGGCGGGGCGGTCCTCGAGCCTGCAGGCGGCATCGGCCACTTCATCGGCCTGATGCCTGGCGACGTGCGCGCCTACAGCCGCATCACGGCGGTTGAACTGGACCCGACTACTGGCGGCATCGCCAAGCAGCTCTACCAGAAGTCGGACATCATCTCTGGCAAGGGCTTCCAGGATGTGAAGGTCCGCGAGGGCTGGTATGACGCGGTGGTCGGCAACCCGCCGTTTGGCGAAACGAGGGTGTTCGACCAGGCGCATCAGGACATTTCCAAGTTCTCGCTGCATAACTTCTTCTTCGCCAAGTCGGTGCTCAGCCTTCGCCCTGGCGGCGTGCTCGGCATGGTGGTGTCGAACTTCATGCTGGACGCCTATAAGTACGACGCTCGCGCGTGGCTTGCGCAGCACGCCGAACTGATCGGCGCGATCCGGTTGCCCAATACCGCGTTCAAGGCCAATGCCGGAACGGAGGTCACCACCGATATCGTGTTCCTCAAGAAGCTGGTGAAGCCGCTGACGGCCAACGAAGCGAAGGACGTGCCGTGGGTGAAAACCAGCACCGTGCCTGACGCGAAGACCGGCAAGGCGATCACGCTGAACGAGTATTTCGTGCGGCACCCTGAAATGATGCTCGGCAAGATGACGCTCGGCGGGTCGATGTACGCCGGCGAGTCTGCGGCGCTCGAACCGATCCCAGGGCAGGATCTGGCGAAGGCGCTCGCGGAGGCGATCGCCAGGTTGCCGCGCAACGTGTACTTGCCCGGCACGCGCTCGATTGAGGAGTTGACCAACGTCGATGGCATGGTGCCCGATGGTGTGAAGGTCGGCGGCTACTTCGTGCTGCCGGACGGCCAGATCGGCATCCGCCTGGGCGACGTGGAGGACAAGCGCCGCTCGACGCTCGCGCCGCTGAAGGACAAGACGCGCGACCGGGTGAGGGGGTTGATCGGGCTGCGAGATGCGATGAACAAGCTGATGCGCGCTGAGTTGAGCGGCGACAGCGACGGAAGGATCCGCAATCTGCGCGACGACCTGAACCGCGCCTACGATGGGTTCCAGCGCAAGTTCGGCAATATCAACGACGTGGCCAACCGCAGGGCCTTCGACAAAGACCCGGACGCGCCGCGCGTCGAGGCACTGGAAAAGGACTACGACCCCGGCCTGTCGAAAGGTCTGGCTGCCAGGGACGGGGTCGAGCCGCGACGGCCCACGGCGAAGAAGGCGGACATTTTCACCAAGTCGACGCAGGCGCCGCGCACCGAGATCACCAAGGTTGAGAACGTGAAGGACGCGCTCTCCGCTTCGCTCGGCGAGAAAGGCCGCATCGACTTCGACTACATGCAGGAGATCAGCGGTCGCGACAAGGAGGCGATCAAGGCCGAGCTCGCCGGCGTGATCTACAAGAACCCGGAAGGGGCCTGGGAGCCGGTCGATCAATACCTGTCGGGCAACGTCAAGGCGAAGCTGGCGATCGCGCGCAAGGCCGCGGCGAGCGACCCCGCGTACCAGGGCAACGTCGATGCGCTGGAGAAAGTCCAGCCGGCAGACATCGAGGCCGTGGACATCAGCGTGCGCCTGGACTCGCCGTGGGTGCCGCCGGAGGACGTGGCGGACTTCATCGAATCCATTCTCAAGGCGAAACCAACGTCGCTGCACTACACGGCGGCGGTGGCAAAGTGGTTCCTGACGATGGCGCACGGTAGTTCGAACGAGATCCGCACGATGTGGGGGGCGATCACCGAGGACGAACGCGGCGGACGGCACGGGTGGGACGCGATCGACATCATCGGGTCTGTCCTGAACCAGACGCCCATCCTGGTGCGCGAGAACCAAGGCACCAAGGATGAGCCGCATTGGGTGACGCTCGACGCCGAAACGCGCCTCGCGCAGCAAAAGGCCGAGGACATCCGCATCAAGTTCAACGCCTGGCTGTGGGAGGACGCCGCGCGCCGGGAGCGCCTGGTGCGGAAATACAACGATACGTACAACACCAACGTGGTGCGGGTGTTCGACGGCACCCACCTGAGCCTGCCTGGCACCAATCCGGCGATCCAGTTGACGCCGAACAAGAAGCACGCGGTCTGGAGGATGGTGCAGGACAAGGCGGTCCTGCTCGATCACGTTGTTGGCAGCGGCAAGACGTTCACCACGGCGGCCGGTTTCATGGAGCTGCGTCGCCTGGGCCTGATGAAGAAGGGCATCGTGGTGGTGCCCAATCACCTGGTGAAGCAATGGCGCGACGAGTGGTACGCGCTCTATCCAAACGCCAACGTGCTCGCCGCCACCGAGCAGGACTTCGACAAAGAGAACCGGCAGCGGCTGTTCTCGCGCATCGCCACCGGCGATTGGGATGCGGTGATCGTCCCGCACACGTCCTTTACCAAGATCGGCATGCCGCCGGACGTGCAGCAGGAAATCCTGATGGAGCAGATCAACGACCTGACTGACGCGATCGAGGAGCTCAAGAGCCAGCAAAAGGGCCGCGACCCGAGCGTGCGCCAGATGGAGAAGGTGCGCGAGCGCATGAAGGAGCGTGTCGATCGCCTGTCGCAGACCGGGGCCAAGGATCAGGCGGTGACGTTCGAGGAGCTGGGCGTCGATGGCCTGGCGGTGGACGAAGCGCACCTGTTCAAGAACCTCTTTTACTACTCGCAGATGCGAGGCGTCGCCGGCCTCGGGGACCCGAGCGGCAGCCAGCGCGCCTTCGACCTGTTCGTGAAGGTCCGCTATCTGAACCGGATCAACGGTCGGACGATCTTTGCCACGGGCACGCCGGTGTCGAATTCGCTGGTGGAGATGTTCACCATGCAGCGGTACATGAGCTATGACGACTTGAAGGCGCGGGGCGTGCATCACCTGGATTCGTGGGCGGGGGTGTACGGCAACATCACCCAGGTGTGGGAGATTGACCCCTCCGGCCAAGGCTCGCGATTGGCAACGCGTTTCGCCAAGTTCGTCAACCTGCCTGAACTGATGACTTCGTACCGCACGTTCGCGGACGTGTTGACGATGACGGACCTGCAGGAGCAGTTCCAGGCGAACGAGGGCCGGCGCTACCCGGTGCCGAGGATCAAAGGCAGCAAGCCGGAGAACTTCGTGGCCGAGCGATCGCCAGGGCAGTCCGAGTTCTTCGGGGTGCAGGAACCGGTGCTCGACGACGATGGCAACCCGGAACTCGACGACAAAGGCCGGCCGCGCAAGGTGTGGAACGAGGGTTCGATCCTGCACCGGATCGAGAACATGCCCAAAGACCCGCACGAAGACAACATGCTGAAGGTGACGAACGATGCGCGGTTCGCCGGTCTGGATCTGCGCACGATGCTGCCTGGAACGCCCGACTTCAAGGCCTCGAAGATCAACACCGCGGTCGCCAACATCGTGCGGATCTACAAGGCGTGGGGCGAGGACAAGGGCGCGCAGATGGTGTTCCTCGATCTGTCGAAGCCGTCCGGCAAGAAAGCCTCGAAAGCGGCGCCGTCGCCGGTCGCGCCCGCGGAAGGTGCCGAACCAGAGGACGCACCGACGATCAGCATGGACGAACTGCTCGCCGAGCGGGTGAAGTTCTCCGTCTACGACGACGTGAAGGCGAAGCTGATCGCCGCCGGCATCCCTGAGCGCGAGATTGCGTTCATTCACGACGCCAACACGTCGGAGCAGAAGCGCACGCTGTTCGGCAAGGTGAACCGGGGCGAGGTCCGCATCCTGATGGGCTCGACCGCGAAGATGGGGGCGGGGACCAACGCGCAACGCCGGTTGGTGGCCATGCACCACCTGGACGCACCCTGGCGTCCTTCGGACCTGGAACAGCGTGAGGGCCGGATCATCCGGCGTGGCAACGCGCTGTATGACCGCGACCCCGATGGCTTCGAGGTCGAGATCATCCGCTACGCGACCAAGCAGACCTACGACACGCGCATGTGGCAGTTGCTCGAGCACAAGGCGCGCGCGATCGAGCAGATCCGGCGTGGCACCATCACGTCGCGCACCACGGAAGATGTCGACGGCGAGGCCGCGAACGCCGCCGAGATGAAGGCTGCCGCCTCGGGCAATCCCCTCATCATGGAGGAGATCAAGCTGCGCACGAACGGCCAGAAGCTCGAAGGGCTGGAGCAGGCGTCGAAGCGCCAGCAGTTCGCCCTGGAGTCGCAGGCGCGGCGCCTGGAGGGTGCGCCACAGCGTGTGCAGGAGGCAAAGAACCACTACGCGCCATTCATCGCCGCGCGCCAGGCGAAGCCCGAGGAGGGGTTTGTCTACACCGCGCCGGACGGCTCGAAGATCACCTAGGTTGGCAAGCTC
>ERZ1292623.1463-Hain-H51-01um-R1-1463-length-22731-cov-5_pt1 | contig 10491 bp, 10 predicted proteins | sample MGYA00564398_ERZ1292623 | MGnify/ENA primary metagenome ERZ1292623 (study PRJEB36523, sample SAMEA6512633) | groundwater metagenome | collected 2019-01-07 | study: AquaDiva: Metagenomics assemblies of 32 groundwater samples
TCGTCGTGGTCGGCGTGGTCAGCGCGCGTGGAGGCCTTGCAGCGCGCCTCGCGGATGACCATCTTGCCTTCGAGCACCCCGAAGTTCGAGGACTCGACGAAGACGTAGGTCTCGGGGGCCGCATCGGGGCGCATGGGCCGCGTGAGGTACCAGAAGTTGACCTCCTTCCACGTGGTCACGACGAGCTTGGTGTCACACGGAAGGACCACCGACGCGCTCCCACCGAGGGAGCGGGCACGTTGGTTCTCGGTGCAACCGAATAGCACGGAAGCGGAGAGCAGGACGAGGAGGAGCAGGGCGGTTCGCATGTCAACAGCGTAGCGCAGCCCGTGCGAGCGTCAAGCGGAAGGCGGAGCAGTCGAAGCCCATGCCCTTGCGGGTCACGACCAGTTTTCGAGGCTGGCTCGGCAGCCCGTGCCGATTCACCTTCCATGAGCGGAGCCTGGGCGAATCGAACGCCCTACCTTACGGTAGCCCAGGGGTTCAAGCCCCGTTCGCCGCCATGACGGCAAGCTCCAATGAGCTGCCCGCTGGCGAGGCCGGTAAGAGCCTCCGCAGTACAGCTCCAAGCGGAACGCGGCGCAGTCGAAGCGCACACCCTTCGGTGCCACTCGCTTTCCAGACGAGGCCGGCAGCCCGTGCCGGTTCACGATCCAAAGTTGCAACTACATTCGAAAGCTGCAACTGAATCTTCAGCTGCAGCTCAGTCGCCGTTGACGAGGTAGACCACCACGCTGGCGATGACGATGAGGAGACCGATACAGACGCCGACGGCGCCTCCGATGAAGCCCATGCCCCATACGTATGTCGTGTGCGCCGCGCCGAGGATCAGACGAGCGGCCCTGCTCAGCCCGACCCTCGACGCGACGCACCCGAACTGCTAGCACGAACCTGTCCGAACTGCGACAACCAAATGACCGACCGCGGCTGCAAGCTAGCTTGCAAGCGGTGCGGCTTCTTCATGTCGTGCGCCGAGTTCGACTACGCCGAGCGCGGGCCGGAGCCGTCAGCCTGACTCCAGCTCCGCGTTCCAGTACACGACGTTCCGGAGCCACGCCTTCCAGTCCTCAGGGACCCTGGACGGCATCCGCGGCGCCTGCTCGGGCAGAGAGGACGGGTGCACCGGCAAGGAGCGCAGCCTCATCCCAGCTTGCGCCGGGGTGCGGCCACCCTTCTTCTGGTTGCACGGGACGCACGCGATGACCACGTTCGTCCACTCCGTCTTGCCTCCCTGCGCGCGCGGGACTACGTGGTCGTACGTCGCCTCAGGCAACGTCACCTTCGCGGCGCAGTACTGGCACCTGCCCTTGTCGCGTGCGTAGACGTTGGTCCGGGAGAACCGGATCGCCTTCTTCCGCCGCACGACCTTGAGCAACCGGATCACCGACGGCATCTTCATCTCCCAACCGTGGCCGCGGATGACGCGGTCCGCGTACTCGGCGATGATCTCCGCCTTGTCGATGAACCACAGCGTGACCGCCCGCTGCCATGGGCAGTGGTCGATGGGTTCGTAGGTGTGTGACAGAATCAGCGTGTCCATGTTCTCGACTCCCTACGCGACTGCCGTGACGAGTCCCGCTCCCACTGTCTTCCCACCCTCTCGTACGGCGAACCGCATCCCCGGCTCGACGCCCACGAGCTTGTGCAGCTCCAGGTCCATCGTCGCTCGGTCCCCTGGAAGCACCAGGTCCTTTCCGTCCAGGCCCTTGACCTCGGCCGTGACGTCGGTGGTGCCGAAGAAGCACTGCGGCCGGTAGCCGAGACCGAAGGGCGTCTTGCGACCTCCCTCCTTCTCGGCCAGCGCGTAGAACGTCGCGGTCACCCGTCGGTGACTCTGCACGGACCCCGGGCGCGCCAGGACCTGGCCACGCGAGATCTCGTCGTTCTTCACGCCCCGGAGCAGGATGCCCACGTTCTGGCCGGCGACGGCCGCCTCGATGTTCTTGTGGAACGCCTGGGTGCCGGTCACCACGACCACGCGCGGCTTGGCCAGCTCGTCGACCAGGCCGACGATCTCGACCTCCTCGCCGACCTTCACCATCCCGCGGCTCACCCGCCCCGTGACCACCGTCCCGCGACCGGGAATCGTGTGCACGTGCTCGACGGGCAGGAGGAACGGTCCCTCCGTGTCCCGCGTCGGCAGCGGCACCGCGTCGAGCGCGGCGACCAGCTGTACGATGCAGTCCAGCTCCATTCGGAGCTGTCCGCTGTAGCTGGCCAGCGCACCGACCTCGCGGGCCGTCTCGATGGCCTTGCGGGCCGAGCCACGGATCATGGGCGGGTTGAGGTAGCCCTGGGACGCGAGCATCTCGCCCGCCTCCAGCTCCACCAGCTCGACCAGCTCCGGGTCCGCGATGTCCACCTTGTTGATGAACACCACGATGTGCTCGATGCCGACCTGCCGCGCCAGGAGCGCGTGCTCCCGCGTCTGCTGCTGCGGTCCCTGCGAGGCGTCCACCAACATGATCGCGGCGTCCATCTGCGCGGCGCCGGTGATCATGTTCTTGATGTAGTCCGCGTGACCGGGGCAGTCGACGTGCGCGTAGTGCCGCGTCTCCGACTCGTACTCGACGTGCGCCGAGGCGATGGTGACGATCTTGGTCGGGTCCCGGCGGCCTTGCGCCTCCGAGGCCTTGGCGATCTCGTCGTACGTGACTGCGGTCCCGAGCCCGCGAGCGGCCTGGACCATGGTGATGGCTGCGGTCAGCGTGGTCTTGCCGTGATCCACGTGCCCGATGGTGCCGACGTTGAGGTGCTCTTTCTGGGCAGCCACGGCTGCCTCCTGTTCCTTGGGTCTTCCAGGGCACCCTGCTGTATCGACGCACGCTGGGTCCGGGGCGTGCGAAGGCCGTGAGGCACAACGTAGGGACGCCGAGGCGCCCCGGATCTGACTGCACGCACCAGGAATCGAACCTGGCAAGAGCGGATATAAGCCGCTTGGTTTCACCAACAGCCTCTGCGTGCGCTGCTCCGGGCGAGACTTGAACTCGCACTTCTCGTTTTTGAGACGAGCGTCTCCTACCAGTTGGACTACCGAAGCTCATGCCGCCCAAGGGATTCGAACCCATACTGTCTAGGCTCTCGACCTAGTGTCTCCTACCAGTTGGACTAGAGCGGCGTTTTGCAGCCCACTTGCGTTGGGTCGCGGCGTGCGCAGCACGACACTTGTCGCACCGGCACTTGTGATACCCGTAGCCAGACTTCGTTCCGTGCTTCCATGGCCGGCGGCCACGAAGCTCAAAGGCGTGCTGACGTGCGTGCTCACTCTTGGTGAGGATCTCAAGATTGGATGGACAGTTATTGGTGCGGTTCCCATCCTTATGGTGAACGTGTTCCTCGGTTAGGAGTTCGCGCCCCAGCACGTCTTCCATGATCTCGCGGTGCTGTTGGATGGTAGTCTGCGTCCCATCCATGTAGCGCACGGTGCACGAGAGGTACCCATAACGATAGTACCAGGGTGTGCGCGACCGTTCTTGCTTCACCTGATGCCTCCGGCCGGACTCGAACCGGCACATTCTCGCTTCTGAGACGAGCGACTCCTACCATGATTGGTCTACGGAGGCAAGTGTTGGTCTATGGAGACGCTGATGCCCACGGGGAGATTCGAACTCCCAACTCCAGCTTCTAAGGCTGGCGACGTTACCGTTAGTACTACGCAGGCGTTTCGAGCAAGGTTCTGAGACGGGTAAGGTGTTGGTGCGGTAACCGTCTGCTGTTCGGCTCGATGGACGCCGAGGGACTCGAACCCTCTTCCTCCGCGTGTAAGGCGAAGTTGCTCCCTGAGTAGCGTCCAGGTTCTGGGCAAAAAGTTAGTCTCGGGTTTTTCGTGCTCCTATTACACCACAGATGCTTTCGCACCGCTGGGAGTTGCACCCAGACTTTCTTCTTTTCAGGAGGAGAACCGAGGCCGTGCGGCCCAGAGTCTTGAAGTTGTTCGCGGACAAGGTTTGATGACCGGGTTTTTGGTGGGGCCGGACGGACTTCAACCGTCTTCTCCGGCTTTTCTAGGCCGGTGCACTCGCGATGTTGTGCTACTGCTCCGATTATGGTCGTCGGCGGTCCGCGATGACGCTGCCTGGAATCGAACCAGTCCCTCTGCCGTGTGATGGCAGCGCTCCGCCTTGGAGCTACAGCGCCAGTTGATGGGCAAGTGGTGAGCGACCGTGCCCCTTTCGGGGCGGTTCTTCGTTTCAGGGAGATAACGGTCCCTCGTTCGGCCCATCATAGCTGCGAGGAGATTCGAACTCCAATGGTCGAGCTTATGAGACTCGCCTCCCACCTTGGGACGCAGCTGGAATCAGGTGGCACCCGGTGGCACCATGCGGCAGTATCGGGAAGCCGGCCAGGACCGGAAAAGGTACCCTGGCCAGCTCTAGCCCTGCTTGGCAAGATGCGGCTCACCACCTCCCTTCGGTGCAGATGCACATGCGGGCGACAGGAATCGAACCTGCACCTCTTGCTTGGAAGGCAAGCACGCTGCCGTTACGCAACGCCCGCGGTTACATCCCGAGGACTGTCTCCTGGGGCTTCGTCTGGAGGATCTGGAAGTCGATGGCGTAGCTCCACACGATGCAAGTCACCTTGCCCGTGAGGCCTCGCTCCTTCATCGCCGCCTCCCAGACCTCCATGAACTTCTTCTCGACCTCGGGCGGCGGAATCCACCCGGTGCTGGGGTCGCCCAGCTTGGCGATCACCACCGAGCCCTCGCGGAGGTCCATCCGCATCAGGTCTTCGCGTGTCGTCATGCCGACCTCCAGTTCATCTTCATCGACGCGTTGACGCCGCTCAGCTCTTCGCGAACGAGCGGCGCGCTGCAGAGGAGGCGCGAGAGTCCCGCGGCCTGGTCGAGCAGCGCGAAGACCTTCGCGTCCTCTTCGGCGATGATGCCCTGAGGGACCGGCTTCACCGGCCTGGGCTGGTCACAGGTCTGGTTGTCGCGCGCGTTGATGGAGACGACTCGGTCGCCCTTCCATCCGCACCGCGCGCATGAGTAGTCGTACTGGGGCACGCTGCCTCCGCAGCACACCCGAGCCGACCATGCACGAGGCAGGTTGGCATGTCAAGCGGGCCACGGGAATCGAACCCGTGTCTCAACCTTGGGAGGGTCGTATGCTGCCATTGTACCAGGCCCGCAGGGATGCCGCCGCGAGGACTCGAACCTCGACCCGCGCTTTAGGAGGGCGCGGTGCTTCCTTTACACCACGACGGCATGATCAATGTTGGACAAGGTCGAGGAGGTACGCGCGCATCCGCACGCGGTAGCGCCGATCCTCCTTGAGCCGCTCGACCGTGTCGCGGCCCATAGACGTGCCACGATGGTCCTTCCAGTCGGCCTCGCGTGAGAAGCGCTCCAGCTCGGGAGCGATCCCTCGCTGCGAGTAGCAGGCTGCAAGCGACTCGTAGTCGACCGAGGGCGGGGTCACGGAGCCGTCCGCAGTTGGGGTACCATGTGTCCAGCTTCGAGGGACGATCATTCTTCCTCCTACCATGCTCCCGGGAGGAATCGAACCCCCGCCGCCGACTTAGAAGGTCGGCACGCTGTCCACTACGCTACGAGAGCAAGTACCGCCACGTGGACTCGAACCACGGTTTCAGGATTCGCAATCCTGTGTCCTTCCCCTGAACGATGACGGTGAATGCTGCCAGCAGGACTCGAACCTGCGTTTTGGGCTTCGAAGGCCCCGATCCTTCCATTGAACGATGGCAGCGAGTACACGCGGTGGGACTCGAACCCGACGCTGCAGCCTTCGGAGAGCTGTAGGCTTCCATTACCTCACGCGTGCAAGATGGAGACACGGGGAGTCGAACCCCGACCTTCTGCTTGCAAGGCAGACATGCTCCCGTTAGCACTATGTCCCCAGGCGCTGGCGGAGGCGCCCCTCGACTTCGAGGATGCGCAGCTCCAGCTTGAGTTTCTGTTCGTAGAGCCGCCGCAGCTCGTCGAGGTCGTCGCTGGCCTGAGCGTCGTTCGTCACCACCGTCTGCGGCAACCTGTACGCCTTGCCGCCAGAGGTCACGACCTCCTCGATGCGGCCTTGCGCGACCAGCGTTGCGAGGCGCGAGCGCGCCGTGTCGGGTGAGCGCCCTGAGGCTTCGAGGATCTGGGTGCGCGTGAGCGCCGCTCCGGCTGGGATCGCTCCCAGCGCCGTGAGCATATTCACGCCGGAGCCTGCACTGCCTGCGTTAGCGGCTGCCATGGATCTTCCTCGTTGAGTAGCGCCGACCGTCGACCCAGAAGTGGGAGTTGCCGAATGCGTCCTCGTTGATGCGGACGATGTTCACGTCCCACGCCCCGCGGGCGTTGGCTGCCATGGACACCAGCGCGAACGCAGGCTGCCAGCGGTCGGTGCCGTGGATGTAGTCGGCGTCGGCGAGTCGAAGGTGGCCCAGGCTTGCAGCGAATGGTCGAGGCCAACCGAACGCGTGCGATGTGTACACCTGAACCGTGTGCGTGTGCCCATACATGATCGGCTGTCCACGGCCATAGCGCTCTGCGGTCATCTTGGCGTGGTGCATGTTGGCGTACCAGCCGTGGATGAATGCGATGCCGTCGCCGGACATCCAGTCGTTCCGGCCGTACACGTGCGTGTCGATAGCGGCCTTGTCGACGGCCCAGTCGAAACGAAGCATCTTCGTCTCCGAGTGCGCACGCACGAACATGGCCCCAAGCTCTTCGAACCCGAGGGCACCTGGTAGGTCGACCATGCCCGTGAGGTACGGTGTGCGCTCATAGAGGCGCTCCAGGCGGAACTCGTGGTTGCCTTCGAGCATGAAGACCTTGGCGGCCGAGTTCTTCGTCCGCACAGCCTGGGCGAGGTTGGCCATCACCTCGCGCGCCTGCTTCATGTCCTCGGCGAGCCGCTCGCCCTCGACCAGCCCTGGCCGGCCGTCGGCGAACTTGCCAAGCGACTCCAGGTCGAGGAGGTCACCGAGCTGCACCATGAAGTCGAGGCGGAGGTCCGCTGCGCACTTCTCGATGGCTTCGAGCTTCCGCCAGTCGTGAACGGGCACGTGGATGTCGGGCAGGACCAGCCCGACGATGTCGCGTGTGAAGCGTGAGGTCTTGAACTCGCCTGCGGTCATCGCCAACTCCTGCCGCGCCAGGAGGGTAGCAGTGGCGCGACAACTTCAGCCAAGGTGTCGACAACGCGTTCTTCGACGTCCTGCCTGGCCTTCTTGTGGGTGTCCGGGACCAGCTCTGCGAGCGCCCAGACGTGGAGGTGCATCAGCTCATGCGCGATGGTGACCCGCTTTTCGACGGCATCCAGTGTCCAGAACTGCGGGCAGATCCGGATGGTGGCCAGGTTGTCTCCGTCTCGAACGATCTCGGCGTAGACGTCCTTTTTCGTAGAGGCCTCGATGATGATCCTCCAATGGGCGAGCCCTGCGGGGGCCTTGCAGGCCCCCACGTAGCGTTCGACCAGCTGGATCGGATCGAGCTTGCTCGCCACGACCGATACGTGCAGCCCGCCAGACTTGCGTACACCACTTTTGGGGGAGATGGACCTGCGGAGAGTCGAACTCCGGCCTTACCCGTGCGAGGGGTACGTGCTCCCATTATCACAACAGGCCCATGGATGACGGCGTCCGGAATCGAACCGGCCCCTTTCGCATGTCGAGCGAATGCTCCGCCTTGGAGCTACACCGCCAAGTGCTGGGCCAGGTGGCGCCGCCCAGCTCAGCGCACGGGGATCGGGGTGGCCGTCGACGACGGCGCACTCCGCGCGATCCGGATCGTCAGAAGACCGTTGTGGACCTCGGCGTCGAGGTCCGATGCCTCGACCAGCCCAACCTGGAAGCGCCGCTTCCAGCGGACCGCGCGCTTCATCAGGTCGGCCTCGGCCGTCACCGTCAGGATGCGAGAGTCGAGGGTGAGCTTCACGTGCTCGCGGGTCATGCCCGCCACCGGGATCAGGATCGTCGTCCCCGACGCGTCGTGCTGCACGTCCACGTCGTCGATGTGGGGCGCAGTGCTAAAGAAGAAGCTGTCGTCGCTGACCTTCAAGAGGCCATCGCCCTTGTAGCCCTCCCCGAGGTCGTCCAGCAGGCGCCGCGCGTCACCAAAGATGGTCTCGAACCAGTCGAACTTCGTCATGGCCGGAAGCGTACACCCGCCACGGCGCCGTCAAGTGGGCCTGCCTGGAGCAGTCCGTCCACCCGCATCCAACAGGCCAGCAGCCACATGCCCCCTTGGCTTTCTGGCCGGGTGAAGGTTGTGGTCTCACGTACGGTGACGCGCGCCCAGACGCGCCCACGGGTGCTCAGGTGAGGCGCGACCGGCGCGAGCGTGCAGTGCCACCCAGGCCGGAACGCATACCCCCGCGTTGGGTGTTCTTCGGCCGGCAGCCAGACCCCAAGAGGTATCCGCAGTCGCCGGTTGATGAACAGGGGGCCGAGACTGCCATCTGCGCGTTGGCGTAGGAGCTTGAAGGCCGGTTGATCTGGTGGCATCCGCATCTCTGCGGCAGCACACCAGGCCACATCTTCCCACGTGTCCCATCGGAGTCAAGTCTGGGGAAGGATGGACCTAGTGGGAGTCGAACCCACTGCCTCTGCGATGCCATCGCAGCGTGCACCCAGTACACTTCAGGCCCAGATCGTAGGCAAAGAGTCCTGCAGCCAATGCCCCCAGTGGGCGTGCCCCAGGGAACCTGGAGCGCTTCGGAGTTGAACCAAGAAGACTGCGTGGAACGGCCCACGAAAGACGTTGCAGCTGTCAGGTTCTGACAGCGAGTGCCAAGGGCCGGATTCGAACCGACATGTCTGGCTTTTCAGACCAGTGCTCTTCCTACTAAGCTACCAAGGCGAGTAACGGGGGCACGAGTTGAACGTGCTTGTTTCGGCTTATGAGACCGGCGCTGGTTCCGTTCCAGTCCACCCCGCACGCCTCTAACGAGAATCGAACTCGCCCACTCTCCGCTGACAACGGAGCGCCACCGCCAGGTGGCCTCAGAGGCATCATAGATCTAGATACTTGGACACTGTCTGCGCGCAGCAACCAAGTTGCGCAGCCATCTCAGCAGAAGACCAGCGCAGCGCGTGCAGCGACGCCCATTCAGCATGGAACCTTGACCGGCTACAGTCGTGGATGCCGATGCCCACCCTGTTGCAGCGCGCACACCAAGCACAAGCGCGCATGGCGTGCAGCCCGCCGTGCACGTGGCGAGCCCTACTCATAAGGGAGCATGATGGGACTTGAACCCACTAGTCTTGGGTCCACAACCCAAGCGCTCGACTCTTTGCATTCATGCTCAGGCGACTCGACGGGGATCGAACCCGCATCTCTGGGACCACAACCCAGTGTCCTCGCCGTTGGACGACGAGCCGCATAGTCCAGGTACTGCCTGGGCAGGTGAGCTGCGTTTCCCGGTGACTCACACGACCGGGCCGGCTGGTTCTAGTGGAACATCGTTCGGGCTTGCAGCCCAAGTCCTGACCACTTCCGAAGCGGATGAGGGGAATCGAACCCCTACCCTGACCTTGGCAAGGTCACATGCGACCATCACACCGCACCCGCGTCTGAAACTGTCCAACAGGATGGAGAGGAGTCGAACCCCTTGCGGTGACTTTGGAGATCACTTCCTGCCCGGCAGGACTAGCTTCCACCCTGTATCCACGCACTGAGAATCGAACTCAGACTTCCTGTTTATCAGACAGGCGCCCAGGGACCACTAGGCTATACGTGGGAGATCTAGGTGGCAGGATTCGAACCTGCGGTCTTGTGGACCCGAACCACACGTGATGCCAGACTTCACCACACCTAGATGCAAGCCAGCTTGCGCTGGCGCCTGTTCAAACTGGACAGTTTGCGCGGGTACGCAATCTGCTCGATTTACGCAACCGAGGAGCGGTAGGAGGCTCGTCGTCGAGCCTCGAACTCGACGATGGCATCGACCATCGCGCCGTTCCTGCCGAGCTGGGCGTCGGCCATCGCCACCATCCCCTGGTGAGGACGTGCGATCTTCCTCGCACGAGTCAACATCCCCATTGCCTCGCCCTCGCTGAAGCCGATCGCCACCAGGACGATGAAGGCAGCAGCCGTCGAGCGTGAGATGCCTGCGGCGCAGTGGAACAGGTAGCGCGCGAAGCGCATTCCGTCCTCGTCCTTCGGCTTGGTCTCGATGGCCCAGGCGATCAGGCGACGGATGTCATGCTCGTTCGGAGGCGTGTATGCCCCGAAGGGGCGCAGGACGTCGTCGAACTGCAGCTCCACTCGGTTGTCGACCACCTGGAAGGGCGGGATGGTGTGGTCGTCGGTTCCGATGATGGAGACCAGGTGCGTGAACTTGTTGGGCTGGCGCGCGAGCACCTCGCACGCGTCGTGGCGGGACATGACTACGATCTCCATGTTCCATAAGAGTCAGCCTGGGCAGGATCGAACTGCCGATCTCTTGTCCCCCAGACAAGCGTGATGCCGCTTCACTACAGGCTGATGGTGCAGGCAAAGGGTTGGTCTCGGAGATGGGGCGCAGCAACGCGTTGGTCCCCGAC